>Ga0214163_1000468_pt1 | contig 18802 bp, 4 predicted proteins | sample LakMenepilimnion_2_FD_153001 | JGI IMG/M metagenome (GOLD analysis project Ga0214163, IMG submission 153001) | Freshwater microbial communities from Lake Mendota, WI - Practice 15JUN2010 epilimnion v4 | ecosystem: Environmental > Aquatic > Freshwater > Lake > Epilimnion/Euphotic zone | place... | reverse complement strand
CAACCGGCAGCCATTTTTTGAGTGGGCAAGACTCTGCAAGCAAAGATATTTTCATGCTTATATCGCACCCGCACTCGTTGCAAGTGTGGTCAAGGGTATTGTAGTGTTCGCAACTCCTGCAAGTATTTAATCTTTGTTGATGGATGTCTAAAGAAATTTGCGGTTCGCCAATCTTTGAAATAGAAAAAGGTACTGCGTTTTTAACGATGTTAACAGTGTTTTTTATTTTTCGCTTGGTTGTATCTATAAATTCGTTGTTGAACATTATATTATTTGCACCTCTATGCTTCTGTTGTCGAAAACTGGGTCTGGAACAAATCTAACGCCTCCTGGATCTAAAATTCCGCCAACATTTACGCCAACTCTTCCAAGGCTTATTACAAGACTTCTGTTTATATCATTTGGATTGTTTATATTTACAATGCCACTTCTTCGTGGGCCATACCCAAAATCTACCTCAACATACATTTTTAAGCGAGATAATGGCGTTAAAATTACACCAACCGGAGTATTTATTCTATCGGTGATAAAAAATATCCTTACTTTAAATATTATATGCTTTTTTAAGAACCAAAGGTCATTATGGCCTGGAGTACCTGGGGGGCTAACGTTTAACCTGTCTGTAAATTCTATGCTAGGCTGGGTTTGATTGAAATAATTTAAACTAAATTGACGCTGGTTTGGCCTATTTATTAAACGTTTCGTTTTTTTCTCAAAAAAACCATTAGATGTTAGAGAAGTTGAAAATTGGCCTACTCTATTGAAATCGCTATCAATAAAGCCACCGTTACCATCATCAAATGATATACCGCTATTTATTAAACTATCTCTATGTCCGTCAACGGTATCACAATCCATTATTCCGGTTTCGTATGAATTAAAGGCCGAAACAAAACTCGTGCTATCGCCACTCCATATCAAAGGTGCTAGCCTATCATTAAAGTCTGTAGAGCATTTTAGTGTATAAAACGATCCAAGTCGCAATTCAAAGCCCTTTATTTTTGGAATTCCTCCGATGGTATACATAAAGAGATTGCTTGGCAAATCGCTCAAACATTTTGGGCTTTTTACGACATTCCCGCTGTTGGTAGATGGATTTTCTGTTCCCGTTTGAGTTAATGGGTTTCCAAGCGGCTTTAATTCTAAAGTCACCGAAGCCTTGCTAGCTATTGATAGATTTGAACAAGTGGTAAGTAGCGGATTGATGGGTACAGGACTTACAAATCCCGGAGGAGGAAGAGTAAGAGATAATCTATCGCTTGTAAAATAAGATAAGGCAAAATCAAAATATGTATCAGTGACTCTATATCTATCAGAGCAGCAGCAGCCTTCTGTCCAAGTACGCTCACTGGGCAGCGTTACAATATCAAATTCAGAAGATATGCTTCCAACAGGCACTCTAGATGTGCTGATACATATCAATGGCTTAGTAGCCTCCCATGATGACGAGGGGAACGGGCATTGTATACAAGACGGGCACATCGCTGGAGGAATATTATCACCAAAAAACCCCTCACCCTCTCCCTGCTCTATAATTCTATCGCAAGGGGCATAAAAATTGGAGCCACACGTACCTCTGTCAGCGCCATTTCCAGTGCATGATAAATCATATGCGCATCGTGAGTCATTCTTTTGAAAATTTATATAAGCTATAATATTTTTAGTGCTTCCCGGCGCTCTTGGGAAGAAAAACTCTTGAATATTTGGATATATTGATATATAGCCGCTGTTTACTACAACTAAAAATCCATGATATATTTTCTTATAATAACCATGACTATGCAGGTAAGTAAATCCATCCATGTGCCATTGAGATAACGAGCTGGTTGTATAGATTTCTCCAAGCCATGGTCTACAGCGTGAATGCCCCGCGCATTTAATGTACCTGAAGTAATCAAAATCAGCCCATCTGGCTTGACATTTTAAGTCTCCGCTTATAACTGGCCTAAACAAAGATCCGCCGCCCAATAAATCTGAAAAACTAACCGGACTTACTGTACAGTTTTTTAACTCTGGATATTTGCCAACAAGAGATGGGTCTAGAGATTCATAATTTCTTAAAGCGGCCTGAAACAATTGATGATCCCAAGCGCTGAAAAGAAATTCAGCTTTTTTATCGTTTGCATATCTAAAGCTAAGGGGGTGGACTATATCTGGAAGAAAATTTCTATTAGCCTTTTGCCTATAAAACCTTTCATCGGGAAAGGTTATCTCAATCTGATTGGCGTTTCTTTGAACTTTAGTGATTGTATGATTATTGTTGATAGATGTGCAAGGAATTAGATCTTCAGAAAAGTTTGTTCCGGGGCTTGCTGTTATAACCATCTTGCCCATTCTGTAGGGCACTCTGGTTCCATCGGGCTCGTAGTAACCAGTGGCATCGCCTATGTAAAAATATTTTAAGCATGGAGCATTCATAGGCTCGTTAACGTTTATTTCTACTTTATAGTCATTGGCGGGGTCGTCGTTCAAAAAAGAAAATTTTAACTTGGTTAAAGTTCTTTCGCATAACGCGCATTTTGGACAGCCTGTTTTACAGCAGTTACAAGATTTTCCCATATCAAGCGCATCCTATATACAGTGGTCGCCATTCATAATTTATTCTGATTATTTGAGCGTATGTGCTGCTTCCTGGCTGAGCTATCGCTAAGGAAGGATCACGATTATAGCATGTAACAACTTCCCCATGATTACTCCAATTGGTACTTGGGGATTTTCTATAAATAGAAACTCTAAAAGCCGTTGGGTTAGATGGGTTTGCTGGAGCAACTATCGGATCTAATACCAACCCTTCTAAAATATGAAGACCCCCCGCCCAAACCTCTAGTTCTTCGTCCCACATCAATTGCAGAGGCCCGTTTTTCCATAGGCTGCGACTATTCAGCGCATTTTTATGAAACTTTCTTGGGTCTTGTGGATCGTATGGAACGGGGGCTCCATCCAAAGCAAAACCCCATCCACTAAGCAGCATAGGCACTCTAAAAGAAGCTGTTGTGCTTACTTCTGCCACTTTATCGTTTTTAGGGTCTTGAAGGTCGTATCCAGTGGACGTATCAAAAACCGATAGCTGAAAATCCGTCTTGGCTTTGTCCTTTTGGGCATATAAAGCAGGAACAAGAGCCGCTGTTTTGGTTCCATCTGGAGTTGGAAAATATGGATTTAAATCAGAATAACCGGGGATAGGGGATGTTGCAGTAGCAAATTTAGTGTTGGCTTTTGCTACTTTTTGAGGGCTGTATATTTGCTCTAAACTTGCTCCATAGGCTTTTCCTTTGTTTTCATTTATTGGGGCTAGCGAATTGGTGATATTGCCAGAAACCATGTTAACAGAGCCATTGGACAATAAATTAGAGAAAACCCCATTAACAGCATTCATTCCCCAAATTGGTGAAATCATATTGGTTGAAGATTGAACAGAGTCTTTGCCACCCTTAGAAGGGAATGGCGGTTTAGACCATCTTGATCTTCTATCCTGGAAAAACCTTATTTGATTTTTATTTATTCTAGATAGTCTTTCAGCGTTGTATCTGGCCAACTTTCCAAATTCTGGAGTCCAAGTATTAAACTTATAAGTGGTTTTTATGCCATCCGAAGAAATGTTTATATCTATTCCAGTTATATATGGCCCAGAAACAGAAAACTTTGATGCTATATTGTACTTTGGTATTTCGGCCAACTCTATATAACCAGTTTCAACCCCATTTAAAGTAGCTCCCGCTGTATTAGCATAAGAAAAGCCTACAAGTTCTGCTGCTGCCGCACTTCCAAAGGTTTCCGGCTTGAGAGTTTCCTCTACCAAAACCTCTGCTTTTCCTCGATAGTCAGAAACCCACCACCAAGGCCCCCAATTGTATCTGCTGCTTTCTTGAGCCACGCCGAAACTTCTGGGGCCTATTCTTCTTGGGCATATCTGATAAGACAGTGGGCCGTTTTCAGCGCCAAAGCTAGACATAACACTGAGAGAAGGTTGAACACCTCTAAGCGCTTTACACAAGTGGAAAAGACCATACTGCTGAGTTGTTACATCGTCGTACCCAGCAACTGGAGGAACTTCAACTACAGCATGAGGAGTACCGTTATACCAAGATATTTCTCTTTCTACAGATATTTTATGGGTTCCTATTCCTCTGATAACACCCCCAGCCAAGTCCCAATCAGAACCAAGTGAACTGTAGTCTAGCCTTGCGTCCATGCTCCATACAGCATACGATTTTAATCTACCTTCATCGTCATAAAAATTAAAATCAGAAAATGGCCTTCCTCCAGACCACGCACTATCAGATATTTGCCAAGAACTCACATATTGTAAATCTTCTGACAAGAATTTTACGTTGTTGGATATACCCCCTGGCTCTTGAGGCAAAGGCACTAAAAACTTTCTTCCATAAAATTCTTCGCCAGCTTCCCTAATTTCATCGTATATCTTAGATAAAAACTCCATAAAGTTTTGCCCAGTATACATTTGACTGGTATAATCAGCGGTTGCGGCTGTGTTGTCTAGGATTTGGTTTATCGTTAAAGTACCTCTTATCAACCCTTGGAATTGATAATCGTTAAGTCCGATATTTGTAAAGCATGGAAAAGAATTATTTTTTAGTAGGTGATAAAGAATCCATGTGTTGAACCCAGACATGGCGCACCTTACTTCCAGCACATCTGTTGTGTAAATGGCTCCGGTTGCTTTTATGGCGAGATTAACAACGCTATTCATTTCCAGGCCGTTGCCCGTTAGATATCCGCTACGAGTTTTTCCCCATATTGGGAACGAACTGGCTGCCGGTGTCAAGCTGATTCTGCTGGCTGGGCCGCCGATAACAAGTCTTTGAGTTACTATATCTGGAAATTCTTTTCCGTGGTCGGCAGAAACCAAAATGCCTTGCTTTTCATAATCTTCCACAACCGACTTTATATAATTAGAGTCAGCGAAAAAAGATTTGTCGATAACTTTTATTCTTATTATTGGCTTTTCAATTATGCCACTTTCTTGTATTTCTTCTTTACTGTCTATAAACACAACGTAGTCGTGCAAAGCTATGTCGCAACATTCTTGTATTATAGATGCAAGAGATTGAACGGGGCCTTTTAATCTAAAATAGCTGGGTGTTATTCTTATAACTTCACTTAAATCTATTTCATATGAAGATTCACCAAACTTGGCTGGGCCGCCAAAAGCGTGTTCGCCTCTAGAAATTTCTTCTATTATACGCAAAGCATCCCAAGCAGGAAATCCGGCGCTGTTTGTGTTTGAAAATCCAAACCTTCCACCAAAGTCATAATTTTCTCTTACGGCAAAGGGATTCCATATATTGTTTGCTTGGTTTGTAAAAGTGAAAGCCCCAGCGCCAGATTGATTGTAGCTACTGCCCTGAAACCCATCTAGTATAACTTGAATACCATCAAGCCATTTTCCTGGAGACTCTATGATAATATCCCAGCGATAACCATCCAAAGATTTTCTATGAGTGTATCTTTGTAGGATTCCGCCAAACACACATTCACCAAATTTAAACGCTGCGGCTGTTCCTACGGTTGGTATATTTTTTTCTTTATCGGAAGTTCTTTTGGGGCCATCGCCCTCAAAAATTACGCTAAGCTGGCAAGTCCCGCTGTCCGAACCGTAACCGATGCTCATGCTAGCATTTTCCACAAATCCATCAAAAATTTTTACAGGCTCTTCTAAAACTACAGTCATTATGTTATCTCCACCCATTCTACATTAAGAGAATAAGATCCGTTGAGAGGCTGCCAAGACTCTTGATAGTTCAAAGATTTATGATCCCATTCGGGCCTATAGTTTTGAAGAGTGGTTCTTATGTTTGGCTTTGTTGTTCGGTAGTCTTTTTTCATAACAGCGTCTATAGTTATGCTTCTTTTCCTTTCTCTAGTTGTGTTCATATCTTGAGTTATTGGGCCGTTTGCCTTTGCAATTATTGGAATAATCGCTATAATACTAACATCACGGTCTTCGTTGTCATAATTTATTGACACAGAATTAGACAGTGCATTTGGCACAACAACTTTATTATCATTATAAGTGTAACTAAATGTTATAACACCACTAATTTTATTTCTTCCTATTGACTTTGATCTTATTACATTTTCTAGTTGTGTATTTCCAGCGACCTCGGTATTTGGATATTTAGCATAATAAGCAGACACAATATCAAAAGCTTTTGCATCAATAATCGCCAACATCTTTTCAGAGTTTTCTAGCTTTGTATTTAATGAATTCACATTTAGTACACCAGCAGATACAAGACCGTTTATAGATCCAGATAAAGTCATAGTTATCAGTCCAGACTCATCTAGAGATGTTTCTACACTCATGTCTATTGTAGCGGGATGTTCGCTGTTTGACGCTATCCAAGTTTCAGTTACAGAATACGAACCACCAGCAAAATCACACCTTGGGACTCTAGTGTGCCCATAAAAAGAATAGTTGTTTTGCGTTAGATTTGGGCCGAATACACCGGCATCTTCGGTGTCGCCCATTATTCGGCTATCGAAAGTTTTAGAAATTCTGTTGTTATTGCCAGCTACGTCTGTTATTAATACACTAGCTGGTGATGAGACAAGCCTAGTTTTTACAAAGTCTGCGGCATTTTTCCAGGCTAGCCTGACTTCAGTGTTGTTGTTCTCTAAGGATTTTATGCCGGTGGCAGATATAGAGTGGGTGATTGTATAAGTATTGTAGGCAACAGAGTCTGGGCCTATAGACAAAAAAGAACCCTGTCCGTCATTAGCAACAAAGTCCCAACTTTCCTCAAAAGAAGAAATTTTACTGCACACAGAACTTCCTGAAAATTCACTGTCATAAGAAGACTCTTTGTAAGCCTCGAATGAAAAAGAATACTCTGCATACAAAACCCCAAGACTATCTTCCGGCTGTTCTGGTATGTTTACATTCATCAATCTAGCATCATCAAAAATATATTTATTTGCTAGACCACCATATGGCTCTATCTCTAGTCTTCCAATGTTATGATCCACGGAGTTTGTTTTTTTAAGCTTTAGATGCCAAATCAACTGCTTTTGTATATCATTTTGTTTTTCGCCCGGAACCGTTATATCGCTCAAAGCGCTTGCCAATACTTTTCCAGTTATTGATATGGAATATTTATTTCCTATTAAAGTTCCGTCCTGAGTGAGTATAGTTTCTCTTGATATAGAATAATTTGGGAATGGAGCTACCACTGGCTCGGCCTGAGATGGCCCCTGTTCATCAAATCCAGCGCCTATTTCAAAAATTGTTCCATCTTGAACTGTATATTTTATTCCCATCTTTATCTCCTAAAACCATTTATATAGATAAATGCGTCCTCTATACTTCTACCAACGGTGTCTTTAATTGCAAGGTTGAGCGATCCATTCATTCCATAGTTTGCATCAACGAATAGTGTTGAGCCGTATATCATTTGATTTGATTTCAAAAATAGATCAACCGAAGATCCGCCACTTTGAGCAAATATAAACATTGTAGTGTCATTGTCTTCGTGGTATTTGCTGCTTACAAACAATGAAGTTGTGGCAACCGGAGTTTTACCAATCATTACATTTGAATTGGAATAACTTCCACCCGTATGAAGAGTGGTTGCTTTTGAGTCTTTGTACCAAATGTTACCGATATACAGCGATGTAAAATCTTCTACACCAACTTTACTTGGGCCATCTATAAATAATGAAGCTCCACTTTCTATGTAGCGGTACAAATCTGATTTGCCGAGTAGAACCAAGTCTGTAGAATCGTTGGTTGGATTAACTGGCAATACAGAACCATAAATAGACAAACTAGAAACATCAAAAAGATTTGTAGGATCTAACGACTTTAAGTAAAGCGGCGAACTATTTAAGGTTGTAGTAGAAATAAACATTGGCAAACCAGCAGAAGACAATCCGCTTGGATTTGGCAATCTCAATCTCATCCCGTTTTCATAAAAATTAGGAACCATCATAAATAAACTTGTGGAGCCGTTGTCTAAATCATACGTCTTTAAAAATAGATCTTGCGATTGATTTTTCGGCACAGGCCCCGACAAGTATAAAGAAGTTTCAACACTAGAAATATCTGCTTTTAATAGCAGAGTAGTGTCACCGCTAAAGTCAGCGATTGGTCTATTTATAAACAGTGTAGTTGACTGCTCATCATAAAAACTACTTACAAACAGTGGTGCTATTTCTCTGAATCCCTTTGGAGCCTCTACAAACAATGGCATGGTCTTTGGAGACATAGATTTCGCAACCAAAGAAGCGTTTCCAGCGTTATTGCTTTGCGACCTAACAAAAAGGACGCAAGAGCCAACACTAGCAAATGAAGACTTGGTATATAGGCCGGTTACATCTATAGACTCATTCGGCCCGCTTACAACGAGATTTCCAGATTGGTTTATTATTCCAGAACCGTCAACTATCAATGTGCAGTTATTGTTGTTGTTCAAAGGCCCAAAAATATTTAAAGAGGCCGTTTCGAAAGACTTGACAAAAAATGCCCCGCCTATAAACAACGACAAGTATTCTAATTTATGAATATCAAAAGATGAAGTAGAGTTAATAACAACATCATCTGTAGACACAATAGAATATGATTTACTGTATTCAACTTCGCCAACAGAAGATGCTGCACTATCAGTTGAGCTTATTCCGATCGCAGACTGAGAGTATTTCAATACCGGCACTTCTGGGTTTATCTGCTTGTATCCACGCTGGTATTCATCAATATAATGATTTCTATTTTCATAAAAATTTAATAGCTTTGCGTCTGTTGGAACTTCTAAAACATCTGTAGAAATGCAAGAATAATTTCTTAGACTACTAGAATAATTCCCGTAGTTAGAATTGCTGTATTTTATTCTGGCCGTTATCTTTGCTATGTTTATTTGAGATTGATAATCTTTTGGTGCGCCGTTGTCAAAGCCATACTCGTCTGACTCAAAGACGAATCCTATGATCAAACTGTCTTTAACATCAATAGAAGAGTCGTATCCTATGCTAGAAAGATCATTGAAAGTCAACTGCTCGGATAAAACAGATCCAAATGTTCTTGTGCCGCTAGATATTAAATTATCTTGTACTATAAAATCATTAAGAGAAAAGTTTAAATCTTCTAGATTTATAACATACTCATTTGATTTTCTATTGTCAACCGCTACTATTGATTCGGTTGGGCTTATTGTTTTTGCCAAGCATATCCCTTGAACAACCTGATTGTTGCAAGAAGCAAAATCAGTTTTGCTTCTGAAAGAATCTAGGTCGTATAACGGTAAGTCCAAGGCCCCGCCGCGATATGGAATAAAGCTGTCGGGAGTTCTTCTGCTTTTTATTCTGCTGGAAGAAAAAGGAGGCAAACATGTTGACATTTCATCGCTGTAGTATGGGTATACAGTTTGTCTAGGGTCTTTTTTGTACAGTACAAGTTTTAATGTTGGATTCAGTATGTTCGATGGAATTTCGTCAACTATCAAACTTATTTGCTGTATAGAATAAAAATCTAAATTTTGCTTTGGTATATTAACAAAATAAATTGGTGTTGTGGCTTTAACGTATCTGTCGCCATCTGGCTCTTGCGACGATCTGTAAACCACCTGGGCCTTGTCTGAAAGCTCTAGATCATAAGAATAAAGATTTGAAACTCTATCAAATTCTACATTGCACAAGCCTTCTTCAATGAGGTAATCGGCGTTAAAATCTTCTGTATAAGTGAAGTATGGCTCTAGAAACAAAGTTCTCAAAGAGAAATCACTTGCAGGCGAAAGTTCGTTTTCCTGATTCAAAGACAAATCTTTTGAAAAAATAGAAACAGAAATAGGATCTTTTAAAATGATTCTATTGTCTATTGTATCAAACCTTCCCGTTAAATCTATATCCCAGGTTAAAGAGTTGTAGTTTGTATTTGAATATGATATGTTAGCTATTGATCTTATGCTGTTTGGGACTTTTTGAATATAGTCATCAACAAAGTATCTAAACTTTGGATCAGAATAATTAAATGCAGGGGCTATCTTTTGGCTAAATTGCCATTGTCCATTTATTCTTCTGTAAACATGAAGATAATCTTGAGTTCTATTGAACTCTACCCAATTTGATTCTGTGCCACCGTCTGAAAAAGTAGAGTAGGGCCATCTTACTTGCCTGTGAATATCTCCAAGCTCGTTTCTATCGTCAAAAGCGTTGGTAACGAGAGTATCATCATCTACCCTAAAATAAGCGCCAAACCTATCGGAAGGATAGTAGAAAACAGAAGGGTCATTTTCTGCATAAAGCTGATCAAGATGATTTTTTAAATAAAAACCCTTTAGATCTGGGCAATTTGACGATGCCGTGTATTCTATAAATCTATCGTTTTGATTGGCAATTTCTTGAGAAAGACTGTAAAAATCACCATCTTTTGAGTATACAAATATTTTAGAAACTTCATTGTACCACTCAACAGATTCTTCGGATATCTCTACAGGTTTTGATTCGCCCCAGTATAGCTCACTGTTTTTCGCTATTATAGTAGAGCAAAAAGATTGGGCCTTTGAGTATTGCCCCACCCAAGATTTACTTGGGGTTGACACACCATAAGAAGCTTCATCAAATATCTGTTGAATTTTATCGCCGTTTTTGAAGGCGAAAATATATCCACAGTTGCAAACAGATAAAAGCGAATCTAAACAATCTGAACCTATCTGACCGGGAACGGATGTATCACCGGCTTTTGGCCTGTAGATATATGGCTTTACCTTTGTAGAAATAAAGATATGTTTATCAGATCCAAAGACTTTGATGGCCACACTCTTTCCAAAGCTATCAATATATGGATAAAGATTAAAATTCTTTCTATAGAAACCGGCGTTTAGCTTTTGATTTTTCTTTTCATTGCTAGAGTAAAAATCTCCAGAGCTTGATTCTATCGAAGGAACAGTCAAGTCTGCAAAATAACAACTTTGTTGATTTTCACTAGGAGAAAGAACGGCTGATTGCCACTTCTTGCCACTATTTATATCCGCAAGGCCAAAAATCATTCCCTTGTACCAGTGGGCGCTATTGGCGTCTGTTTCTATTTGTTCAAAATCAAAGATTTGTTCAAAAATATTTTGATTGTTGTAAAGCACATAATTACCAGAACACTCAAACAAAGAATTTTTGATTGTGTCTTTTAACCTATACAACATTTCGTCTTTATTAAAATCTACAACATCGCCTCGATAATAAAGAGTTATCGGAAGCAAATCTTTTTTCTCGAAGAACTCTAAATTGAAAACATCGCTGTCATAATCAGAATCGTATGCAGTTGTTAGTGGAATAGGGTTTGAAATAGAGTCGTCAGACTTGTATGCGCAATACCAATCACTCAAAGAAATAGATTGTGGAACGCCATTAACAAAGTCGCTCATATTTCCGCTTGAGTTAACATTTATTTCAAACAAAAATGCCGAGCCATGCACATATTGAGGAAGTTGATAATAGCTGTTGGAAGTAAACAACGGGGCATTTCCGTGCCATGGATTTATATGCCTATATTCTGGATAACTTTTTTCTTCTTTTAAGAATACTTGGCCAGAATTTGTTGGGATTATATGCTCAGATCCCCTATCTCCAACAATCAAATAGTATTTTCCACTAGCGTCTTTGTCGATATCTATAGAGCATCCAAACTTAAACCCGTTCACTATATTAAATGAAGAAGTCCATATATCGCCAACGCCATAATCAGAAAATCCTTGGTTTGCTATTTTTCCGTTGTTTTTGAAGTCTACAAACGCTAAAGAATTATTGTAAGAGTCAACGAGCCTGCCCGCTAAAATTCCGTTTTCTGGCAAAGTTGCTCGCCCAAAAACAGGGAACATACAATACATATCAAGTATTGAAGCCAGCTTTACTGCATCTGGATTTCTTAAATCTCTGATATGATTCCAAATATAAAAATTATCTGGTATAGAAAATTTAACAGAGCCAAGATGACTAAAATTATCTTCTATGAATATTTCGTCAAAGTTACTCTTTTTATCAAAATCCGCAGGAAGCTTTCTTTGTTTAACGGAAGAAGTTAGTCTAGATTGATACTTAGATAATAAAATAGAGTCTAGATTATCACTTTGAGTGTCTGGGACTTTTAAAACTTCCCCATACCCGTTTTGCCCTCTAGGAGAGAATACAGTAGAATGATAATTCCAACTAGAAGAAGTACCACAAGTAACAACAAAAGAATCGCCAGCAACCGGGATTGTGTCCCAGTCGGAACTAACAGTTAGTTCGTTGAAAGAGTTTGCAACTATAGTTCTAGTTTGTCCTTGAGCATAGCCTTTTGTTATTGTTATTTGGTAGTTTATTAAACCGTCAGTTTCCCACGATTGCCCCGAAGACGATAAAGTTAATCCAGAGCCAAAATCAACAACTCCATTGATGTGCAGATTATCAAAACCAGCTTTATTGCTAGTTTTTTGCCATTTTATATTTTCAGAAACTTGCTGAACTATTGGGGTAGTTAAAGATTCTTCTTTGTAGAGTCTAAATGAATTCTCGCTAACAATTTCTCCTACATAGAAAGTTCCATTTAAATTTTTATTTTTGAGAGAATCAAATAATTTTACTTCGTCCTTGTAAGAAAGTCCGTGATTTGCTGATACATAAACGCCGTTTGATGAAGAAGATATCAGGCCCTGACACCTGTTGTATAAATCTACTTTTCCGCATTCTATAATTGGCTTGTATCTTACTAAAGTAATTTCGCTAGCCTTTACCACAAACGAAAGCACCGAGCCTCTTACGCAATCTTGATCGCCGCCGCCGCCACCATCTCCACCGCCTCCATCTCCACCAGAGCATACGGTATCTGATGACAAGCACTCCGAGCAAACAGTCGAACAATCAGTGCCCGCTGGATACAGAACGTCTGTGCATCTAGCATTTATTCCATCGCCAACGCAACATCTACAAGAAACTCTATTGTCAGAACAAGCTGTCTCTGTATTTGCTGGATCACATTGGGCGCAGAAACTCTGACAGTCCACAGAATTTGGCACAACTACCGACGAACAATTTTTACCGAAACCATAGTCAACACAACAGTTACAAGTTTTAAAGCCAGTTTCACATATAGAAGATATGTCAGGACAAGACGAACAAACTTCAGAACATTTGGTTCCTGGCGGATATTTGACTTCCAAGCAATTTCCATCTACGCAGCATTTACATATAACATCCTCTGGATTTCCCGGATCACAAGAAGCCCCAAGCTCCGCACAACTTTTACAAAAATCAGAACATTTAGAAAATGCTTGAGATAAAGGTAAAGAAATGCAGTTAGATTCTAAGCTATCCCAGTCTGACATACAGCACTGGCATCTCTCGTCAGATAAGCAAAATAATCCTAATTGTTCTGCTGGGCACACATTGCAGAAAACTTGGCACGGCAATCCAACGTCTGGAAATTCTTGCTCTTGACAAGTGCCAACAACGTTCGGAGATTCGAATGGAGAACAGCAATTGCACTTTATGTTTGGCGGTGGTGGTGGAGGCTCGAAACATAAAGCTTCGCAGGCTTGTCTGGTTTCAGAGAATCCACAGTCTTCGCACGATTGGCATGGAGTACCATTTAATGTAGTAGCAAAACATTCACCATCTACGCACTGGTAGCAAACTATAGTTTCTACGTTGCACACCGCTTCGCAGTTTTGCTGAGTTTCATACAGCCCACACTGAGAACATGTTTCACACCCCTCTGCTGCATAAACAGCCACACATCCTACGTCTTCAATGCAGTTGTAGCATAAGATACCAGCTTCACATGGGGGAGCTAGAGGGCCTGGGTTGGTGCAAGGAATGCAGGGTTTGCCATCATAGCTTGACTCACTAGAGTCCCAACATTTTCCCGCCCCAAGACATTCCAATGGGTAATAGTTGCAACCCTCGTAAATACAACAAGGGCATCTTGTCATACTGCAAGATTTGCCAACTTGTGGATGAGGATTGCCTGTGTCAAATCCAAAAATAGGCGATTTCGTACATTTGCAGTTGTCCTGCCTGTAAGGTGCTGGATAATCATTTGATGTACAAACAGTTGCGCATGTATACTTGCCAGCCAAAAAAATTGCGTCAAAATATCCTACACAAGAGGAATCGTCTGTTTCTCCTGGCTCTACACCACCTTCAACTCCACCATTGCAACACAAGCATTTTGCCTTTTTACAATCGTGATTTGCTTTAGAATATTCACATTCTTCCTGACTGGTAAAATATCCATATTGAGCGCACGTTTGTCCTGGTGACAGTATCTGTAAAGAGCAATTGGCCTGACAATCATAACAAATAGCATCGCCGTAGGTTTGCTGCTTTTCTTGAAAATTTTCCCAGTCAAAAGATTGAAAAGCCCCAAATTGTTGCTCTTCTGGAGGCTCTTGCTCGTAAACAAAACTAGTGAAAGTTATATTTCCTTGCGCATCTATTATATCTGGAATTTGAGCTGGTGGAGTCGGAACAAACACATCGTTTGATCCGTACGGTTTGCAGCTCAAAGCCTCTGTAGAATAAAATGATTTGGCCTTGAAGCCAATATTTGCAACAACAACATACATTCTTTCGATATCGCATTTGTAATCACACGCACTATATTTAAGCTTTTCTACTTGTCTAATAGAGAAATAACCAGGAGGTATGTATCCGTCCGGGTCGATGGAGTTTTGTCCCTCTAGATAAAATCCTGGTGGACACCATCTTAAAATTTGTTTTTGACCGGCTAAACCTTCGACAGATTCCCAGTGCCCAACAGCGTCACTAGCATCGCCCTGATATGTTACAACTATATACAAGCCATCAAGGTCTAAGTGTGGAGTTTTATTTTGAGAACTATTTATTCGTTCGGAAAGAATTTCGGAAGATAAGTTAAATTCTTCTATAAAGCTAAAGTCAAAGATAGGAAGAATAACAACGCCGGGATCAAATATTGGCCCCTGGGTTCCATACAATCCAAGGAGAGGAATATAGTCCTCTGATTTTGGAGAAATAGTGTGGACAATCTTATTTAGATCTGTATATTCTGGGTAGCTAACCGCAGCGATATTATCCAAAACCTTTACATCCGAAGCAGCAAACTCTATTTTTTTAGGTTCGCCCAATGCTCCATAAAACGTATAGTCGGAAAGAAAGCTAGATGGGGACTCTGAATCTATAGACTCTTTGCCGTTGTACTTTATTGAATTTAGGCCGCCATCCCAATTTGTTGAATAGGGCAGGCCGCCGCCATCAATAGATCCTGTTATTCCTAATCTAGCATTAGACATTATCCTATTTTCTTCCTACTGTAGATCCAGATGCATTAAATCTTGAATTTGAACCAAGTTGTTTTGTCACTTCCTGAACAACAAATTGAGCAACAGATTGCTTAACTGCTTCTGCTACTTCCGCTGAGTTGACTTGCAACATACCATCCACTGTTACAGTATGATTCATCGTCATACCACTCAGAAGATTTGCAGCGTTTGTTATTTTATCTGAGAAATCCTTGAAGCCAGACATAGCTCCATCTAGATTAACTCCAGGAGCCGATTGATTTCTATTGACTCCCGCCTGATTATACACATTTTGAGGCTGCCCAGCACCAACGCTATTGATATTAAATCTTGAGCCTTGTTGATTAACTGGCAGGCCATTTGAAGCTCTCATTGCGTTGTATCTGTTCGCTCTTGACTGTTCGGGCGATACCTGCTGCTGAGCGCCGCCACCCAATAAAGAGCCAAGAACATTATTAACTGGGCCACCATACCCTTGCGTAGAAGAATACTGAAGCCTCAATTGATTTTGCCTTGTTTGCTCTCGTCTTGCCTGACCGTATTGTACTCTTGCCCCAAAATCAAAAGGCATATTGCCAACTGTTAATTGGCTAGGTTTTGATATTTGTGGAGCCGCTGGAGATGGGGGCATAGCTACAGTACCCATGGTTCTGCTGTAATCTGCAAATTTCTCGTTTTCGCTATCTCTAAAGCTTTGCTCCATAGCTGCATTTTTTTGTTTGATAGCTGCTATTTCTTCGTTTAGTTTTTTTAGTCTAGAATTTTCTGGATCAACCGCAGACATAAATTTGTTCATCAAGTTTCTTTGTTCAAAAAACTTTCTAGTGTCCGAAACAGCGCTGTTGTTTGCCGACCTGACTTCTGGTTCTGCGTCTAGTATCGAACGCTTGATAGCACCACCACCGGCCATATATGTACCTTCGTTCATAGAAGATATCATATCAACCCCATATTTGTTTACAGAGTCTTTATTTAAAACAAACTCGCCGGGAGTGAGCATAGCTGGCACTGTGTCTGTGCCTTTTGGACTCATTATATACGCGCCAGTTTTAGCGTAAACAAGGCCGCCAGAAGCAAAACCAGTTCTACCATAACCCCTAGCTTTCAGTGCCTGTTCTTGCTGTTGTCGCTGTTTCTTCTTAGCCTCTTCTTCTGCTGCTGCTTTTTTAAAGGTATTCTCATCGTTCATTTTAACCAGTTGACGCTCCGCTTCAAGCTCGCTATCTTCTTCAGATTTCTTCTTAGCGGCTGCAGCTTCTTGATTTTTCTTAATCGAATCGGCTTCGGCCTGTTTTTTAGCTTCTATATCTTTAGCTTTAAGCTCGGCTTGCTTTACAGCATTTTCCTGCTCTCTTGCTGCAAATTCTTTTGTAGCCAATTCGATTCTTTTGTTTGACTCTTCTTTTAGAGATGCTGTTAACAGAGATACCTCTATAGTTAAATCCTTTAAAGAAGTTGTATTGTCTAAATTAGCAAGCCTCAACATATCTGTAGCAAGAGCTTCTTGCTCCATAATGGTTGTCAATTGCTGTTGCAGTTGTTGCTCTTTTGGAGTGGCTGTGGCTAGAGTTTGAGCTATCTGAGGGTCTAAACCCATGCTAACAGCATCTGATATAACTAAATTTTTCTTGAATTCTTCGAACCTTTGATCCACTGAACCAAGCTGATCTAGTAGGCCAAAAACAGACTTTCTGGTTTCGGCATCAAATCCTTGCAAAGTTCCGGTCTGCGAAGCCATTTGAAGGCCAGCAAAACTTTTTAATATTCCGCCCCTTTCTTCTTGCGAACCAACAACAAGATCCGATATGGTTTTCATACCAAGATCTCTTTTGCCTCTTTCTTTTTCAATCTCAGAAAGCACATCAGAAGCTTTTTCGGTTTGGTCGGCAAATCCTTCTAAAGCTTTAGCAGTTTCTCTGGACTGCAACGTAAGAGCCCTTTCTTCGCTGGTTAGCTTTTGAACTTCAATATAGTCTTGATTTTTTGTAGCTTGTTGAAGTTGTTTATTGTTTTCTCTGAGCCTATTTTGGAAATCCCTGAGTTGTTGACCAAGACCACCAATTCCACCGGCTGATGAAACTCCCACGGCCTGCAATCTTGTTTGAGTTGCTTGGGCTCTAAAAGAATCTTTTTGGGCCAAAGTCATAGGCTTTCCAGTGGCCTGCGCCATTCTTTCGGCAAATCTAGACTGAACCGAAACAGCAGATTCTTTCAAGTCTATATCTTTTTGGAAGCTTTCAGCCAAAGCTTTACTGTAGTTTGAATATTGATTTACAAGATCGGCCTGTCTAGCATTCAATTCAGCAAAAAGACTTGCGTACTGTTGGGTGAAGTTTTTCAAAGCTCCCAATGAATTTTCTAGTTCGGCCTGAGTGATAGAAGATCCGTCTTCACTTTGAGCAGATGCAGCCTCAAGCAATCCGGCTCTGGCTCTTTGCACAAGCGGCTCTACAGCCCCGCCAAGCCCCTTCAAAGGAGCAAGAAGGGAATCTATAGCATCGTTGGCCTCAGACCCAGCATAAGACTGGCCATCTTTTGTTATAGCTATGAACTCTCTTCCAAGCAACCCTTTAGAATTTTTAAATACTTCTGCAACGGCCTTTATTTGCTCGGCGGCAGCATTTCCAAATTGCCCAAAGTTGCTAGCAACTGTGTCAATCTGCTGTTTGAAAGTTTGTAAGTCTGCTATTTTAGTAAAGTCATCAAGACCTTGTATTTCAGGCAAACTAAAGGATGAAAACTCTCTGTTTATTATATTTGTAGTTTTATCGAGAGTTTGAGACAACCCACCGGCCCTTTGTCCAACTTCTGTTAGATATTCCGAAACCTTAACAGATATAAAACTAGACTGAGCAGATTTTTGCATCGCCTGATTAAGCAACAATGCATTTTGTTGGGCCAGTTTTCCAGCAGATACTTGCTTTTTTTGGCTTTCTTCGTATGCGGCTATATAAGCGTCTGCATCCGACAAAACTTTTGCAGCTTCTGTTATTGAGCCAGTTGTACTTAATATCGAAGTAGCCAATTGCTGAGCGTTGTTTTCTATTGCCTGTCTGGAAGCGGCAAACTGGGCAGAGTACAACGAGTTTTGATCTGCAAATTCTTTTACAGCGTCACCAGCAGCAGAAAATTGAGTTAACTTCAAAGACTCTTCTAGGCTACTTTGAAGCCCCGCCATTATATTTGCGTTTTCTGCCCTGAGTGTTTCTTGTTGCTTTTTAGAAGCCGCTTCTGCTTGCTCAAAAGTTTTTAATCTTTCTGGGTTTTTAGCCAGGGCTGCTCTAGCTTTTTCTATAGACCCACCGGCAGAAGGTATAGAATTTATAATTTCTCTTATCTGAGAAGAAGCATTGCCGGACTCGGTTCTAACTTCTGAAGATAAGCTTATTCTTGCTGAAAGTCTTTTTAGAGAAGCCTCTAGGGGTTTAAGGGATTTGTCTGCATCTATAGCTTTTAATTGATCGTCAAAGTTACGAATAGCAACTATAGTATTTATAAAAGCCTCTGCCGATCTTTTTCTTTGAGCAACTTCTTCT
>Ga0214163_1000467_pt1 | contig 18884 bp, 13 predicted proteins | sample LakMenepilimnion_2_FD_153001 | JGI IMG/M metagenome (GOLD analysis project Ga0214163, IMG submission 153001) | Freshwater microbial communities from Lake Mendota, WI - Practice 15JUN2010 epilimnion v4 | ecosystem: Environmental > Aquatic > Freshwater > Lake > Epilimnion/Euphotic zone | place... | reverse complement strand
CGTCGCCTTCTCCGTCGCCTTCACCTCCCTGGCCCTTCCCCTTGCTCTTACCCTTGCCACTACCGGACTTTTTCCCTTTCCCCTTTCCATCTCCATTGCTATCGCCTTCCTCCTCTCCCTCCCCATCTTTACCGTCTTTGCCCTTGCCGTCCTTGCCCTTGCCATCTTTACCCTTCGAGTCCTTGCTCCCCTTCTTTCCATTCCCACTCTTGGACTTGCTCCCTTCCTTGCCACCTTGGCATTCGGGACAACCCTCCCCATCACACTCGGGACATTTCGAGGACTCTTTAGCCCCCTCAAGCTCTCGGATCATCTCCTCTAACTCGTCGGCCGCCGACTGGCCTTCCGCAAGCTTTTCAAATTCGCTTTGCATCGACTCCATCGCCTCGCTCGCTTTCTGCGAGTCTCCCGATTCGAGAGCTTGATCCAAATCGCTCAACTGCTGCTCAAGCTTCTGCATGGATTGCGAAGTCCGATCGGAAGCCTCGAGCTTCTCAATCTTTTTACGGAGATTAGCGATCTTCTGCGTGTTGCCCTCACGCTGCGCATCATCAAGCTCTCGCTTTGCATCATCGAGCAACTCTTCCCGCTTATTCCTCGCCTCTCGCATGGCGTCGCGAAGCTGCTCCAACTGGTTCTGCAGTTGTTTTGTCTGCTCAGCATCTAACTTCCCTTCAGACATCTTCGCAGCTAACTGAGCTAACTCCTGCTTGGCTTGCTCGAAATCCCCGTCTTGCATCGCCTTGGCCATGCTCTCCGCAGGTCCCTTGTCGAGATCCTTCAAACTATCAAGCGACTCTTTGAACTCCTCGGAATCCCCAATGGATGCCTTCTTTTGTTGAAGCTCTTTTTTGACTTCGTTCAAGTCGGCGATGACCTTCTTCGGATCCGGATTCGGATCATTCTGCAACTTTTGCACCTGCTGCTGCAACCGCTTGAACTCATCGGCTGCCTCTTGATCTCCATCCTCAGCCGCTTGCTCAATTTTCTTTTGCAAGGTCTTAAGGATCGGTTCTGTGGCGTTCTTGACCGTTACTAAAGGATCGCTTTTTCGCTTCTGCGCCAAAGCACCTTTCGCCTCGGAACTGACATCCGGTACCCACGACAAAGCGAAACATGCGGCCACGGGAAGGACTACCCAAGCCCACTGCGGAGCTGGCCTGACCGGGAAATGATCGCGCAGATCAATCCGCTCTAACTGCCGCTGAGCATCGTCAAGAAGCGCTTGGCCAACCGGCGATTCTCGTTCTTGATCACCAATCGAAAATACGCTGGAACATCGCTCATTCAATCGGTATCTGCGATCGATCTCAACCGCCGCATGCAATGCACTCGGACGCTTCGCCCAAGCTGCTAGCGATGCTGCCAAAACAGATACAATCCCCGCCCCCACCCAACAAATCGTTTCCCACCCATCTGGCAAATTCTTGATCGCAACAAGCTTGGGTAACAACAACAAAACGAACGCGGCAGCAAACGAAAACAATACCGCCCAATTCAACCATCCAAGCCAAGACTGGAGAAACAACCTCCTCGAAGCGATGGCAACCTGCTGACGGATCTTGTCCATACGATAGATCAACCTATTCTGGCTAAACCTTCTTCAAAGGTCGCTTCGGTGGCGGTGGCTTTAACATCCTAGCCTTATCGTCCTCAGGCATCGGCGGAGGAGGGGGTGGAGGTGGTGGATTGTTATTGTTTCTCGGTGGAGGATTCAAATCCGTAAAGGACTCGACCCATTCCCAACCAATCGGGTGATCCAACTCGCGACCAGCGAGAATTCCCCAAGGAGTCCCTGCGTGCTTCTCGACGACACTCTGCAACAGATCCTTGGCCAACTTAGCTTCTTTCTCAAGCTTGCTGTCGACATTCACTTTGTCGCTCGGTCGCAAATTCCAAGTGTTATTCTCGGGCTTCTCAAAGTTCATCCCACGCTTGGCTTTGGCCAACATCGCGTTATAGGACTCCGCTCGAATCTTTGCCGCTAACGCCGTTCCGTAAGACAATTCGAAACTCGCAAGCCACCTTGGGGAGGTTTCACGACTGCGAAACTTCTCTCCATCGGCAAGAATCGAGCACATCTCGGCAAGCTCCGGGTAGAGGCGAGCAGATTCAAGTTGAGCATCGGTTAATTCGCGAGTGAAGGTCGCTTCGTCGCGTTTGATAAACAACATCTTAGGCTTCGATAACGTACCGACTCGGGTCAATTGCGCGGCGTTGAGCAACGCGTAACGCAATGGAGATTTCTTCACCCGCGACATGTACTCGGCTTCGGATAAGTAATCAGGTCGATAACGATCCATCACATCGGGATCGAAGAAATAAGCCATCTGCGATGCAAACGCTTCGGTCTCACGACGCTCGATCTTCGCCCCTAACTTGCGATTCGGATGGATCGAAAAGTAGATTCCACCCGTCTCGTAACACAGCTTCGAAAGTGCATAAGGACCGAATCCGGAATCAAGCACAGGTTCGTCCATGTAATTGTCTTGGTAGCCGACTTTAACCCGCTCGGGATACATCGTCTCGGGACCTTGATCGACCTCGGCCCAGTCCTCAACTTGAGCATATGCCGGATCGAACTCGACGAACTTGATATAGCTTTTCTCGCGACCAAACGGAGCCGGCACTCCGAGCACATAGCAAGGAATCGTTTGAAAACGGCACAACTTGATGGTCTCTTCGGCCATCTGCAAGTCATCCCCTCGCTCGTCGGTCACGACGATGAGCATGACGTTGCGAGCCGGTGAATTGACTTTTTCAACGCGATAAGTCTTGTGGCGATCGACTGCGGCTTTGATCGCATGGAAGACCATCTCATCTCCCCCCTCGCTACCAATCCCCTCGATCGCTTCGCGAATCACATCAAGCTCATCGGTGGGCTGCTTGGTAAGCAACTTCACTTCGCTACCGAACTCCATAATCGAAGTCAACAACGGCGGGACTTCGGCTGGCCCTTCGCGCTGCTCCTTCTCTTCCTGCACGATACCGAGTTGCTGATAGATCCGGTCGAAGCGATCGCGGATCTCCTGACGTCGCTTGACCATCGAAATGCTGCTGTCGAAAACCCAAACAACCAACGTCGGCTTGGATTCAAGCGATTGAAGGATCTCGTACGTCACCCGATCCACAGCACCGTCTGTCCCAGTCGTTCCGACCCCGGTCATCCCACGGACTGTCTTAGGACTCTCCGTCAATCCAACCGCCTTCTCAACCGTGAACTTTACGTTGACATCTCCATTTGGAATCTCAATATCCAAATCTGCGGCCTCGACCGCCGACACATCGGCAATCAGCGGCGCACTGGATAAAGCCATATCCATCGAGCCAATCGAGTCCGCTCCAAATTCCTCGCTTGGTGTGTCCGAATAAGCGATATCGCTAACGATATCTAAAGCAGGAATTTCCTCTGTAATCGGCTCAGAATTGATCAACACCGAGAGTAGGTTAGGTTGCGTGGCGATCGTAATCGAGGCCAAAGCCACAACTACCAAGACGTGCACACCGACACTTGCAAGAAACGCTAAGGAGTCGCGATCGAACCAAGAAACGGGTGAGTCCACGTCTTCGTCGAAATCCCCATCTTCTTCCTCAACTTCACCATCTTCAACGCCATCCGCACCCGAATCCCCAGCGATTGCATCCGAAGAATCGGCTATCTGGCGATCGGAACGTCCATCGAACGCGTTCAAGTCGAGGACTCCAGGCTGCGTGGATCCTGACTGCGTAGAATCAGAAACGAACTCCTGGGAGTCCGTTCCCTCAGGCCCTTCCTCAGGCGGTCGGCGAAGTCGTTTTAGCATAGGCCATTCTCATCCGATTTTATGAGCCAAGTCTTGGTCGATCCACGTTGCCTCAGCAAACTAATAACCTATCTATTGTCGGAGCAACACTGGCTGGTTTCAACAGGATTAGAGGGGATTCAGGGGGGGAGATACTCCAAAAAAAGAAAAAACTTTCAAAAAACCGTTACGGTGGGTTTTTCCGCCAATAAGCTACCTGCAAGGTCCCCCGGGCCAGATTCTGCGAGTAGCCAAGGATATCAGAGCTACATTTCAAAACCGCCATCGAGGAAATTTTCGGCTTTCGCCCCTTTTCAAAAGCCTCATTGCCGTTGAAATAACGTTAACTGATTGCGGACGGACGAGACTCCGTCAGTTTTTAACAAATCCGCACGGTGGAACTTCATTTTCCTTATTTTTGATCGGGACAGGCACATGGCCAAGCAACACGGAATAGTACGAAAAACCAAAGGATTCACCCTTGTGGAGCTGTTGGTCGTAATCGCCATCATCGGCATTCTTGTCGGCTTGCTCCTTCCTGCCATCCAGGCCGCGCGTGAAGCAGCGCGTAGGATGCAGTGCTCGAACCAAATGCGTCAAATGATGCTAGCGACCGCCAATTACGAGTCCGCTTTCAAGCGAGTCCCACCAGGCAGGTTGGCTCCAGACTATACGATCAATGGGGTGGCCCAAGCCAGTTACACGAACTACAACGCTGTCTCCCCAACTTCGAATAATGTGTTCACGGGATTCCGCTCTGTGCACTCGATGATTCTTCCTTATATGGAAGCCCAAAACATTTACAACCTCATCGATTGGTCAGCCCCAACCGCCGTACGCATGACTCAAAACGGCTCGCCGATCAACCGAAATTATGCAGCCTACAACAACGCCCAAGCGTTGTTCTTGTGCCCCTCGGATGCAAATACTGGCCGAGTGATTACTGAGAATAATTTCAGGTACAACTTCGGTGGAAGTACCCCCTACGCCGGTGCTTTGAACTCCACACAGAACAACGTAGTTAACGCGACCAATTCTCTGGGACTGTCCTCCGGTGGTAACGGCGCATTTACGATCGGCAGCGGTCTGAAGCTCGCCGCTTATCGCGATGGATTGTCGAACACATGCTTCTTTTCCGAACGAACCAAAGGCTCCGGAAAAGACCTTTCGACCATCCGGCCAACCAATGTCGATATGATCACTTGGCCGAACCGTCAAAATATCATGGTTGCACCTGATATCCTTTACAACGATTGCTTGGCAGCCGCTACTACCGGCCAAGCCCCTAGCGCCTTCCACTTTAACTCCGCAGGCCGATGGCTTGATGGCTCCGACTTCTCGAACGGCTGGCCATTTGGGTTTTATTCAAGCACCCAATACAATCACGTTGCCCCACCGAATTGGGCTGGTTTCGATTGCGGAACTTGGAGCGCAATTCCCGATGCACCCGGTGAGCATGCGATCGTCTCGGCCCGAGCAATGCACGGCTCAGGCGTGAACTCATCCTTCGGCGACGGCTCGACGCGATTCATTTCGAACAGCATCAGCCTTGATATTTGGCGAGCAGTCGGCACCAGAGATCTCGGCGAAGTTGTCACGGATTCGGACTTGTAAGTCTCGCACAACAGAACCTATCTTTAACTTCTAATTCAATACAATCCTCAGCCATTTTGCCGAGGATTGAAAGGAATCGCATGGCTTGTTTCTTCCGCGGAAGTGTAACTAACTACTTCTGTTTGCTTCTATGTTTTTTACCCTTTCTTTCCCTAACAGGATGCGGCTCAGGGCAAATCGCAGCTCCGAGCATCCAAGCTCAAACGCAACACTTCGATGATGCTCTCTCAAAAATGAAGTCGAAGGATTACGCGGGTGCAAAAGAAGCGGCGACCGCCGCGTTGAGCGGACCAGGACTCTCCGCTGATCAAGTCGTCGAGGCTTCTATGATTCTCATCGAAGCAGCTTTGGAAACAAAAGACCTCGAAACCGCGGACTCAAAACTCAGTGAGGTCGAAGGAGTCGCTACAGACATGGGAAAAGTATGCGTTCTTCGAGGAAGATATTGGCGAAAGAAAGGAGACGAAACCAAAGCTCAAAAATCGTTCCAAGATGCAAGATTACACGATCCAAACGTGCTTATACCAAACTAAGTTCGTTACTGTCCCCCCTCTCAGTTGTCTCTTCCGTCATTCTGGCTCTTGCATTGAGCAAGTAACGATGCGACCTCTTCTGGATCGGTGAACTCGGCCAAGGTGCATGTCTGACCAGCATGACTGCTAAGCAACAACACCCGTTGCCCAAGCCTCATCAATATCGCTTGCTGACGCGGCTGTGTCGGTAACGAAATACTTCCAAGCACTTCCATGATGCTCGATGGCAACTCCTGCTTGGTAGGTGGCTTCATATATCGATGCGCCAAAGCCGCCGTTGCCAGAAACAATCCAAGCACCAGTCCAAGCGAAAACAAAGTACTTACAAATCCGCTTGAGGATCCACGCGAACGCCCTTGCGCTGATTGCAATTCCCCAATCGGTCGACTCGGCTTACGCAACTCTACCGGTGCACTCGTTGCCAAACGCAGCCCTGATGCTTCTACACCGCCGTGAAGACTACTGCGATCCATGCTGCTGCGATCCATGCTGCCGGCCAGGAGATTACCACCGCTAGGAACGCCAGGTCCGTTCGGCTGCGCAGTTCGCTGTGCTGGTCGCTGGGCCTGCACAGTTCCCTGTGTTTGTATCGCTCCGGAGCCTTGCACCACTCCCGGGGAATGCACGGCTCCCTGAGCTTGCACTGCTCCCTGAGCTTGTACCGTGCCAGCAATTGCACAAAAGAACAATGCCATCGCGAACAACTTCATCGCAAACAATCTCGTCGCGAACAACTCCATAGAGCAATCAAGCAACCGAATTTGGCGCACGGCAAGTCTTATCATGCTCCAGCCTCATCTCTTCGCTTCAACGCTTCGATTGCAGCGACATCTAACTCTGTCACCTTGACGCACAATTTGCCATCAAGCACCAGTACTTCGCCTCGAGCCATCCGCTGAGTTCCTACCCATATATCGACCGGTGCTTCACTCGCGCGGTCAGTGGTCAACACGTCTCCAGCCCCCAAGTTGATCAGTTGCTCACCATCGACTTGGACCCTTCCAAACTCGATGCGCAATTCTTGCTCCGCAACACCAAGTTCCTCACCTGCCTGCAATCCGACCGATGCCGACGCAGCGAGTGGAGATGAATGACGCTGCAAGCTGGGCAACTCGTTACTCCAATCGCGAAGTTCCAACGGACGCAAACCGACTTCGTGCATCGCCATCTCCGATGCGTCCAACGCTTCGACCGCTTCTTGCAGCATCCTCTGAGCTTCACTCATTCCCTGTTCAAGCGATTCGCTCAATTCACCACCCGTTATCCCAATGATTATTCATCTGATTATTCATCCCGCTCTTCTCCCATCCATCGGTTCCCACCGCCAGCGAGAGCCCGACTTCATTACCGAATCTCTTACTTGCCCACCCGCAAAGCTAGGTTGCTAGCACTCCGCAAGCTTCACGGGTGTTCAAGGATCACCATGTCGTTTCCCAAAAATCTCGGATGGAATCAAGACGGATCACCCTGAAATCGATTCGCGAGAGACGGAATCCTGGTAATATTCTCGTCGTGGCAACCGCTTGAAAGCTCGACGGGGGGTTCCATCCTTAGACGAACAACAATTCACCGAGCGGGAGAGGAAATCGACGATGGAACCGAGGATGTTTGTGCAAACGATGGTGTTATTGCTCAAGTCAGCCCCGACACTGGATGAAATAGAAGCGGTGCTCAAGGATCATCCAGTGATCGCACGGATGGAAGAGGGCATGGACTCCTTGGATATCTGCGGCCCGGCTGTCGTTATGGATTATCACAAGTTAGACGGAGGGAAATTCGTTGTCGACGTAGTCGATAAGCCCTGGCCTGATAGTCTTGACTACGACAATTCTGAATCGCCGGTTCACCAAGCTTGGCTTGCAGGCCATTTCGGAGCCTACTTGCTCCCCGAATCGCTCGAGCGTGCCAAGGAGCAATGCTGGCGATGGCCTGAGGCGAAAGAAGCGGTCGAAGAAGCAACCGCCTTCTTGCGATTGCGCACTACCTTCCTACTCGATAGCAAGACTGAACCAAACGAAGATAACTGGATTCCAGCAGATTTCGACCCAGCAGCCGAACTCGAACTACTCAACGAAGTGATCGCGGAACTGCTCGAACTGCCTCAAGTTATCGGCTACTTCAACCCTCAGGGCGAAGTCCTTCGGGACAAAGAACTGTTCTTGGAAACCGCCGAGATCTGTCGCGAGAACGAAATCCCACCCTTGGATCTATGGTCCAACGTTCGCTTGTACCGAATCGACGACGACTGGGTTATGATGGACACCGTCGGAAACTGCCAATTGGAAACCATGGACGTAGAAGCCTGCTTCCACGCCGACTCCTACGACATGAATGATGTCGATCAGCTTCTGCGACTCGTGACGATGTACCTTCTCGAAGACCCTGAATTCGAAGACAGCGAATCCTTCGAAGACGAAAACGGTGTGACGTGGAAGATCTCGATCGAAATCGATAGTCTTTGTGATCCTCCTCGTGACGTCGTCAGGTTGATCCCAGATGATGGACGAACCCCACCGGATCTTTCTTCCGACTCCGACGATGCCGATGGGGAAGAAGAGGACGAGTAGGTTTGGCAAACGTCCATCAATCGATGGACTAAAACGCTGGAACCTACCCAGATTCCCCTGCTGGTAAATCTTACTACGACAAGTGTTTAATTTCGGCATCTGCGACTTCTTCGCAGATGCCCGCTCGATGAGTTACAACACGACCGCTTCCAGAGTATGATGAAGCGAAGAGCCCTGAGCGCCAAACTCTCCTTGGCACGCTCCAGGTCGGCTTGCTCCTCCCATACGTTCATTACAGAGATTTCTTATTTTCTTTCGCAAGATGGCGAGCTAAACCCATGCCAACAAGACTACGTTCTATCAATCGTTCTTGGTTTGTTCGTACTTTAATCACCGGCTCTTTGCTTCTCGGTGCCGCTGCAACCGGCGTCGCGATCCCGGCTGCTTATGGACAAGAAAATCCGGCCGCAAAGTTCACCACGGAACTTCAAAAAGCAATCGTCGCGAAAGATGTCGACGCTGCGAAAAAACTGATCGAGGAAAACACCGACGCTCCGCTCGCGACCCGACTCAACGGACGCTTACAAGTCGCTTCGCTCCTCGTTCGCGAGAACCGTCGCGATGAAGCGATCGAGCAATTCGAGACCGCCGTGAACGCGGCTTTTGAAGCCGCCGAAAAAGGAAGCGACACTCAAGCCCTTTCCGCATTGCCACTGGCCGCAATGATGGCCCGATCGATCGCCCCTGATAAAGCATCCGCATGGGTTTCGCGAGGCGTTGAAATCGCTCGCAGCAAACTCAAGGCCGATGAACTTTCCAATGACCACCGTACCCTTGCCGATATGCTGCGGCTTAAGACTCAGCTTGCAAGTCCCGCAGAAGTCGACGCGCTCAAGTCCGAATTGATGGACTATATCTCCAAGTGCGAAGAACTGTTCAACAAAGATAGCACCAATAACGCCAACCAAATGCTCATGCTCCAACTCTGGAACATGCAGTCACAAGTCGTCGATGCAGATCAAGCTGGACGGATCTTTGAAAAGGCTTCAGCTCTTGCCGAGTCGATCCTCAAAGATAAACCTACCGGCGCTTTGGTTAGCAACTACGTTAGCATGGTTTCTTCCTTCGTCGGACGCAATGCCCGATCCGCTCCCGACACCGCTGCGAAAGCCCTCGAAAACGCTAAGAAACTTCTCGAAGGTATCGACTCCGACGACCGCTTGGTTACCCAATCCATCGATAACTTCCTCAAGAATTCCAAGGCGATGGAACGGACCATCGAAAGCAGCCGCGCACTGGTCGCAATGATCGGCAAACCCGCTCCTGAAATCGACCCTATGGAATGGGTCAACGGGGAACCATTGAGCACACTTGCCGACCTGAAAGGCAAAGTCGTCTTGATCGACTTCTGGGCAGTATGGTGCGGGCCATGTATCGCTACCTTCCCACACCTCAAACACCTCAACGAAGAATTCGGCCCGAAAGGCCTGACCATCCTCGGAGTCACTCGACAATACAACTACGCTTGGGATGACGAAAAATCAGCGATCGCTCGAAGCGAACAACCGGTCTCCCTCGAAGACGAAATGAAAATGCTCGAGAAGTTCATCGGCAAACATGAACTTACTCACCGCACGATGCTAACCCCTGAGAAGAGTGACATGCAAGCTCGTTACTTCGTCACCGGTATCCCACATGCCGTATTGATCGATAAACAAGGCTTGGTTCGCTTGGTCAAAATCGGTTCCGGTGCCGACAACGCACGCGAAATCGAAGAAACAATCGCCAAACTGCTCGCGGAATAATTGGCTTGGTGAATAATAACCTCGTAGGTCCGATGCATAAGCGGTGCTGCTCACCACAGCACCGCTGAATTCTTCTCCCCCGTGTTCGAACGAAATCCCAAAGCCAATGAAAAGTAAATGGAGAGCAAGACTGCGGCTTTGGGGTAAAAAACGCGGGGGACGCATGTCGGGCTGGTGGTTTATCGGCTCGCTCGGCGAAGCCCTGTTCTTCGCGGCTGTCTTTCTCCTGGGTGTATTCCTCTCCTCCGTGCTGATCACTTGGCAAGTCATGTCGCCAAGCACCCAAGTTATCAAAGTTTTTCACGGCTTCTGGCTGTTCCTCGGAGTCAGCCTCTCCTTTGCAATCCTTGGCGTTGTCGGATTCTGGTACCGCGTGCTGAAAGTTGTCACCAGCGATGAGCATCGAGAAGTCATCGCTCAGCGACGACTCGTTGCCGAACCCGCACGAAAACAATCTCAAAAAATCCCCCCTCCGAACATTCCAGACTTGAGGCTCTTTACTGATAGTCCAGGTGCTCGACTCGCGTTCCGACTCCCAAGTCACCTGCGGGAAAACGCCGGCTTGGTCGCTACAGGAATCTTCGCCATGGCTTGGAACGCCATGATCGCGGTTTTCATTGTCTATGCCGCAGGAAGTTTATTTGCCTCGCGTATACCGTGGCAACTTCTGCTTTTGCTCATCCCCGGTATCTATATCGGTGTTCAATCCGCTAGACTCTTCTTCCGTTCCTTCGTCCGCACGATCGGTATCGGATCGACCACCGTCGAGATCGAAGACCTACCGCTCTTCCCAGGTCGTTCCTACCGCTTGGAAGTAGTCCAATACGGACGACTTGTTATCAAGAAAATCTCAGTACGTCTGGTTTGCGAAGAAGAGAGCACGTATCATTTCGGCACCGACGTGCGAACCGAACGACAGATCGTTTACAGTCAAGAAATCGCGACGCATGGTAGGGATCGTATCGACTGGGGATATCCGCTGAGACTCGAGTGTCAGTTTTCTGTCCCCAACGAAGCGATGCATTCGTTCCAAAGTATGCATAATGCGATCCATTGGAAAATCATTGTCGATGGAGAGGCAAACCGATGGCCCTCGTACTCCCGAAATTTCCCCGTCGTGGTTCATCCCCAACCACAACCCAATCGCACATCGGCTGCGTCATGATTCGGCTTCTCGGACTACAACCTACCTACATGCCGGGTGATTCGCTCGAATTCGAGTACCGCGTCACCAATGTCGACGACGCTTCTATTGTCGCCGTTGAAAGCTCCGTCTGCTGGGTGACTGAGGGCAAAGGAACCGAAGACCTCGGCGTACACTACTTCCAAAGACTATCCGGGAACTCTCTCGCCTCCATCGATTGGAGTATCGCGCAGCGTGTAGCTTGCCCTCTTCCTCTCTCACCCCTCTCGTACGAAGGTAAACTCGTAACTATCTCCTGGTGCGTTCGCGTACGCTTCTTTCTTAGCGATGGCACCGAACTAATGGCCCAACAACCCTTCTACCTCGGTACCGTAACCCGCAAAGTTTAAAGTTCCCAACCGACGTTTGAAGTAGACAACTCGCAGCTACTCTTCCTGCAAGCAGCCACTCTTCCTGCAACACGTCTAAATCATGGAATCAAGCAACGCCAATGGTAGCGACTCACCTGCCTCCCCAACTAGCAATCCATTCGCCACCCGATTCTTCCAACCCGGCGCAATCGCCTTCCACTTCGACTCCTCAGTCACCACGCAATCACTCGTAGATCAACTCATCGCCTCAGAGCAGCAACTTCCCTCAAAGGATCGCTCCCAAGCACAACCGTCCAGCCACTCGCAACATCGCAGCTCCCGAAAGTTCTTTGCCATCGTCGGCCCACATGGCACCGGGAAATCTACTTTGCTCTCCGAAATTCACTCGGAAATTCTTAAGCGCCACGCAAAGCAATCAAGCAAGCCACTCTTTTTGAACTCCGCGTTATCACCGAGCCGTTGCCTAAAGCATACCCTGCAACTCCTGACGAACCACTCGGTGTGCCTAGTCGACGGCTACGAGCAACTTCCCAAATGGGGCATACCCTTTACCCGTCATCTCGCAACCATTCTTCGACGAACTTTCTTAGTAACCTCGCACTCCCTACCCTATGGGTTCCGAGAACTATGGAAAACGCAGATGACCCCGCAAATCGAACAATACGTATTAACCCAATTGCTCAAGCAAAACGAACCGAAAAAAGAGGATTCCATCGGGCACCTTCTCGACGAAATGATGCGATCTCCCGAGTGGATTCGCTCACGCAACCAGCACCGCGAAAATCTTCGAGAATCCCTCTTCGACATGTACGATTGGTGGCGGGACCGAGTCGACGAGAATCTCAAGAATCGGTAGACTTATTCCAGTTGCTTATTCTGTAAAACAGTGCTTGTAGGAACCGACTTGTATGTCCGTCGTGATGAATCTCCCTGGAAGTTTCTATCTCGGTCGCCGTTACGATCTAGCTGAAAAGAAACGCACTGAGTCGCAAGTCCACTACGAGTCAAAACATTTAACCACCCACGCACTGTGCGTCGGGATGACCGGAAGCGGCAAAACGGGTCTATGCGTCAGCTTGCTCGAAGAAGCCGCACTCGACGGCATTCCCATCATCTGCGTCGACCCCAAAGGGGACTTGGGAAACCTCTTGCTTCAGTTTCCACAACTGCGAGGCGAAGATTTTCGCCCTTGGCTCGATAAATCCGAAGTCCTCGCAAAACGCACCGAAGAAGACGCCGGACTTAGCGACGATGAAATCCTAAACCGCACAGCAGAATCGACCGCTTCGGCTTGGTCGAACGGACTGAAAGACTGGGAGATGAACCTCGACTATATCGAGACACTTCGCAAAATCGAAAAAGTCATCTACACACCTGGCAGCAACGTAGGCGTTCCTCTGACGGTCCTAAACTCCCTCGATGCCCCCTCGAAGGAAGTCCGCGAGGATGAAGAAGCCCTTCGCGATCAAATCTCCAGCGCCGTCTCAGGGCTACTTGCACTGCTGAACATCTCTGCCGATCCCCTGACAAGCCGCGAACATATCCTCCTTTCAACCATCCTCTTGGACGCTTGGACGAAAGGGAATGACCTCTCGATGGAAAACATGATCCGCGCCATCCAAAACCCGCCGATCAAAAAAGTAGGGGTCATCGATATCGATTCGTTCTACCCAGCAAACGACCGCGCGAAACTTGCGATGTCGTTGAACAACCTCATGGCATCTCCCTCCTTCGCAGGATGGATGCAAGGACAATCGCTCGATATCGACTCACTGCTCTACACCCCGAGCGGAGCACCGAAGATCTCGATCATCTCGATCTCCCATTTAAACGACTCGGAACGAATGTTCTTCGTCACCATCCTGCTCAACGAACTCCTATCGTGGATGCGAGCTCAAAACGGTACCGGTGCTCTCCGCGCGATCTTCTACATGGACGAAGTCTACGGCTACTTCCCTCCATCCGCGAAACCACCGAGCAAAGCACCGATGATGACCTTGCTCAAACAAGCTCGTGCCTTCGGCTTGGGTATCATGCTCGCAACCCAAAACCCCGTAGACCTTGACTACAAGGGGCTTTCGAACATGGGAACTTGGTTCCTGGGACGATTGCAAACACAACGCGATAAAGACCGAGTCCTCGATGGTCTCGAAGGCGCCTCGTTGCAACAAGGTTCCTCCTTCGACCGCAATTCGATGGACAAAAACCTCTCGGCCTTGGGCAAACGCGTGTTCCTTCTCAACAACGTCAACGATAACGCACCCACCATCTTTCAAACCCGTTGGGCCTTCTCGTTCCTCCGTGGACCACTTTCCAAACCGGAAGTCTCCGGTCTGATGCTCGAAAAGAAAAAGCAATTCGCGAAACCTTCCGCAACTCAGCCCTCAGACGCAACCAACTCTTCCGCAGCAACACCTTCCTCTGGAACACCCCCAACTCCGTCGAACACAAGTCTTCCAGATATCTTCGGCGACCAACCGTTCCCCACGCACGGTTCCTCGTCACAATCCACCTCAAGCAACAAATCCGCTTCCGCACCTCCAATTCTTCCTGCGGGAATCGATGTGCGATACTTTGTCCCCAACAAAGCCTTCCGCGCTAGCAACAAGCTGGAATACCGTCCTGGCCTTATGGCTAGCGCTAGTGTCCATTTCGTCCGCGCCGCGAGTAACGTAGACGCTTGGTCCGATCTTCAGATCCTCGCCGAACTCGGCGAAAGCGTACCTGAACACCTATGGGAATCTTCTTCGCGACTTGAACCAGAATCCTATCAATTCGATGATCCTGAATCAGGCTTTCGATTCAGCGAACCACCCACCGAAGTCCTCCAAATCAAGAATTATAAAGCTTGGGAAAAAGAGCTCGCTGAATATCTCTTCCGTCACGAAAAGTGTGTGGTATATAGCTGTAAAGCACTGAAACAAACCACTGCGCCGGGGCTGAGCGAAATCGATGCGAGAATGGAGTTCGCCCAAGCCGCACGCGAAGCGCGCGACAAGGAAATGGACAAGATCCGCGACAAATACGCCGACAAACTCCGGACGCTCCATTCCAAAGTAATGATCGCACAACAACGAGTCGACAAATTGGTCGAGGAAGCCAAGTCGAAACGGATGGATGGTTTAGTCAACATCGGTACTTCTATCCTAGGAGCCCTGCTTGGCAATAAAGGAAGCTCGCGAGGGAGTTCTCGTACAAGCTCCGCCGTTCGCGATTTGACCGCCGCTTCGAATAAACAAAGCGATATCACACGCGCCCAAGAAACTCTTGAAGAACTCATTCTTCAAAAAGATGAGATGGAACGTGAATGCATCGCCGATGTCGAACGGATTAAAACGGATTTCTCCGTCGAGAACTTGGTGCTCGAAGCGACTGAGATCCCTCTGCGTAAAGCCGATACGAAAGTCAAACAACTATCACTCGTGTGGATCCCTTGGCAAATCGATGCTCAAGGGAATGCAAGTCGGTTGATCGACACCATCGATGCATCCCAAGCGTAGGCGAGCGATCGCGGCATACGATGAATAGCAACGCGTCACAGATCTGGCATCCGACTATCGAGCAAATGCGGGCCTCGAATCTCTTCGAGTTCATCTCTAAGAGATATCCGGAGTTGCTCGCTAGCGCTCGTGAACAACCGAATCCTTCGTCAGGCAATGAAGATCATGAGCATGCCCTCGCGGACGCGCACTTCGACGCGGCATATCTAGCCAAATCCTTACATCGCGAAAGCATCGATCACTCGGGGCTCTTCTGGCGAAACGTCTGGGAGCACTTCGGGTTAATCGGTGATCTGGGCCCCAGCGATTCGAACAACGCGAGCAACCTTTGGGAGCACCGATTCTTTCCCGAAGGAAAAATGAACTTCGCTGAAAACATCCTCGCACACTCAGGTCCATCTGATGCCTTGGCACTCATCGCTTGCGATGAAAAAGGGACATCCAAGCAATTGACCAAAGGTGAATTGCTCGAAATGGTTTTGAAAGTAGCGACATGGATGAGGTCGCGCGGCATCGGGCAAGGCGACCGAGTAGCAGGAGTCCTCTCCAACGGGATCGAAGCGATAGTAGCGTTTTTGGCTTCGAGCACACTCGGAGCAATCTGGACTTGTTGTGCCCCCGAATTCGGTGACGATGCGATCGTCGACCGTTTTGGCCAAACCGCGCCGAAGCTTCTAGTGATGGGGCTAGAATCGCAATACAACGGGAAGCAGTTCGATCTTAGCCAGCGACTTGAACGATTGCTTGAACGCTTACCGAGTCTCGAAGGGGTCCTAATAACCAACGATCAGACGCACAGTAGAAGTTCTCGCAAAGTCCGGTTCGATTGTTGGAAGGACGTGCTCGCTGTTCAACCGGCAGTTCCTTGGCAGTGGGAGCGGTTTGAGTGGAACCATCCTCTATACATTCTGTATTCATCGGGAACCACGGGCGTGCCCAAATGCATCGTACATGGGGCGGGCGGCAGTTTACTGCAACATGTCAAGGAACAGAGACTCCATTCGGACTTGAAGAACGGAGAGCGAATCTTCTACTTCACCACCACCGGTTGGATGATGTGGAATTGGCTGGTCAGCGCACTGGCTTCTCGCGCTACCATCGTCCTCTTCGATGGCTCACCGATGTACCCAGATCCCGGCGTGTTGTGGAAGCTCGCGCAAGATCACAAAGTGACACATTTTGGTGCAAGTGCACGGTACTACGCGGCGTTGGAAAAGATCCCTTATATCCCACGAGATCACTTCAATCTCGATTCGATAAGGGTATTGCTCTCGACCGGATCGCCTTTATTGCCCGAGCAATACCACTGGTTATATCAGTCCATTCATTCCGATATCCACCTCACATCAATCTCGGGTGGAACCGATATCGTATCGTGCTTTGTCCTCGGCCATCCAATGCTGGGCGTAGCCGCAGGTGAGATCCAAACCAAAGGACTTGGGATGGATGTCCAAGTCCTCGACGAGACGGGCCGTCAACTATTCCAAGAACCAGGCGAATTGGTTTGCAAAAATGCATTTCCAAGTTTGCCACTTGGATTCTGGGATGATCCCAAACAGGAACGCTATCGCCGAACATACTGGGAGCGTTACCCAGGAATTTGGTGGCATGGTGATTGGGCCATGGAAACAGCCAGTGGCTCGATGGTGATCTACGGTCGCTCGGATGCCACCCTCAATCCCGGAGGAGTACGAATCGGGACTGCCGAGATTTATCGGCAACTCGAAGGCTTCCCAGAAATACTCGAATCCGTCGCCACGGCTTGGCGACACGACGGCGACGAGAAGATCGTGCTCTTCATCAAGCTAAATGGAACTTCTCCGTCCAACTCTGAGCCATCAGCTACCAACGATTTACAATCCGCTATTCGACATCGCATAAGAACCTTTTGTTCCCCAAGGCATGTCCCTTCCTGGATTGTGTCAGTAGCCGATTTGCCCAAAACCATGAACGGGAAGCTTTCAGAAATTGCCGTTCGCAATGCCATTACGAAGCAGCAAATTGGCAACGTGGGAGCATTATCAAATCCAGAGTGCTTGGACTTTTTTAGAGCTTGGCAACCTGATTAATCAACAGTATCAAAATATTGCTACGAAGCGAATAACACGTACCGACAATAGGATGTTTGCAAACGATGAGCAGCAAAGAAGACATCTCCATACGCAAGATTGATCACATTCGGTTCGTAGTCGGGAACGCGAGGCAGTCAGCTTATTTCTACCGCAACGCATATGGATTTGACATTACAGCCTATGCAGGATTGGAGACGAAGGTCAAAGACGAAGCTGGGTATGTGCTTAAGCAAGGTGGCATTTATTTCGTGTTGGTATCACCGCTTCGAGCCAATCATCCCGATGCCCATCGCTTGATCCTCCACGGTGACGGAGTGTCGGACATCGCTTTGCAAGTTGACGATGTTCGTCGTTCGTACCAAGTGGCTGTTGAAAGAGGTGCGATCGGAGTGGTCGGCCCGCAAGAAATCGTCGACGAGTATGGCACTTATGAAACCGCGACGATTCGCGCCTACGGGGACACCACTCACACGTTCGTCAATCGCGACAAGTATGAAGGTGCGTTCGCACCAGGATTTAAACCGATTGACCCATCGCGATACAACCCAGCCACCTATCATCCGACTGGGTTGTTAGGCATCGACCATATCGTCGGCAACGTGGAAGAAGGGAAGATGAATGAGTGGGTCGAGTTCTACCGCAAGGTGCTTGGATTCGAGCAGTTGGTTTCCTTCGACGATAAAGATATTTCCACGGAGTATTCCGCGTTGATGTCCAAGGTAGTGCAGGGGGGTAGGGGGCGGATCAAGTTTCCGATCAATGAACCTGCGGAGGGAAAGCGGCGGAGTCAGATCGAAGAGTACATCGATTTTTATGGCGGTGCTGGCGTTCAGCATATCGCTTTAGCTACCAACAACATCGTGAAAACGGTCCGTGCATTGAGAGACAACGATGTATCCTTTTTGCGCGTTCCGAAAACATACTACGACACCCTGCAACAGCGAGTCGGCTCGATCAAAGAAGATATCGCGGAGTTAGCGGAATTGGGGATCCTGGTCGATCGCGATGACGAAGGGTACATGTTGCAAATCTTCACTAAGCCTGTGCAAGATCGGCCAACCTTGTTCTTTGAAATCATCCAACGTGAAGGATCGAAGAGCTTCGGAAAAGGGAACTTCAAAGCCCTGTTCGAAGCGATCGAACGCGAACAATCAATCCGTGGGACGCTCTAACCCTTGGTTTTTCACACCACTGCCATAGGCCATTTTCGCTAAAACTTCGCTTGGCGAAAAAATCGCGAATCTCCATGTTTTCATTGGGTTTACGTCGTGTTACTCACTTGGGGATGAGTCACGCGACTTAGAGCCTTTCGGAGGTTTATAGCCCATTTGGACCGAAAATCGGGGATGGGTGAGTCACGCATTGGTAGTGCTATAATCCACCAAGTGATCGATACTCCTGGACTTTACCAGGCGCCCAATCGTAGAGAGTCAAAAATGGTCATCAGCGTTAACATCCCCGATGGAACAGAACAGATACTTGCTAAGCAAGCTGCATTACGCGGCCAGTCTGTTGAATCCTATGCGGCTGAGTTGATTCGTAAGGGTGTCATCGGT
>Ga0214163_1000466_pt1 | contig 18912 bp, 19 predicted proteins | sample LakMenepilimnion_2_FD_153001 | JGI IMG/M metagenome (GOLD analysis project Ga0214163, IMG submission 153001) | Freshwater microbial communities from Lake Mendota, WI - Practice 15JUN2010 epilimnion v4 | ecosystem: Environmental > Aquatic > Freshwater > Lake > Epilimnion/Euphotic zone | place... | reverse complement strand
TACGAGGAAATTATCCGTGAAATAGAAGCCTCTGGGGAGAGCGCCGAATCTATTCGCAAACTAGAGACATTTGCCGTCGGACGGGCCGAAGTTAGCTACTTTGAGTTGGGGCAGCGTTAGCCCTTGAGCGCTTTCTTGAACACGATTCGACCGAAGCCGCTGATCACGCTCATAATCAGCGCTGCGAGAATTGCCCAACCGAGCGACTCAATGGCCAAGCCTTCTTTATTGAAGCCGTCGATGCTGAAAATTGGCGACCCGATGAGTTGCGACAGCCAGGCGACGAAAAGCAACAGAGCGCCATTGATCACGAAGTTAATCAGCCCGAAAGTCAGAATGTATAAAGGTGCCGACAAAATCTTGATGATTGGGCCGATTATCGAGTAAACCAGACCGAAGATCGCGGCAATCAATACGAATGAGCCAATGCGAGTCCAGAACGAGTCGCCACCGTATGGCGCTAGCTTTACCGCCGGGATGACCATGGTCACAACCCAGAGGCCGATTGCGTTGAAGACTGTGTTGAGCGTAAAACGAACCATGCTCAGATTCTGCCATAAACAAGTAGATTTGACCCTGTGAGCCAAGACCCATCTGAACTGCCAATGGTGCAGTTTCTCTCAATGGAGGGCGAAGTTCGTGTGCCTGCTCAGTGGGCCGAATATGGCGAGTACCTCAAGCGACTGACCGAGGCCGACTACCTAAAGTTTTATCGCGACATGGCTCGCATCCGTCGTTTCGACAACGAAGCAACCGCGCTGCAGCGCCAGGGCCAACTAGGCCTCTGGGTGCCGGCAATCGGACAAGAGGGTGCCCAGATTGGCTCTGGCTACGGGGTTGGCCCAAACGACCACATCTTTCCGAGCTATAGGGAGCACGGAGTAGCCCTGACCCACGGCATCGATCTGATGTCGATTTTGAAGATGCTCCGCGGCGTAAATCACGGCGGATGGAATCCAGACGAGACACGCTTTCACCTCTACGCGATAGTTCTCGGCACCCAGGTGCTGCACGCGACCGGTTATGCGATGGGCGTTAAGTTCGACGGCAAAGTCGGCACCGGCAACAAAGACGAAGACCTCGCCGTGATCTCTTACATGGGCGACGGAGCAACTGCCGAGGGTGACGTTAGCGAAGCATTTTTGTTTGCCGCGGTAAACGAATCGCCAATTGTCTTCTTCGTTCAAAATAACCAGTGGGCAATTTCATCGCGCTCGAGTGCACAGACAAAGGTTCCGCTCTATCAGCGCGGTGACGGCTTTGGTGTTCCAGGCATTCGCATCGACGGCAACGATGTTCTCGCGTCATATGCGGTTACCGCAAAACACATGGATGACGCTCGCGCAGGAAAAGGCCCTTCGCTCATCGAAGCCCTCACCTACCGAATTGGCGCACACACAACTTCTGATGACCCAACCAGATATCGCGAAGATGAAGAAGTTGAATACTGGAAGGCGCGTGACCCGATCACTCGATTCGAGAAGTTCTTGCGTCGCAACGGAATCGGTCAAGATTTCTTCGACGAGGTCGAACATGCCGGTGAACTTCTCAGTGCCGAAATTCGCGAAGCAACATTCGCACTCAAGAACCCGCCGATTGAAAACATGTTCAAGCATGTTTATTCAGAGCAACACCCCGTAATTGATGAGCAGCTTGCTTGGCTCGAAGGCTACGAGGCTTCGTTCGAGGGTGACCAGCAGTGAGCAACATGGTCGAACTAGCAATCGCGAAAGCGATAACAGCCGGATTGCGCGAAGCCATGCGCAAAGACGACAAAGTTCTTGTTTTCGGTGAAGACGTTGCACAGCTCGGCGGAGTGTTTAGAGTCACCGAGGGTCTGCTCGCAGAGTTTGGTAAAGACAGAATCTTTGACAGCCCAATTGCCGAATCTGGAATCATCGGAACAGCAATCGGTTTGGCGATGCGTGGCTATCGCCCGGTAACCGAGATTCAGTTTGACGGGTTCATCTTTCCGGCCTTCGACCAGATCACCAGCCAGCTCGCAAGGTTGCAGAACCGCAGCGAGGGTTTCACAACAATGCCCGTGGTTATCCGTGTGCCTTATGGCGGCGGCATCGGCGCGGTTGAGCACCACAGCGAAAGTCCTGAGGCTTACTTTGCTCACACCCCCGGCCTGCGCGTAATCAGCCCGAGCACACCAAACGATGCCTACTGGATGATTCAGCAGGCCATCGAGTCGACCGACCCGGTGCTGTTCTTCGAGCCAAAGCGTCGTTATTGGCAGAAGGGCATGGTCAACCTCGACGCTGCCCCAGGCGGCATGCACCAGGCTCGCGTGGCGGTTGCCGGTAACGATGTGACCCTGGTGGCCTACGGCCCAATGATGAACGTGGCTCTCGAAGCGGCCGCACTGGGTGCCGAAGAAGGCAAGAGCATCGAGGTAATCGACATTCGCTCGATGTCGCCAATCGACTTTGCGACCATTGTCGAGTCGGTAAAGAAAACCGGCCGCCTTGTTGTCGCGCACGAAGCGAGCACCTTTGTTTCGGTGTCTTCAGAAATCGCAGCGCGAGTCGCTGAGTTGGCTTTCTATCATCTTGAGGCTCCGCCACTTCGAGTCGGCGGTTTCGATGTTCCTTACCCAGCGGCAAAGCTCGAAGAGAAGTTCTTGCCAGATGCAGATCGCATTCTCGATGCAATCGACCGAGTCTTGGCGTACTAGGAGACAGCATGAGTCAGCTCGCATATTTCAATTTGCCGGATGTCGGTGAAGGCCTAACCGAAGCCGAAATCGTTTCGTGGAAAGTGAAGCCCGGCGATCACGTAACCGTGAATCAGATCATCGTCGAAATCGAAACCGCAAAGTCTTTGGTTGAACTTCCTTGTCCGTTCGAAGGTGTCGTTGCAGAACTCTTTGCGCAGGAGGGTGAAACGGTTGAAGTCGGTCGCCCAATAATTTCTGCAACAGTTTCTGACGGAGCTATCGGAGCCACCGCAACATCGGCGATTCCGATCGTTTCGCCTGAGCTCGCTCAGAGTGCACACGAGGCTGTCGCCGAGGCGGCGGCTTCGCTCTCGCAAGAAGAGACCAAGAAGCCACTGGTTGGTTACGGCGTTGCCAATCACGGTGGGCAATCGCGTCGCCGCAATCGCATGTCTGACCCGGTTGCAGTTGTCGCACCGCAGACCAGCGCGATACCAGTTATCCCTGGCGCGCCTGCAACGGGATTGATCAGCGTCGTCGCATCGAGCGAGCAAGTTATTGCCAAGCCACCAATTCGCAAACTCGCAAAAGACCTGGGTGTAGATCTGAGCAAGGTAGTTGCTACCGGCATGGCCGGCGAAGTGACTCGCGAAGATGTTCTTGGCGGCGCGCAGCAGGCGAGCGTCTTTAGAAATCTTTCAACACCAGCTGCGCCAACTGAGCGCGAGGAGCGAATTCCGGTAAAGGGAGTTCGCAAGGCAATTGCAAGCGCAATGGTTAAGTCGGCCTTCACCGCACCGCACGTGAGCATCTTCGTAGACGTGGATGCAACCAGAACCATGGAATACGTGAAGCGACTGAAGGCCTCAACCGATTTCGCCGGCGTCAAGGTCACGCCACTGCTGATTATGGCCAAGGCCATGATTTGGGCGGTTCGTCGCAACCCAACGGTCAACTCGACCTGGACAGACGAAGAAATCATCGTGCACAACTTCGTGAACTTTGGAGTTGCAGCGGCAACTCCGCGAGGTTTGATCGTTCCAAACATCAAAGACGCCGACCAGATGTCACTGCTCGAGCTAGCCAAGGCAATCGAGCAGCTTGCCGCCACCGCCCGCGAAGGCCGCACGACACCTGCCGACATGGCAAACGGCACCATAACCATCACCAACATCGGCGTCTTTGGCGTCGACACCGGCACCCCGATCTTGAACCCTGGCGAAGTGGGCATCGTGGCCCTTGGCTCGATTCGCCCGAAGCCATGGGTGGTCAACAACGAAATCGTTATTCGCCAGGTGACCACGATTGGCGCCACCTTCGACCACCGCGTGGTCGACGGCGATGTGGCCTCTCGTTTCGTTCAGGATGTGGCTTCGGTCATGGAAGAGCCGGCGCTGCTGCTCGACTAGCCGTAATGACTATTGACAATCATTATCAATAGTGGCTAAACTCTGGGTATGAACCTAATGAAAAAAGTCGCAGCCACATTCGGACTGCTCGTTCTCGCATCTGCCTCACTGACCTCTTGCTCGGCGACACCAGCCGACACGAGCAAACCAACAATCGTTGCAACCACAAATGTTTGGGCTAACGTCGCCGAACAGATAGCTGGTGACAACTTTGTGGTCACCGCTCTGATCACCGACCCGGCTCAAGACCCTCACTCTTTTGAGGCATCTGCCCGCGATCAACTCGCGGTTTCTGAATCAAGCATCTTCATCATCAACGGTGGCGGCTATGACGAGTTCGCAGAAGTGCTCGCGACTGCTGCCAAGGTCGTGCCTTTCAATGTCTACGAGTTGCATGAAGGCGAGCACGGTGCCGAGCACTCTGAAGAGCACACAGAAGAGGGCGACCACTCCGGCGAAGACGAACACGCTCACGACGGTTCAGACCACACCTGGTATGACCTACACGTTGCAGAGCTAACCGCCGAGCTGCTTGCAGCCAAGATGAGTGAACTGCAACCAGAAAACGCTGAAGAGTTCACAGCCAACGCGCAATCGTTCGCAGCTGACATAGCAGCACTCGAAGAACGTATTAGCGCCTTTGGTGTTAACCTCAGCTACTTCGAAGCGCACCCACTAGCAACACTTTTGTTCAACGAGCTTGGTTTCACGAACCTGACACCCGAAGGCTTCGCAGAGGCAGAAGAAGCCGGGCTCGAACCATCCGTGAAGATAATGAGCGACGCAACTGCGCTGATTGAGCAGAAGAAGATTAGCTTCTTGGCAGTGAATCGGCAGGTGACGTCTGCTTCACTAGAGAAACTAAAGACGCTAGCCGAAGAAAACGGCATAGCCGTTCTCACTTTTGATGAGCTGCTTGCAGAAGGCCAAAGCTATCAAGACTGGTTCGCTGCATTGCTCACCGAGCTAGAGGCAACACGCTAGAAACTCGAAAAGTCGGCCACTTTCTGAAAGGTGGCCGACTTTCTCGTTAAGAGCACGAAAAGACTAGGCTCGTTACACAATGAACGCTTCCCCAGACCAATTTGCACTGAGCGTGCAGAACGCGCAACTCGCATTCGGCGACCGCGCGATTTGGTCTGACTTGAACTTCGAAGTGAAGCCCGGCGAGTTCATAGCGGTAATCGGGGCAAACGGCTCTGGCAAATCATCGTTGTTAAAGTGCATACTCGGTCAGCAGCAGCTGACTTCTGGGTCAATACTGCTGGGCAACAATCAGCGCGCTCGCGGTGGCGAAACAATCGGATACATTCCGCAGCACCGAGCGATTGACTCAGATCTTCCACTGCGCGTTGAAGACGCCGTGCGCCTTGGCTTAGATGGCCACAAGTATGGTGTTCCTCTTGCCAGCAGCGCAAAGCGCAAAATTGTGCGAGAGGCACTCATCGCTGTTGATGTTGAAGATCTTGCCAAGAAGCCGGTCGGCTCTCTGTCTGGCGGCGAAATGCAGCGGGTTCGTGTTGCGCAAGCGCTCATCTCGCGACCGAACCTGATCCTCGCCGACGAACCGCTCAGCGCCCTCGATTTGCATCACCAGCAGGTGATTGCCTCTCTGATCGCGCAACAACGCACCGCTGGCACCGCGGTGCTGTTCGTGACGCACGATGTGAATCCCGTCATCGACTACGTAGACCGCGTCTTGTATTTGGCAGCCGGCAAGTATTCAATCGGCACACCAGACGAGGTTTTGCAGTCTGACATTCTTTCAAACCTCTACGGTGCAGAGATTGATGTGGTCAGAAACCAAGGACGAATCGTTGTTCTCGGTGCTCACGATCATGCTCATCACGACACTGAGGAGTGGTCGTAATGGACTGGACAAAACTCTTCGACTTCTCTGACTATGACAAGCTGATTCCGCTGGTCACTAACTCACTAATCGCCGGCGCGCTGCTCGCACTGGTTGGCGGTCTTGTCGGCGTCTTCGTCATGACGCGACAACTGTCGTTCGCAGTGCACGGCATATCCGAGTTGTCTTTTGCGGGCGCAGCCATATTTTTGCTGATCGGCCTTGACGTTGTTATGGGCTCACTCGTTGGCTCGCTGACGGCAACAGCAATCATTGCCTTCTTGGGCGAAAAAGCCAAAGACCGAAATTCGATAGTTGCGGTGTTGATGCCCTTTGGTTTGGGTGTCGGCATTCTTGCGCTCTCGCTCTATCCGGGAAGAGCCGCGAACAAATTCGGTTTGCTAACCGGTCAGATTGTGGCTGTCGATGACCCACAACTTCTTTCGATGGCAATCATGGTTGGCATTTCGCTGTTGAGCCTGCTTTTGATTTGGCGACCACTAACATTTGCTTCACTTGATTCCGAAGTAGCTGCAGCGCGCGGCGTGAACACCAAAATGCTCGGCATTGCGTTCATGGCGATCCTTGGCGTAACTGTTGCTTCTGCGGTTCAAATTGTTGGTGCGCTTCTCGTGCTCGCGTTGCTGGTGACACCGGCCGCTGCCGCTCTCAGACTGTCAACCTCGCAACTGTGGGTGCCGGTGATTAGCGTGACGTTCGCCTTTGTCGCGATGATCGGCGGAATGCTTCTAGCTCTCGGTAGTTCACTGCCAATCAGCCCCTACATAACCACAGTTTCATTTGCCCTCTACCTAATTGCTCGCATTGTTGAGAAGGTAAGACGATGACCGAGAAGCCGACCAAACGCAACACCTGGCAGAAAGATGCCGTGAAGCACGCCCTCAGCGAGGCCATCGGATTCGTCAGTGCCCAGCAGTTGCACCTCGTGCTGCGCAATCACGGGAGCACCATCGGCCTGGCCACCGTTTATCGGGCTTTGGCCGACCTTGCCGAAGCCGGCGATGCCGACGCCTTGCAATCCAAAGATGGCGAGCTGCTCTACCGCGCCTGCACAAATGCCCACCACCATCACCTGATCTGCCGAGCCTGTGGCAAGACCGTCGAAATCGAAGCCGAGCGGGTTGAGAGCTGGGCTGACGAGGTCGCCAAAGAGCACGGATTTGCCCAGCCGAGCCACACAATCGACATTTTCGGCACCTGCTCCGAGTGCCAAAAATCCGTGAAAAATTAAGGCCAATTTGACCCCTTTTTCTTGCACTCGGGGTTGCTTAAGCCCTGATTTTTCGCCTAAACTTGCAAAGTTGCTCTTGCGACCGAATTCACCAAGCCTTTGAACTCTCTGTTCTGATGGCTTGCCCTCTAAAGGAGAACCAAATGGCTGCGTATTGCCAGGTGACTGAGACCGGACCTCAGTTCGGCCACCACGTCTCGCACGCTCAGAACAAGACCAAGCGTCGCTTCAACCCGAACATCCAGAAGAAGACTTACTTCGTTCCATCGTTGAAGCGCAACGTAACCCTCACCCTTTCAGCACGCGGCATCAAGGTAATTGACGTTCGCGGCATCGAGGCCGTAGTTGCCGAGCTAAAAGCTCGTGGCGAGAAGATCTAAGGAGATCTAGAGAATGGCTAAGAAAGACAAGGACATTCGTCCAATCATCAAGCTTCGTTCGACAGCGGGCACTGGCTACACCTACGTAACCAAGAAGAACCGTCGCAACGACCCAGACCGCATCGTGTTGAAGAAGTACGACCCAGTTGTACGTCAGCACGTCGAATTCCGTGAGGAGCGCTAGAAATGGCCAAGAAAAGCAAGATCGTAAAAAACGAGATGCGCAAGGTAATCGTTGAGCGTTACGCAGAGAAGCGTCTCGCACTGAAGAAGGCTTTGGTTGACCCAAACTCAACCGACGAGCAGCGCGAAGAGGCACGCCTCGGCCTGCAGAAGCTTCCACGCAACGCATCACCGGTTCGCGTCCGCGGCCGCGATGCAATCGATGGTCGCCCACGTGGCTTCCTCGCAAAGTTCGGTGTTTCTCGTGTTCGCTTCCGCGACATGGCTCACAAGGGCGAGCTACCAGGCATCACCAAGTCTTCTTGGTAAGCACCCAAACCTCTTGATCGAACCCGGCCAATGGTCGGGTTCTTTCTTTTGGCCGGGCCGCCCCCATGTAAACAAAGGGCTTCAGCGGTGGCAAAATCCACCGAATTTGGCCAATTTCGGCCCTTTTTTGCACAAAACGCCCTGAAATCCGCGTGGCAACACGCCGACAGGCTAGCATTGGCGCAGAACTACATCCATGTAGTTTGTTTTTGACTAAACGTCAATAACGCATAAGAAGTCCAGGAGGACACAATGTCAGCACTAAACAAGGGCGATCTCGTAGCAGCAATCGCTGAGCAGACCGGCGAGTCACAGGCTGCAGTCAACCGTGTAGTTGACGCATTCTTCGACACCATCGCAAAGACCGTAGCCAAGGGTGGCAAAGTTACCATTCCAGGTTGGTTGTCAGTAGAGAAGGGTTTCCGCAATGCTCGTCAGGGCCGCAACCCACAGACTGGTGCAACTATCCAGATCGCAGCTTCAAACACCGTAAAGGTTTCAGCAGGATCAAAGCTAAAGGCTGCTGTCAAGTAGTTATTAGTTTTAGCAAAAGGGCGTCGACTTCGGTCGGCGCCTTTTTGCTTAACTTAGGCTTAGTGAGTGAATGAGAAACAAGCGACACTGAGCAGCAAGCTTGTTTTGCTGTCAATCGTTTTTGTTGCCTCTCTGCTCACCGCGACAACGCTCGCGCTAATCGTTGGTGGTGGCGCGAAGCCATTTATTCTCTTGGATCCGGGCGAGTTGGTTCGCTGGGGTTTGCCGATGGCGCGCGCAATCATGAACGTGGCTATGGCAACAGCAATCGGAGCCCTAGTTGTCGCGGCCTTTGTCTTCGCCGAGGCCAGCAAGCAACTGCGCACGGTCATGAACCTAGCTGCGGTGGCCAGCATCGTCTGGGTGCTCGCTGGTTTGCTTTCACTCAACTTCACTTACCTCAACATCACCGGCACTGCCTTCACTCTGGAGCAAAATCAAGGAGCGGGATTCTGGCAGTTCGTGACCCAGATAGAACTGGGGCAGTATCTCGCCTTGAACCTAGCCGGCGGCGTGCTCGTTTCGATTCTCGCAATCTCGTCTCAGCGCCTCACGGCTGCCGCACTCACCGCCGCGGTTGCGTTTCTCTCGCTAGTGCCGATGGCGCTCACCGGGCACGCCTCTGGCACTGCAAACCACGGGATGGCCGTCAACTCGTTGGGTCTGCACCTGCTCGGCATTTCGATCTGGGTTGGTGGGCTAATCGCTTTGTCGGTTGTGCGTTACCGAGCGGGTGTTTCTCAGGCCGAGGTCGCGCGGTTCTCGGCGCTTGCTTTGTTTAGCTTCGGGCTGGTGTTTCTATCCGGTGTGATCAACGCCTCACTTCGTATCGGCAGCATCGAGAACTGGATGACCGGCTACGGCACTCTGGTTCTTTTGAAGCTAGGCACAATCGCCGTGCTTGGCGTGATCGGTGCGCTTTACCGACGCAAACTGGTTGCCGCATTGCCCGCCAAGCCAAACTCGTTCTGGCGAATCGTTGGCGTTGAGCTAGCGATCATGGCTGTTGCCATGGGCCTCGCCGCTGGGCTCGGCCGAACCGCCCCACCGGTCAACCCAACCGAACTGGTGGGCAACACCCCGGCCGAGCTGCTCACCGGGCAGAAGCTGCCTCCGGAGCTCACCCTCGTGACTTTCTTTACCCAGTCGAAGCCAGACCTAATCTGGCTGGTGGTTTCAGTCTCGGCAATCACCGCCTACCTGTTGGGCGTTCGCCGGCTTCGGCTGCGCGGCGATAAGTGGCCGCCTGGTCGAACCGTGTCGTGGGTATCGGGAATGCTTCTGCTTGCCTTCATTACGAGCGGCTCGCTCAATGCCTATCAGGAGTATCTATTCAGTGTTCACATGGTCGCGCACATGCTGTTGACGATGGCCGTGCCAATTTTCTTGGTGCCGGGCGCACCAATCACGCTGTTGTCTAGGGCGGTTGAGAAACGCAGCGACGAGTCTCGTGGAATTCGCGAGTGGGCGTTGTGGGCTGTGCACACCAAGTATGCGCGCGTTGTCTCTCAGCCGGTAATCGCAGCTGCCATGTTTGCAGGTTCGTTGGTTGCGTTTTACTTCACACCAATCTTTGGCTGGTCAACTCGCGAGCACATCGGCCACGAATGGATGGTGTTGCACTTCTTGATCACCGGCTACCTCTTTGTGCAGTCAATCATCGGTGTCGACCCTGGACCGCACAAGATTCAGTTTCCGATGCGAATCATGCTTCTCATCGGCACACTCGCATTTCACGCGTTCTTCGGTCTTGCGCTTATGGCAGGCGAGGGTTTGCTGCTACCAGAGTGGTTTGGCGCGATGGGTCGCACCTGGGGTCCGACTCCGCTGGAGGATCAAAAGATTGGTGGCGCGATTGCGTGGGGAATCGGCGAATTGCCGACCGCAGCGCTTACGATTATCGTCTCGGTTCAGTGGTTCAGATCTGATGCTCGCGAAGCTCGTCGTTTAGATCGCGCGGCAGACCGCGGGGGAAACAAAGATCTCGAGGATTACAACGCAATGCTTTCAAAACTTTCAAACCGAGACCAGGGGTCAAAATAATGCTGCAGGTTCAACTCTCTGACGAGCAGCAGCGCCTGTTTGAATACATCGAATCAACCGATTCACACGTTTTCGTCACCGGCCGCGCAGGCACCGGCAAATCGACACTGCTCAGTTACCTGATTGAAAACACCGACAAGTCTGTAGCCGTCTGTGCCCCAACCGGTGTTGCCGCCCTAAACGTGTCTGGCACGACCATTCACTCGCTCTTCGGTTTTCCATTCGGTGTGCTCGGCAATGTTGACCTGAGCAAACACATGCGCCGCTATACCCGAGACATCCTTGGAGCCATCGACATTCTCGTGATCGACGAGGTTTCAATGGTGAACGCCGACATGATGGACGCCATGAGCCGAGCCATGGGAATCGCCCGAGGCAAGCGGAAGGTGCCGTTTGGCGGCGCTCAGGTTGTCATGTTCGGCGACCCCTACCAGCTGGCCCCGGTGCCGCCGCAGAACCCCGAAGACATCGCCTACATGGCCGAGAACTACCAGAGCAACTGGTTCTTTGATGCGCAGGTTTGGCGCGATGCCGCACTCGAGCGTTACGAGCTGATTGAGATTTTCAGGCAGACAGACGGCCACTTCAAAGACATTCTGAACGCGATTCGAGATGGCTCGTGCACCCAGGAGATGATCGACGAACTCAACCGTCTGGCAGTGCGACCTATGCCCCACGACGACATTCTTCGGCTCGCCACCATCAATCGAACAGTCGATCAGGTCAACGTGAGCCGACTCTCTCAAATCGCCGATAAGCCCAAGGTCTTTCTAGCCACGGCCTCCGGTGACCTAAAGGCCTTTGAGAAGGTAAAGCCGGCAGACGAGCGTCTCGAGCTCAAAATCGGTGCTCAGGTGATGTTCATCAAGAACGACGATTCAAGCCCATTCAAAGACTCGGATGGCTCGGCAATAAGGCGCTGGGTCAACGGCACCATCGGAACGGTAGTCGAGTTCAAAAGCGACAGCCACATCATCGTTGAGGTCGACGGCGAGCGCCTCGATGTCGGGCGAGCAACCTGGGAGAAGGTGCGCTACGAAATCGACGAGTTTTTCGACGAAGACACCAACAAGGTAAAAGAGATTCTCGTTGCGGTGCCGGTCGCTGAGTTCAAGCAGTTTCCGTTGCGTTTGGCGTGGGGTGTAACCATTCACAAGTCGCAGGGGCAAACCTACGACGAAGTAATGATCGACATTGGTGCCGGCGCTTTTGCTCCGGGGCAAACCTATGTTGCGCTCAGTCGCGTTCGCTCACTTCAGGGGCTCTACCTATCGCGAGCAATTCGAATGAGCGATGTGAAAATCGACGCGCGAGTTCTTGCCTTCATGAACGGCCACCACAACACCGAAACTCCTGGAATTGATGATGGCGACTACGGCGACTTCATCCCAGATGATGACGTGCCTATTTTCTAGGCGACCTTAACCTTCAGCGACTTGAATCTGTCGATGTATCGAATCGGCGAACCATCGGCAGCCTCAGCGTGGGACCATTCGATTTCTGGTTCGCCATCGAATTGCCAGTTAGGCCAATCGCTAAGCAACACTCGAAGAAAAGCGCCGGCTTCGTGTTCGGTGATGTTCATGCCCATGCACGAGTGGCGACCAAAACCAAACGCCAAGTGCGGTTTTCTCTCGCGGTGAATGTCAACGACATCGTGGTCTGGCCAAATGTTCTTGTCGTGATTGGCAGAGACGAAACTCAGCAAAACGTAATTGTCGACATTGCGGTCGGCGTCGTTTGGGGTGCGATCTTCGAGCAGAACTCGCTCCATCTTTGGCAGCGGCGAAAGGTAGCGAACCATTTCTGCGATTGTCCGGTTGAACCAATCTTGATTCGATTTCAAAAACTCACGGTCAGCTTCGTTGGCCACTAGATGCCAGGTCAAGCCGGTCAGCAGCTTGATAACGGTGTCACGGCCGCCGGCCAGCAAAACGTTGGCGATTCCCTGCATTTCGTCGCGCGAGATCGGGCCTCCGTCAACCTGCAGCTGCGAGACCACATCCCAGACATCTTGCTGTTCAGGGTCGGTGACGATGTTGGCTTGAGCGGCATCGAAAACCCTGTCTAGATAGGCCTGCAGCGTGGCACCATCGCGCACGTGCTGCGCGGCTCCGCTGCTGTGAGAATCGGCAGTCCAGACGTCTGGACCCCAGGAAAGCCACTCTTCGTAGTCTTGCGGGCGGTCGTAGATGATTGCGAGGCAGCCGATAACAAACGGGAGAGAAACGTCACTTGCTATCTCGCCACCGCCACGAGCGGTGATTTCTGATATGAGTTTTCTCGCTAAAGCTTCGAACTTTTCAACCTTTGGCTCAATTGCTGCACTCAAAAAAAGCGGCTGAACAGCTGATCGAAAACTTGTGTGACGCGGCGGGTCTGCTTCTAGCGGAAGCTGACGGTAGGTTCGCACGTCACGGTCTCCGAGCAAATCGCTCGAGTAGGTATCAAAATCTTTTGCTGCGTTGCGAACGGCGTCGTATCCGCGAATTTCTTTTCTATCCATGTTTTCCTATTGTGGAAGACCGACCCACTCGCGATCGCTTAAGTTGCTCTTCGGTTCGTTGGGGTTCAACCACCAGTTAATCGGGTGCTCCACTCGACCTGCCCACCAAGTTTCACTGTGACCGGTGTTCGGATAAATTGCTCCGATGAATTGCTCGTCGCTGGTGTATCCCTTAGCTCGCATCAATGCAACAAATTTCTCGTGCATCGACGGGTAAAGCGCGTCAAGTTCTATGGTTCCGCAATCGGTCCAGATTCTGTTTTTGCCGGGTGCTGGCAACATCTCAGAAATTCCGTCGATAGCAAGCTGCATGCCGAACGGCCAGTGCGTTGAGTAGGCGAGTGCGGTTCCATAAACCTCTGGATACTTTGCCAGCCCGTAAAGCGAAGCAAGGCCGCCCATGCTTGAACCAGCGATGGCGGTTCTGCTCGGGTCTAGCTTTAGCGAATGACGCTTCGCCAAGAACGGCAGAATCTCTTCGACGATCATGGCCTGATAGGCATCGCTCAACATGACCCTGCTAGCCGGTTGCATGCCGGGCGGCAACATGTCGAGAATCTCTGGGTGCTCATCGACCAGTTTCTGCGGCCCGAGTTCATTTATTCGGGTGCTGTCGTCGATTTGCCAAACGCCGATGATCATGGGGGTGCGATCACCACGGATGCGCCGGTAGCCGCGCTCATCCGGGCGAAGGGCGTCGAGCAGACCCCAGGTCGCCCCGAAGGTCGAGTGCTCGGGCATGAAGAGGTTCTTGCCGTCGTGCATCACCAAAACCGGGGTTTGGGGGTTGAGGTCGCCCGGAACCCAGACATCTACCCTGTGCTTGTGAATGGTGTGGGTCTCGATTCGGCCCCCGGCCAGGGCGATCTTTTGCAGCTTGAAGGCTCGCATGGCCATAAACAGGGGAAAGGTGAAGGCCACGGCCGTAACGGCCGACAGAGCGATGTAGAGCCAGCGGTTCTTCATCTTGAGGCGCTTGCCCTCGATGAGAATGAAGGGCGCAACGGCAAAGGCGACTATAAAGAGGTCGAAAGCCAAAACCAGGTCGGCATTGGTGGTGAACCAGGCCGTCAAGAGGTTTTCCTGATTGAGGATGGCCGCGGTGTTGAAGTACCAGGCTGTGACCAGGCCAACACCTGCGAGAATTAGATAAAAGACGGCTATCGCTCGTTGATTCTTCATAAAGGAATCTTCGCACGCGCAGAAATGGAAATCGCTATGAAACGTTGGGCCGAAATTGTCGTGCGTCGCAAGCGCTCATCGCTTTACGGTTTTGTGGCGGTAGTGCTGCTCAGTTCGATTTTCGGTTTTCAAAGCTTCGGGCTGCTCAAGGCCGGCGGTTATGACAACCCAAACAGTGATTCGGCTCGCGTATTTGAATTGCTCGAGTCAAAGTTTGATACGCAGACCCCAGAAGTAGTTCTGATCGCCGACATGCCAACCCTGGTTGACACAACCGACAGCCGAACAATCGGCCGCGATCTTCTGAACGAACTCAAGCAAATCGAAGGCGTTGACACCGTCACCAGTTATTACACACTCGGCACGCCACCATCTCTGCGCAGCACCGACGGTAAGGCCGCCTACTTCTTTGTGAAGCTCAGCGACGACTCTGCACAATCAGATGTTGGCAAGAACATCTCGGATGAATTCACCGGAGATTACAACGGCGCAAAAGTTTACGTTGCCGGGTTCGCAGCAATCAGCTCTGAGATTAACTCAACGATTAGCGAAGACCTTGCTCGCGCAGAGGCAATTGCCGTTCCGCTTATTCTGCTGTTGCTGGTATTTGTTTTTGGTTCACTGATTGCGGCTGGGCTTCCGTTGCTAATCGGCGGTCTCGCAATTGTGGGCAGTTTCTTCTTCATCTGGGTTTCGGCACAGTTCACCGATACATCGGTATTCGCGCTGAACCTGATCACCGGTCTCGGCCTTGGTCTCGGAATCGATTACTCGCTGCTCATGGTGAATCGCTTCAGAGAAGAGCGTGCTAAGAAAAAGAGCGTCAACGACGCCGTAATTGAGACAGTCGCAACAGCAGGGCGAACAGTTTTGTTTAGCGGAATCACGGTTGCGATAGTGCTTTCGTCTCTCGCTTTCTTCCCGCAGTATTTCCTGAAGTCCTTCGCAATTGGTGGAGTGGTTGTTGTCTTCCTATCAATCGCTGGCGCACTTATTGCACTTCCGGCGCTGCTCGCACTTTTGGGTGATCGAGTAAACAATTTGAGGCTGGGTCGCAAAAAGACTGCGACAAAGACCACGGATGACGGTTTCTGGGGGTCTACCGCCCGATTCGTGATGAAGCGACCATTGGCCATCTCGCTAGTTGCGCTCATTGGTCTCGGCGGGCTCATGTCGCTATCGAGCAACATTCAATTCGGCCAGGTAGACGATCGAGTGTTGCCGAAAACCAGCAATTCGGTTGAGGCCAACAACGTCATTCGTGAGCGATTCAGCGGTCGCGAGGCTAGTCCGGTTGAAATTCTGGTCAAGGGCGCCTCGAGCGAGGATGTTCTCGATTATGTTGTTGCACTGTCGAAGCTGCCCGACATTACTCGCGTTCAGAGCTCGGCCGGCATCGCACAGGATGGCATCATCGACCAGGGCTACGCGCCGATGTTCTCGAGCTATGCGCAAAACGGCTATCAGCGAATTCAGGCCATTCACGATGTTGAACCGCGATCAATCGCCGGTCAAGAGCTCACCGCAGATATTCGCAAGGTCAAACTCGACAGTCACAAAGTTCTAATTGGTGGCATCGCGGCGAGCTACACCGATTCGCAAGACGGCATAGTCGAGCAGTTGCCAACCGTTGCAATCTGGATTCTTGCCTTCACTTTGATTTTGATGTTCCTCTTCACCGGATCGGTGCTTCTGCCAATCAAAGCCGTTTTGCTAAACATTCTTTCTCTAGGCGCAACCTACGGTTTCCTAACTTGGGTGTTCATCGACGGCAACCTAAAGTGGTTGCTCGGCGACTTTATAGTCACCGGGACGGTTGACACATCGTCAATCGTTTTGATTGCGGTTGTCGTCTTTGGTTTGTCGATGGACTACGAACTCTTCTTGCTTAGTCGCATAAAAGAGCAGCATGATGCTGGAATGTCTACGATTGACTCAGTTGCAGTAGGGCTTCAACGCTCGGGTCGAATCATCACTGCAGCAGCTCTCGTGCTGGCACTCTCGTTCGTTGCCTTCGCAACATCCGGTGTGACCATCATGAAGATGCTCGGGCTTGGCATTGCATTTGCGATTCTGTTAGATGCGACAATCATCCGTGCGCTTTTGGTGCCAGCGCTGATGAGGCTGTTTGGCGACCTCAACTGGTGGGCGCCTAAGTGGATGAAAGCGATTTATCGCAAGCTTGGGCTAGACCACTAGATCCAGCCGAAGCGCGCGCGAACCACGTGTACCTGACTGAGGTGCTTTGCGCTGAGCTGCCCCTGACCAACCCGAACCACGAGTGCTAGCAGGTGCTTGCCCGCGGCCTCAACCGGCTGCTGCAAAATGCTCTCTATTTCGGCACCGAGTTCTGGGTATTGCTGCTCAAAGCGTCTAAACCTGTCGAGGTTGTCTTCTTTGGCTTCTGTGCCAGGCAGCGGCTTGACCCAGGCCCGCATGAAGCCGAGTGCACGATTCAGGCAGTAGCTGCGAATGAACTGCCCCGCAATGATGGCCTCGCCCCTGCGTGCCCGACCGATTCCAATCAGCATTTGGCCCAGAAACACCTCAAACTCGGTATCGAAGTCGTAGGGCTTTGGCTTGCTGCGAGTGGCGATAGCTGCCATGCGTTCGCCGATGCTGGCTCGGTCAAGCGTCACGTTGTAGGCGTTAGCGCCGGCTTGATCAAGTTCGCTGTCGTCGAAGACGGCGAATTCAAGCACTTTTCCGTTGGAGTAGACAACCTTTAGTCCGTGATCGGTTTCGCGAGGGCGCATGACGATGTCCTCGAAGTCGGGTAACCAGCTGAGGTCTTGACGAAGGTTCTCGGCTGATCCGTTGAGTGTGACCACATAGAAGTCGTGGTCACTCCACTCGTCAACGCGGCCTAGGTCGGCGGCCGAGCCAACCATGACCAAGCCGATGACCTCGTCGCGTTTCGCGAGTGAGTCGCGCAGGCGATTCGAATAGTCAACGAATTCTTCGAGCAGCTGGGATGAGTTCATGGCACTAAATCTAGGCGGTAATCTTGAGCCATGCTTATGTCAGACCGCGATATTCGCGCATCAATTGAAGCCGGACAAATTGGCCTCGAGCCACTCGACATGTCTTTGTTGCAGCCATCATCTTTCGATGTGCGCATCGATCGCTTCTTCAGACTCTTCGACAACCACAAGTACGCATACATCGACCCTGCGGAGCCACAAGAAGAACTGACTCGCTTTATCGAAGTTGCGCCTGATGAGCCATTTATTCTTCACCCCGGTGAATTTGTTCTCGGGTCAACCTACGAGTTTGTGAAGTTGCCCGACAACATCGCAGCGCGACTCGAGGGAAAGAGCTCTCTCGGTCGCCTAGGCTTAGTAACCCACTCAACAGCAGGCTTCGTTGACCCAGGATTCAACGGGCACGTCACACTCGAGCTTTCAAACATGGCTACTCTGCCGATTAAACTTTGGCCGGGCATGAAGATCGGGCAACTCTGTTTCTTCCAGCTCAGTTCACCTTCAGAGACACCGTACGGTTCTGCAAAGTATTTGAACCGTTACCAGGGTCAGCGCGGGCCAACTGCCTCTCGCTCATACATGAACTTTCACCGCACCGACGTGGGCAACGAGCCGCTCGAGCCGTAAGTCTTAAAAGAAAAATGCCCACCAGTGACGGTGGGCATTTTTGCTTTGAGCTACTTCTCTTCTAAGACCTCTGGGCGCGGGTGCACTCGGGTTAGCAAGAACAGACCGACAATCAAGATGATCATCAGACCCCAGATGCCCCAGATTGTGTGTTTTCCGTCACCCAGGAAGATCGCTGCAACTGTGATCGAGAGCGTCCACATTGTTCCCGACATGAAACTCACCGCGCGACCGGTCAGCTGGTAAAGCCCGAAGACTTCTCCCTCACGACCAGCAGGCGTGAAGCGAGAAACGAACGTTCTGCTCGATGCTTGGGCAGGGCCGACGAATAGGCACAGTGCGAGACCACCAATCCAATAGGTGATCACGCCGTAGTCGTAGAAGAAGAACACGCTCGAGCCGGCAATTATCAGACCGACAAGCGAAGCTATGATGATTGTTCGACTGCCAAACACATCGTCGAGTCGACCACCGATTACAGCACCGAGACCCGAAACAATGTTCGCGGCGATACCAAAGATGATGATTTCAGTTTGGGTGAAACCAAATGCGAGTGAACCGAGAACGGCACCAAAGGTGAACACGCCAGCAAGACCATCGCGATAGATTGCCGACGATATCAAGAACTTGAGAGTCTCGGGAGCCTGCGCACGCAGTGACTTGAGTTGCCCCCAAATCGACTTGTAAGACTGAACGATAGTTTCTTTGCGAGCGTTTGCCTTTTTTGGAATCTCCGGCACGCGAAGCAAGAGCGGTATTGAGAAAACCAAAGTCCAGACAGCGCTAAACAAAAAGATCGAACGTAGGTTCACCGCTTCTTCTTTACCGATTCCAAACCATGGTGTCTCAGTCAAGTAAAAACCGACAAGCGAAAGAACAAGCAGAACGATTCCACCGGCGTAACCAAGCGCCCAGGCATAACCCGAGACTCGACCGATGTTCTTTTCGGTGGTTACCGACTTCAACATCGCGTAGTAGTTAATTAGTGC
>Ga0214163_1000464_pt1 | contig 18972 bp, 19 predicted proteins | sample LakMenepilimnion_2_FD_153001 | JGI IMG/M metagenome (GOLD analysis project Ga0214163, IMG submission 153001) | Freshwater microbial communities from Lake Mendota, WI - Practice 15JUN2010 epilimnion v4 | ecosystem: Environmental > Aquatic > Freshwater > Lake > Epilimnion/Euphotic zone | place... | reverse complement strand
AGGGCATCAATGTCCAGGTCTTGAATTTTCCCCAGCGGATGAAGCAATCCGCCAATGTTAAACTCGGCATTTTCATACGGTTCACGGACGTCCACGAGATTCAATTGCTCACCTGCGTCCAGTCTCGATTTCAATTCTTCCGGTGCGATGGTCTTCATGATGATTCTTTTAAAATTCTTGTTGTGTAGTGGATGGCGGAGGAAGGGAATCCGTTCGCTCGGGTTTATTCACGCTTAGCCGCACATCCATCATTTGTCCCATCCTGATCAGGTTCAGCTTGCGCTGGTCGTTGAATCGGGGTGGGTTTTGCCAATATACAAAACTCGCAGAAGTATCTCTTACATCGGGATCTGGTAAAACAACACCGAGTCCAATGCCATTGGCTTCCATTAACGTAACCGCTTCCAGGTAAGGCATTCCAATGAGGTCTGGAACAGGGATCAGCTCGTTACCTATGCCAGCGCCCAATACCAGTGCAATGGTGCTGCTCATGGCAATTTTAGTTCCCGGCCTGATCGTCTGGTTGTTAAAGACCTGATCCTTCACCGCATTTTTGGCAATATCCGGAACATAGCTGGTATCCCCCAGTTTAAGACCTTTAGCTCTCAACTCCAGTTCAGCATTCCTGAAACTCATACCCACAAGATTGGGCATATCGATAAGCGGCGCAACGGCCCTGTTGATGGTGAGATACACTGTTCGGTTAACCTTCACCGTTGCATCCGGTTCAGGAAACTGTTTGATCACCTGGAGTGGCGGCGTAGTATCCTGGAACACGGAATCCTGTATAATGACTTCAAAACCCTGCTTCTCCAAAAACTGCGCGGCGTCTTCCAGCTTCTTCCCTTTTACATCCGGTACCCGCAGATACGCTCCGTGGTTGGTCCAGAAATTCAGGCTCTGCAAAAAAAGGAATACGATCACAACAGTTGCCAGTATACCCAGCAGGATATTCAGGGCTAAAGATTTGGGCAGTCTGATACCGTTCAAAGGAATTAAATTTTGTGGTTCAATGCTTCATCAATCAGTGCACCGTAAAACCATTTGAGATCCCAACCATTGGCCCTTACCTGTTGTGGTACGATGCTGGCCTCACTCTGACCCGGTACGGTATTGATCTCAAGCAGATAGGGTTGCCCCGCTTCGGCATTAAAGATAAAATCCATCCGCACAATACCCCTGCAATTAAAAATTTCATATACCCGCCTGGCAGTAGACCTTACTTTCTCAGCAGTTTCCTCATCACAAGGTGCAGGTGTGATCTCTTTAGATTTCCCTTCATATTTGGCTTCGTAATCAAAGAATTCATTCTCTGCGAGGATCTCCGTAAATGGCAAGGTGATGATATTTCCATTGCTTCTGAATACACCGATCGTAAATTCCCTTCCACTAATAAACTCCTCTACCAACACCTGGTCGTCTTCATGAAATGCCTTCTCCAGCGCAGCTTCTATGTCTTCTGCATGGTTCACCTTACTCATGCCGATACTGGAGCCCCCGTTGTTGGGCTTTACAAATACGGGCAACTTTACTTGCACTAATACATCTTGTGCACTAATTGGCGCATGCCTGAAGAGGTGCAAAGACTTCGCCACATGAATGCCACCAAAGGCAGCCACTGCAACCGTATATCGTTTGTTAAATGTTAGTGCCGATGTAGCCGCATCGCAGGAGGTGTAAGGCAATCCAACCATATCAAAATAACCCTGCAATTTTCCGTCTTCGCCCGGTGTACCGTGAATGCCGATCAATACTGCATCAAACTTGATCTTTCGCCCATCAATGGTCAATGAGAAATCATTCCGGTCAACCAGATACGCCTGGCCATCAGCTCCGGGATGAAACCATCGCTCCGGTGTGATGTCTATCCGATATACATCGTAACGGTCTGTATCAATATTGTTCTGAATGGTAATAGCAGACTTGTAGGAGATGACTGCTTCACCGGAATAGCCTCCGGTCACAAATGCGATGATCGGTTTTTTTTGCATGAATATTTGAATCTACATTAAACTTCCGTTCCACACCTTCACACTTTCACTTTATTCCAAGCCTTGATTGCCGGAGTCCAGCACAAACTTCCACTTCCCATCCTTTTTCTTCCAGATGGTCACATACGATCCTTTCTGGATATTGACACTGTCTTTCAACTCATAAATACCATAAGTATATCCCAGCTCTCCGGAGGCCGCCACATCACCACCCAACGGTTCCCAGGTTAGTACCACCGCCGAGTCATTCATATTGGTAATATACTCAATGGCAGGAGCACCCCGAAGCGGCATAGAGTTATCCCTCATCATCACGCCATCGTCTTCAATAAACTCCATGAAGGCTTTGCGCATACCATTCGTTTTACTGAAGTCAGAAAACGCCTGATCAGTACGCTGAAGTTCTTGTATCAACAGGTTGGGGTTGGTTTCCTCCTTCTTGTCGAAATACCGGCACGAGACCATGGCCAGCAGCAGTATAAGGATATAGTGCGATTTATGCATAATGTTCTGCCCTGGCAGTAAAGCTACACCTCAAATGTGCAGCTTCTCTTTTTTAGCCATCAGTTCATCAACCGTTTCTTTATACATGTCATCCGGAACACAACAGTCTACCGGGCAAACGGCTGCGCACTGAGGCTCTTCATGGAAGCCCTGGCACTCGGTACATTTATTGGGAACGATATAATACGTATCTACGCTGATCGGAGCATTCTTGGTATCTGCATCTAGGAAAGAACCATCCAGGAGAGTAAAGTTTCCCTTTACGGTTGTGCCATCAGCGATGGCCCATTCTACGCCACCTTCATAAATTGCATTATTGGGACATTCGGGTTCACAAGCACCACAATTGATACATTCTTCAGTGATTTTAATAGCCATACGTTTAATGGATTTTTTAACGGGTCAACAAGGTTTACATTTGCACTCTAAAGGTAGTGATTCTAATAAATTATATCGATGAATTTACAAGTTCGATTGAATTTACTGTCTCGTCTCAGAAACTATTTATTATCTGACCACGAGGCCTGGCTGGAAGCAAAGGAAAGGGCCGCATACCAGAACAGCTGGTTCCTCCCTGAATTCATTGACCTTCAGGTGAGTCAACTTTGCCGGTTTATGCTTGACGCGTCCGTCTTGCAGGAAGTTGTCAACAAATACGGGCTTCCTGACCTACAAGCTGCACCTAAAAGCATCGGCCTGGTCATGGCCGGAAATATCCCGCTGGTGGGATTTCACGATATGCTCTGCATCTTTTTGAGTGGCCACAATCAGGTGATCAAACCCTCTTCCAAGGATGAGGTCCTGATCCGCTGCATCGTTGACTTTATGACCAAAGAGGAACCAACGGTTGCCACCATCATCCGGTTCAGTGAACAACTCAAAGGTTGTGACGCTTACATCGCTACAGGCTCCAATCACTCTGCCAGGTATTTTGAACAGTATTTCGGAAAGTATCCGAACATCATCCGGAAAAACCGGACCTCTATCGCCATTCTTGACGGTAAAGAAACCATGGAAGAACTTGATCTACTGGCAGATGATATCCAATTGTATTTTGGACTCGGTTGCAGGAACGTTACACAGGTATGGGTACCCGAAAACTATGATTTTCAACCCCTTCTGGATGCACTGAAAAAATACGACTACCTGATGGACCAGCACAAATACAAACACAACTATGACTACGTTCTTACAATTAACATGATGAACAGGGAGGCGTATATGACCAATGGGTCCATTGTACTCAGCCCAAACAGGTCTGCGTTTTCCGGCATCAGCAACCTGAATTATGCATACTATAAGGATCTGGAGGAACTCATTTCCAGCCTTGACCCGGATACCCTGCAGGTGATCACGGGTCATGGCTTTACCCCATTCGGTAAGGCCCAGTGCCCGGGCTTTTTTGATTATGCCGATGGGGTGGATAGTTTGCAGTTTTTGGTAAAACTGTAGGGTGTGGCTTTAGGGTGAGAGTTTAGGGTGAGGGTTTAGCAGGGGAACTAAACCCTCACCCTAGTTCTCAGGCCTGTTCTACGAAGTTCTTACTATATTTTTTGTTAAATGGTTCATGTGGTAAACTGAAATTCATTCAGGTTTGTTTCTTTTGTAAGGCATGGGCACATAATTTGTCCCGTACCTTTAATATTGGTTCATAAAGACTACCTTTTAACCTATTCATAATAGAAGTAAAGATGAAAATTAAGCAGATCCTTACCGTAGTGTTATTGAGTGCCGGCACAACGCTAGGCACCCTCTTCACTTACAATTACTTTGCCGCTAAATCCACAACAGCCTCCAATGAACTGGGAAAGATGCCTGTAAACTATGCAGGAATTTTTGACAGTAACAAGACTTTTGGCGAGCCCCCAACAGATTTCAGCCAGGCGTCACAGTCTTCTGTACCGGCCGTGGTACATATTACCACAGTGATCAAGGCCAACGCCGCTACGAACCTTCGGAAAAGTCCTTTCTCCGACTTGTTTGGGGACGATTTTGACGATTTCTTTGGCGGCCCTAATATGCGTTCCATGCCGCAGCGAGCAAGTGGTTCCGGTGTCATCATCAGTGAAGATGGATATATCGTTACCAACAATCACGTGATTGATGAGGCATCTGAAATTAAGGTAACGCTGAGTAATAAGAAGTCGTACACCGCCAAACTGATCGGCGCGGATCCTAGCAGTGACCTGGCCATGCTGAAGATCGAGGAGAAAGGCCTGCCGTATATTGTTTACGGCAACTCAGACCAAGTGAAAGTTGGTCAGTGGGTGTTGGCCGTTGGATACCCACTTAACCTTGAAACAACCGTTACTGCCGGTATTGTCAGCGCAAAGGCGCGTTCCCTCGGACTAAATGCCCGGAAAAGCGCTTCCCCTATTGAAAGCTTTATCCAGACAGATGCTGCCGTTAACCAGGGTAATTCCGGTGGTGCGCTGATCAACACCAATGGCGAACTGGTGGGCATCGTTTCTGCTATAGCTTCCCCAACCGGTGCATATGCAGGATATTCTTATGCCATACCGGTTAACATCGTCAAAAAGATCATTAATGACCTGCTCAAGTATGGTACGGTACAACGCGCTTATATCGGTATCTCCTACCTCCCGGACAATGTCCCAGATTCCGAGAAGGAAAAGCTTGGCTTTAAAGATGGCATCGGCGTTTACGTAAGAGATGTGTCAAAAGACGGCGCTGCAGCTAATTCAGGAATTCAACCCGGTGATTACATCACCAGGATCAATAATGTAAAAGTTATTTCTGGTAGTGAAATGGTGGAACAGATCGCCAGTTACAAGCCCGGTGATAAAGTAACCCTTACTTATCATCGCAACGGAAAGGACTTCAATACCAATGTAGTACTGAAAAACACCTCAGGCTCTTATGACGTAGTGAAAAACAACGCTACCGATGCACTAGGTGCTGATTTTGAATCCCTGGCCCCGGCCAAAGCCAAAGAGTATGGCTTCAAAGGAGGCGTCATTGTGAAGAAGATCAAGCAGAATGGTGCCATTGACAGCCAGACTCGTATGCGGGATGGTTTCATTATCCTGAAGGCTAATGGTAAGGACGTACTTAATATGAATGAGCTGGCCGATGCCATCACCCGAAGCAACGGAAGACTGGAGATTTCCGGTTTCTATCCGGGGTATGACGGAGCGTACGACTATCAGATCGACCTGCGTTAATTCCCAAAAAAGACATCCCTAAAAAGACGAAGTATGCTTTACTTCGTCTTTTTTATTCACATACATATGAATTTTCAGCCTAATACGTAAAATTACCTACTTTACTGAGTAATTTTACATTATTCACGGAAAGTGGTATAGGATAAGTCAGACAAGTAATATATTTTTGTAGTCTCTGACAATGCCCAAGTTAGTTTCTTCCATCTCCACTATCTTTTAGAAAAACGGGTTACCTACATTACAATTCTATCCCTTGAATGCCTCTTGTGCATGTTTAGATTCCATATCCGGATCTATCAACCCTTTAATGTTAATCCACAATGCCCGGAATTCTTAAGAGTTTTACAAAGATCACTTCAAGGTGGATCATTTTCTTCCTTGAACAAATGTTAGCGTTTAGTGCATTCCTGAGTTCCCTGTTAATTATTAGCAGTGTTACTCACAGGGATATTACTGACTTTCGATCACTTTTGCTTCTGTTAGCTATCAACGTTGTACCCACTACAACGGGTATGATGATTTTCCAGACACATGCTGGCATCATCAGGTACTCTGAAATGAAGGACATTTATACGGTCCTCAAATTTGCATTCATTCAATTGGGAGTTTGGTTACTCTTGTATCCATTCACAGCTGACTTGTTCACAAATATTCAGGCGCCGTTGATGACACTGATGATCAACTTCGCCCTGATATCATTGTTCCTTATCGCTTTCAGGCTTTTGGTAAAAGAAGTGTATTCACGCGGTCTCAAAGGCTGGAGCCAGAAACAGCGTGTACTGATCTATGGTGCAGGCAACATCGGCATTGCAACAAAGAATGCTGTGGAACTGGACAGCAGGAGTGGCAAAAAACTTTTTGCGTTCATCGATGATGATCACAATAAGATTGGTAAGAGCCTTTGCGGCACACCCATCGTGTCAGGTAACCTGGTCAACATAGCCAACTACATCAAAAAGCACGCCATAAAAGAGGTAATCATCGCCACCAACCTTCCCCTCGAAAAGAAAGCCGGTCTTACACCCTTGTGTGCTGAATTGAATATTAAACTGAGTTCGGTACCTCCATTGCATCAATGGACAAATGGCGGCTTCAGTGTTAAGCAACTGAAAGAAGTTACCATTGAGTCACTGCTTGAAAGGGATGTGATCCAGGTGTTGAACGAGAAATCAGTAAAAGAATTTGAAGATGCAGTAGTACTGGTAACCGGTGCTGCAGGAAGCATCGGCTCTGAAATATGCAGGCAACTATGCAAGTATGATCTGAAGAGACTGATCCTTCTTGATCAGTCGGAAACAGGCTTGCATGATATCATGCATGAACTGCACGATAAGTATGATTCTGTTGATTTCTGCATGGAGTTGGCGAACATCCGGGATGAGCAGCGTGTCAGCAACATCATGCAGTATTATAAGCCGCAGTATGTTTTCCATGCCGCCGCTTATAAGCACGTGCCTATCCTTGAATACTTCCCAACGGAAGTTGTACTCACCAATGTGATGGGTACACGCAACCTTGCGGATGCAGCACTGGCAGCCGGCGTGAAAAAGTTTGTGATGATCTCTACCGATAAGGCAGTGAATCCTACCAACATCATGGGCGCCACCAAGCGCATCGCTGAAATGTATGTTCAGTCCATGAATTCTGCTAACGGAACACAATTCATTACTACCAGATTTGGTAACGTACTTGGATCAAATGGTTCAGTTGTGCCTTTGTTTAAAAAGCAGATTGAGCAGGGTGGCCCGGTTACGGTTACACATCCAGAGATTACTAGGTATTTCATGACCATTCCCGAAGCCAGTAACCTCGTATTGGAAGCCGGTGTGATGGGCAATGGCGGTGAGATCTTTATATTTGATATGGGTAAGCCAGTGAAGATCGTGGACCTTGCAACGAAGATGATTGAACTGTCAGGTATGCGTCCCGGTGAAGACATTAAGATCGTCTTCCAGGGATTGAGGCCAGGCGAGAAGATGTATGAAGAGTTGTTCAAAGAGAACGAGAACCTCGTAAGTACTCACCATCCCAAGATCATGAAGGCAAGGCGCTGTGATGTGGATGCAAGTTTCCAGGATGAACTCCTCTTCCTGGTTGACCTTGCACAGGAACTGAAGTCCAGCAGCTTGCGCAAACAGATCGGCAAGATCGTACCAGAATACAAATACGAAAAACAGGAAACCGGTTCCGTAAGAATTGTACGCACGGGAACCAAGCTACCTGAAGACGATAAGATCTGGAAAACCAACTAAGTGATCAGTGATTATCCAATCACTGATTGGATAACACCCACAATTCGTTCAAGGTCTTTGCTTTCCAGGCTCGATCCACTTGGAAGGCAAAGGCCTTTTTCAAATAATGTTTCTGAAAGTCTGCTTCCATAGTATGGGCTGTCTGCAAATACCGGTTGCATATGTAAGGGCTTCCATAAAGGCCTGCTCTCAATGTTTTCTGCTTCCAGTGCAAGCCTAATGTTCTCCCTTGTTACCCCATTGTTGGTCAGCGTAGGATCAACCATTACACAAGTCAGCCATCGGTTTGAAAAATGTCCTTCCGGCTCGTGCAAAAATTGAAAGCCTGAAACACTTCCAAGCACAGACACATAAAATGCATGGTTTTCCCGTCTCTTTGCCACTCTTTGTGGTAACACTTCCATCTGCCCGCGGCCGATACCTGCAAGGACATTGCTTAACCTGTAGTTATACCCGATGTGACTATGCTGATAATGCGGCGCAGGATCACGGGCCTGCGTGGAAAGAAATCTGGCTTTTTGGATGGCAGCTCCGTCCTGCCCCACCAATGCACCGCCACCGCTAGTGGTGATGATCTTATTGCCATTAAATGACAGCACGCCAAAGGCTCCAAAACTGCCGCAGGCTTTCCCCTTATACGCAGAGCCCAGTGCCTCTGCAGCATCTTCTATCACTGCTATTCCATATTCCGTTGCAATAGCCTGTATCTCGTCCATTTTTGCCGGCATCCCGTAGAGATGTACCGCAATAATGGCTTTTGGCTTTTTCCCTTTTTTGATACGATCTTCAATAGCTTCCTTCAGGGCTTTTGGACAAATATTCCATGTGTCTGGCTCACTGTCAACAAACACGGGTACCGCTCCCTGGTATGCGATAGGATTAGCCGATGCCGAAAAGGTAAAGCTCTGACAGATCACCTCATCGCCATGACCCACACCGAGCATTATCAATGCCAGGTGCAAAGCGCCAGTACCTGAAGTCAGTGCCGCGGCATGATCAACGCCGGTAAATGCACTTAGTGCTTTCTCAAACCCATCCACATTAGGGCCAAGCGGTGCCACCCAGTTGGTGTTGAATGCTTCCTCCACATAAACCTTCTCCCTTCCTCCCATGTGTGGGGGCGACAACCAAATTTTATCTTTTGCGGTACTCATAATCTGCTTATTGAAATTGACCTATCAAAACGTAATAAATGATCTTCAACCATTCTGTCACAACCACCGATGCATCGTTCTTCCTGCGCCACCATGTTACAGGGTTAAAATCTGTATAACGACTTGGAGATACGTTAATTGTGATTCGGACACCTGCTTTTTCAAAGCGATCCCTAAAAATCCGGAATGCCCTACGGCTATGAAATGATGATGTTACGATCACCACCCTTTTCACGCTGGCGTCTGACCGAAGGTATGCCGCCACTTTGTCTGCCTCATCCATTGTGCTGGTTGCCGGTCCGCGAAGATAGGTCACCTTTTGCGGAGGAACACCGAGTTGGATCATCACTTCCCGGAATTGCTCTGCTGTTGAGGCCATCGGTATGGACAGGCTGTCCATAAAATATTTTTCGGGATCTATGGGAGCCACAAAAAGTAAAGCAGCCTGATGTGTTTCCCGGTAAAGCGCTGCTGCTTCAAGGGAACGGTCCGGCAAACCGCCCATCAGGGGAACAATCAATGTTTCTACATTGGCAGAATCCACCTTCCTATAAACAAGAAATCTGCCCCCGAATATGAGGAACAGACCTAGCATCAGCAGGAGCACTACTGACCAAATCCATATTTTTCTTCTGCGCATGATTTATCTGGCCAGGTAACCACCGTCCACCACCAACGTTGTGCCAGTGATCCACCTTGCACCCGGCGAAAGCAAAAAAACTGCGGCATGGGCCACGTCTTCAGGTTTTCCCAGTCCAAGCGGATGCAATGATTTGATCCGATTGAGCATTTCCTCGTCCTGGCTGTAATATGCATTGGCAACCATTGGGGTTTCCACCACTCCCGGCGCAATACAATTCACTCTGATCTTACGAGAGGCCAACTCTATCGCCAGGGACTTTGCTGCTGCAGTAAGGGCCCCCTTGGTAAGTGCATAAAGACTCTTCCCTGATTCTCCGGCATGTGCCATCACTGAAGTGATCCACAGAATGGACCCGCCCTCAATGGAAAATATCTGCTTTTTAGTAATCACTTGCGTGACAAGAACCGCCGCAGTAATGTTGACTGCTATAAACTGCGATAACTTTTCTTCTGAGATAACCTGCAAAGGTGTTGTACCAGAAATGCCTGCCGCATGAACAAGGCCGTCTACTCTTATCCCTGAAGACTTCAATGCCTCTCCCCACTGCTGAACGGCTGCGCTGTCACTGAGGTCTACTGCGTACATCGTGTGACCTTCACCAGAAAGTTGTAACAGGGTTTCATCCAACCGTTGTTGATCCCGTCCGATACCGATGACTTTAGCACCTTCCATGCTGCAGTGTACAGCAATGGCCCTTCCTATTCCGGAAGAAGCACCAGTTACCACAATTATCTTTCCTGAAAGCGAACTCATGCGGGTTGATTAAGGTCCTCCAAACTTACTTCAACAAGTTCACTTATTTGCATTCCCGGATTATTCAGGATGCAAGACGCGAAACTCATTCCAACCCCAAAGCCACTCAGCAAAAGTCTATTCGGCGCATTCAATTTTTGTTGCAAGGCAGTGACCATTGTCAACGGGATGGATACAGACGATGTATTGCCATAGTGTTCTATACAAGTCGGCACTTTATCAGTAGGCAATCCCAATTTTTTACAGAGGTATCCATTCATGTAGCTATTCGCCTGGTGAAACAACCAGTATTCAATATCATCTTTTGTAAGACCCGCAGATGTAAGCACATCATTGATATTTTTAGGGACGTTGGCGATCACAAAATTAAAAACCTCTGCACCATCCATATAACCGTGCTCATCGGTGCGAATATTCCCATGTTCATCAACAACTTTTTCTCTGATCGTTTCAGGGTTAGATGGATGGCGATACCCTCCTGCATCCATCTTGATCAGATCACTTTTAGAACCATCAGATCCCAATGAGAAAAAACTCTGACCATACTGCTCTCCCCTTTCAACAAGGGCAGCAATTCCGCCATCGCCAAAAAGAAAAGCCGTCTTGCGATCCTTGGGATGATACACCCTTGAACGGGTTTCACCATCCAGGAGCAAGGCCTTTCTGATCGTTCCTCCTTGCATTAATCCGTACACCACAGACAATCCATATACAAAAGCACTGCAGCCGAGGCTGATGTCAAAAGCCATTGTATCCTTCCGCAACCCAAGCCTGTGTTGCAACAACACTGACGTGGCAGGCATCCGGTAATCCGGTGTTTGTGATACAAATACTAAAAGGTCAATTTCGTCTTTATTGATCTGCATATCGCTGATCAACTGCTCCGCTGCTTTGAAACAAAGATCAGATGCACACATTCCTTCCGGCGCAAACCTTCGCTGGCGAATGCCCGTTTTCTCAACGATCTCTTTCACATCTTCCGCAGGGAAATACATGGTATATGAAAGATTATCAATCGTATTGGAGGGCACCGCAGCTGCCATGCCGGCAATACCTGTATTGGTGAACTGAAGTCTGGCCATATTGTCTAGTTCGGGTTAAGCGGCATTCTTTTCCACGTAGCTTAACAGATCCTGTACGGTGTTAAGCTCTTTGAACGACTGGGCAGGGATAGACACACTGAAGTGTTCATCCAACAGGGCGATAAGCGTAAGCTGACTCAGGGAATCCCAACCTGCATAGTCCCGGAACAGGTCACCCAGCTCAATCGGATCCGATTCCATCTCTAATGCTTCACGCAATACGCTGATGAGTTTTTCTTTCATATGAATGTTGTTTATGTGGTTTGTTTATTTCTGAATGATCCGTTCATTGAACCGGTTGATCAGGGTTTGTCCATCCCCTACATTTTTATACAGCACTGTTCCCGCAGCAATCACATTGTTGTTACCAATCACCAGTCCGGGAATGGTACAACTGTTTACACCAATCATGTTCTCATCGCCCACCGTTGTGTGACCGGAAAATGCAACCTGTGGACTCACAAAATTATACTTTCCAAGAATGGTATCATGGCCGATGGTACACCTGGAATTAATGATATTGTGATCGCCGATGATCACTTTGGGACCAACGGACGCATTGTGGGAAATGATCACTCCTTTACCCAGTGTTGCAGAAGGCGACAACAAAACAGTTGGATGAATGAGGCCACGAAAGTTTGCACCAGCAGCTTCAAACCTTTCAATGATCGGTCGCCGGTACTTGATATTGGCGATCCCCATCAGGTAGTCCACATCAGTCCTGATCAAATGGTCAGCTATGGACCCAAGAAATGGTTCTGCATACCCATAGGTCGCATATGCATTGGCGTCATCGTCAAGAAATCCTTCTACCTGGATCTCTGTACCCTGTTTCTGCATGTGGCCAATATAGTCCCTTAATTCAGCCGCATGGCCTCCTGCACCTATGATGATTACTGATCTCATGCTAGCCTTTTAGGTTTATACAAATTTCATTGCATTGGCTGAGGTAAAGTCTCTGGACGCCGCCAGTGCATTCTGCCGTAGCTTATCCCTGTATTGATACTCGTTCACCAGCCTGTTGATATAATCTACCATCCCCGCAAGGTCGTCTTCCTCAAAGCATATCCCAATCTGATAGGCGTCAAGCAACCTGGATAATTCGGTATCTTTTTCAGCGATCCCCATCACTGGCGCGCCAACAGACATCAGGCTATACAATTTACTCGGAATACTGTATTGGCCGAGATCCTTTCCTAAGGTTACCACAGCCAAGTCCGCCGCAGAAAGTGAATGTGAAAGCATGCTGGTTTCTTGCCAGGGTAAAAGCATGCAGTTTCCAAGCTTTTTTGAAGCTATTCCTTCCATCAGCATTTTCTGCTTGTCGCCTTCACCTATAATCAGGAAAAAGACATCCTCTTTTCTAACCTGTTCCGCAATCTTCAACATCACCTCAATACTGTGGGATCTTCCCAAGTTTCCGGAATAGATAATCAGGAACTTGTTTTCCAGTCCATGCTTCTTAATGAACTGGTTTTCCTTTCTCTCCACAGGCTGCAGATAAGTACTATCTGTCCATAGCTGCACAACATCAATTTTCTCTGATGGCACGTAAGTGCTGATCACTTTTTTCATGCTTTCGGTGATCGTATATACTCGTCTTGCCTTGGACATCACCTTCTTGTTGGTTCGCGTCCAAAACCGGACCAACCAGGAATCTTTCCCCGCCAGTCCATGACCAATGATTGCATCGGGATAGATGTCATAGATCAGGATATCATATGAATTCCTTATGATCAGCGGGAGAAAAATATTGAGAGGTGGATTAGAAACGATGAAAACATGAGCTTTACGGTATCTGAATAAGATCAGCCAGAGGACTTTAAAAAATGCAATCACCCACGTACTGATACGACGGAAACTAGTGCTTCGGTCATACCGGATCATGCGTTCCACGATAACATCTATGTCCAACGCCTGACTCCTCGGATTCAGTGAACCAGTTGCCAGAATGCGTTCATCATACTTGCCCCTGAATGCATTGACGATATCAATCATCAGGTAGCCTGAGCTCTGGTTGACAAAGAGTATTTGCTTACCAGCCTTGGTAGTATGATTCTCAAAATTACTTACCATGCATAAACTTTTTCGCCTGCTGCATGCTTCCGCTTAACCCATGCTTCATGGATCTCTTCAAACGTATCCTGCAGTGATTTTGTAATATCCCAGTCTGGAAAGTGAGCTTTCATCTTTCTCAGATCACTATAATAGCAGATATGATCACCGATCCTGTTGGTAGGATCATACTGGTATTGCATTTCTTTTCCACTGATATCAGAGATCAATTTGAATGCTTCAAGAATGGAAACACTGTTGTCTTTTCCGCCACCAATATTATACACCTCCGCTACACGGGGGGCTTTAATGAATTCTTCAACAAAACACGCAACGTCATACAAGTGAATATTGTCCCGTACTTGCTTGCCCTTGTAACCAAAAATGGTGTACTGCCTTTCTTCCAGATTGCACTTGACGAGATAGCTCAGGAATCCATGTAGTTCCACACCAGAGTGATTAGGGCCAGTGAGGCAACCTCCGCGGAGAACGCAACTTGGCATATTGAAATATCTTCCATACTCCTGAACAGAAATGTCCGCCGACACTTTTGATGCACCAAACAGCGAGTGCTTCGTTTGGTCAATCCTGAAAGTTTCAGGTATACCCTGTAAATAGTTTTCATCCGCGTATTCCCAACGGGTTTCAAGCTCAACCATCGGAATCTCATTGGGCGCATCGCCGTATACTTTATTGGTTGACATGTGTACAAACGGGATCTCAGTTGAATACCTGCGTGTTGCCTCCAGCAAGTTGAAAGTACCAACCGCGTTCGTATCAAAATCTTCAAACGGAATAGAGGCTGCCCTGTCATGACTGGGTTGTGCCGCCGTGTGCACAATAGCATCCGGTTTAACATTGATGATCAGGTCAAGTACGCCCTGCCGGTCACGAATGTCCAATTCATAATGCACATATCCTTTAATGGATTCCTGTAGTCTTTGCTGATTCCAGCGGGTATCTCCACTAGGACCAAAAAATACGGCACGCTGATTATTGTCTACTCCATGGATCTCCCAACCAAGATTGTGAAAGTGAATACAGACTTCTGACCCAATCAAACCAGATGCACCGGTTACCAATAACTTTTTCATCCTTAATTACATAAATCTTGATGATGCCAATTGCTCTCCAATCCTGACATATTTGTCGAACTGAGTTTTCATATTATAGCACTGCAATGCACGTTCCCTGCACGCACCTGAAAATTTTTTTTCCGCAGAAGATGTAATACTCTTTATGGCCTCAACCATTGCGTGAATATCACCTTTCGGTACTACTTTTCCGGTTTGCAGGTCCACAGCCTCCGGACTTCCGCCGGTTTCATAGGTTACCACAGGTGTTCCACATGCCAACGACTCCAGATTAGTAGTGGGGAAATTATCCTGATAGGTGGGGTTAACAAAGACATCTGCCATATTATAGTATTCAGTAAGCTCCTGCACACTGTCTGTTCGTGTAATACCCAAAATGCCGGGCGGCAAAGCTTTCAACTGTTTTTCAGTTAACCCAACTGCAATTACAGCGTATTCTTCAGGCAAAAGCGACTTTAATGCTATGACGTCTTCCAAACCTTTTCTTTTGTCCCATATACTCGCACAACCCAACACCACCTTTTTACCTTCCAGGCCAAGTCTGCTTTTGAGTTGAGTTTCCAGTGGGCGGAAAATATCAATATCCACTCCATAGGGAATGATATGCACCGGCCACTGTGAAAGAAAAGACTGATTTACAAGATCTCTTAGCCAGGCAGATGGCACTACGATCTCCAACTTTTTAACAGAATTAAATAAACTCTTCTTATCCCAGTAGTTGGCTTTTGAGGCATCTGCCAAATATGATGCCGGATACTTTCGCAATTTTGGGCAACTGTGACATCCGGTTTTCCATTTCTTGCAGTCAATATCATCAAAATACGTACAGTGCCCCGTAAAACTCCAGCAATCGTGCAAAGTCCAGATCAAGGGTATCTCTTTTTTGGAGAGGTAGCTGAAGAATATCTCGATATTCAGGAAATATCCGTGAATATTGTGCATAGCAATGACATCAGGTTGAATTTCTTCAATCGTCGCAATCAGCTTTCTTGTGGCATTTGCTGATCCAAATGCATGTCTGTCTGTAAGCATCGTCTTGACGCCATGCATATACACATCGAGGTCATTGCCAACCCTAATCAGTTTAGATGCACTCGGCCTTCTTCCCCTTCCAAAAACAATATAGCTTTCATGCCCATACGCCATGAAGGTTCTGCCAATGTCTTCTGCTATTCTCCCTGTACTACCGCTATTTACCTGGGTATTGACCTGCAGTATCTTCATTCACTAGCTATTAAAAATTTTATAGTAGGTCTGTATAACTTTCTCGGTATCAAATATATCTGCGCGCTCACCCGATTTCCGCGCATAGTGTTTAACCAAATCTTCCTGCTGAAGATACTGGGCCATCTTATCCGCCAGGCTCTCATCTTCTTGCTCAGCCATCAGTCCATAACGCTCTTCATCCACCAGCTCCCGGCAGCCACTGCAATTGGTAACTACTACTGGCTTTTCAAGGATCATTGCTTCACACAAAACCGTAGGCAATGCTTCTGATACTGAAGACATAACGAAAACATTACCTGTTTTCATATATGGATAGGGATTATGTGAAAAACCAAGGAAAAAAATGTTCTTTTCCAGCCCTAGGTCAATTACAAGCTGCTTCAATTTAGCCTCTTCCATGCCTTTTCCCAATATGTAAACAGCGAATTCATATCCACGACTCTTCAAAATACCAGCTGACCGGATTAGTCTATCAAAACCTTTAACAGGGAACAAGCTCCCTACGGCCACAAAACTGAATACAGACGGTGCAAATGAAATGACCTCTCTAGACTTTGAAAGAACCATCTCCCTGTCAATCATGTTGTAAACCACTTCCATCAAAGGAAACTCACCAAACACTTCTATAAACTCCTTTTTGGAGTCCTCTGAAACAAAAAAAATTCCATCGAGTCTGCCATAGCGTTTCTTGATCAGCTTATTTCTATATCGCTCATTTTCATAGAACTTATAGAAATTCCGATATGTCTTATATGAACTATGGACCCATGTGTATCTCATTCCGGACTTTGGGATGAAAAACAGCAGGTCAGTGAAGTTTGAGTCCAGAAAACATATAGAAACATCATACCTATCTCTTATTTTCAGTTTCACAGCCAGCCTGTAAACAAGGTCAAACGCGATTTTTTTCTGCAGATAGGCTAGCACACGCACTAAAAAATCGTTCTTGAATAAAGCTATAAACCTAACACCTGAAGGAATCTGATCTAAATAGGGCCCTTTGCCGAGGACTGCAACCAAATCCACATCATAAATATCCAGATCAATCTTGTTCAAAAGATTAATTAGTGTGCGCTCTGCACCACCACTGGCCAGTGAAGGAATCAGGAAAAGTATTCGTCGCTTACCCATGAATTGTTCTTATCGTCACAAATGCTTCAGCCCTGTGAAAGCCAACCGTTGCACCCCTGAATTTTGCAAGGGCTTCAATTGTTTCCAATGAACGGGTAGAAGGAAACGGTCTCACCTGACTTTTAAAACATCCCATTGCCTCAAACTTGGCATCCATTTGCCCGGTGACATCTACAAAATGGGTGGGTATAAAAACATCATTGCCAAATGGTGGTGCCCATTCTGTTTCAGAGAGGGTCTCATAGCAATAGATACGCTTCACACTATAGTTGCCCACAGGTCTCGCCGCTACCAGGCCCGCCATGAAGATGGCTGTATGGTCATGGTGAATATCGCCCCTGTGCGGAAGGTATAATTCTTCAATAGCCAGTTTACTAAGAATAGGCGCGATTGCCCTTGATATCTCTGCCCTGGAAGTAATGTCAAGATCAGGAGCATGGAAATCCAGGAACAGGGTTTCTTTTACCCCTAATATAGCATGCGCCTTCCTGGCTTCGTTCCGAACATTATCGATCTTATCATCACTGTACATTTTCGGTGTACCCCTCGTTGCCACCAGCACATAAACTTCATGACCGGCATCGGCATACTTTTTCATAACGCCTCCACAACCGAGAACTTCATCATCAGGATGTGGTGCAATAACTAAAATCTTACTCATGCGTATTACTGGGTTTTAGAAAACATCTGAGTCAATCATCTGGCACTCAAACACCAGATCCTTCAAGGCTTCATTCTTCCAATGGTAAACAAAAGCATTGTGCTTGCCCTCCACAAATCCTGCTTTCGCAAGAATATCCCCATACACACTGATCACATTGATCCGCTGGTACCCCCGGTCAAAAATCTGCTTCAAACCCTCCACCAGATTATGATTGATCTTATCGATATACATCAACTCTATGTGTCCGTCATACTCCTTTGTGATCATCCGGAGATCACCCACTTTCATCTCTTCATATTTGTATCTGGGGTGATGCAGGTAGCGCTTTTCCAGAAAAGACTCCTGACGACTGATCAAAAAAGATTTCTCTTCTTTGAAATGCATATTCAGGGTTTCCCGTGTGATGGTATAGTAGTTCTTATAGATCGTATTAAACTTCAAAATCCTTGTCCAGAATGGCTCCGCCTTTGCATTAGGGAAGGCCATGATGCCGTCACCATCCCAATGCTCTTTTGCCCATTGGAGCATTTTCAGAAACACACCCGGAATTTGTATCGATGCTGAATCAACCATTCCGCCAGCAGATAAAGCCATCCGAATATCCTTGCCCTGATAGTTATAAGTAACCGGAATAAAGGCATTGTGACCAACGATCCTGTCATCGATCTCACAAAGAATAGAACAGTACCCTTCCGGAGTTTTATACCAATAGTCATAACGCTCCGCCTTCATATCAAGGTTGAAACAGACTTTATACAGTCTCGCTATTTCCGGCAGGTCACTTGCTGTCACTGGCCTGAACTTCATGATCCTTTTTTTTGTGATAAAAACTTTCGCCCATGATCACAACCACAACCGTCTTCAACATGATGGTCATATCCAGCAGGAAGCTTTGCTCCTCCACATATTTGCGATCATAGACCCAACGCTCTGGCCAGGTAAGAAATATGCTGCCGTTGACTGCCGCGAGATTGGTCAATCCTGGCTTCACCTGTATGCGAACCTTCCCGTCTTCATTGAACTTATGTTGCAGATCCGGCAAACTGGGGCGGGGACCCACAAAACTCATGTCGCCGTTCAGGATGTTGAACAACTGCGGCAACTCATCAAGCTTTGATCTGCGCAGAAACTTTCCGATACGCGTGATCTCCGGATCATTGGCAAAGGTTTGCTTATTTGCGCGGTTCTTGTTGTTGGTCATCGTCCTGAACTTATACAAGCGGAACACCCGGTAATT
>Ga0214163_1000462_pt1 | contig 19016 bp, 15 predicted proteins | sample LakMenepilimnion_2_FD_153001 | JGI IMG/M metagenome (GOLD analysis project Ga0214163, IMG submission 153001) | Freshwater microbial communities from Lake Mendota, WI - Practice 15JUN2010 epilimnion v4 | ecosystem: Environmental > Aquatic > Freshwater > Lake > Epilimnion/Euphotic zone | place... | reverse complement strand
AGCCCAACTATCGCCTATCGCCTATCGCCTATCGCCTATCGCCTATCGCCTATCGCCTATCGCCTATCGCCTAAAGCCTAAAGCCTAAAGCCTAAAGCCTATCGCCTATCGCCTGCTTAGCCGCGTTTCGTTGCGTAGAGTTCCGCATAAGCCACAGCCCAGTCATCGATCGATTTTCTAAATCGCTCGATGTCGACTTGCCCTAACGGTTGATACAAACTGCGAGTCAACAATTCGCGGTCCGCAATCGTACCTTTGACTTGCAAATCAAGAATAAAAAACTCATTGACCGGTCGGACAACAAGCTCAAGGCGAGAGTACTTGTTGGACCGATGCCCCCGTTCGATTACCAAATCATCCCGAACGCAAGCACTCCCCCAACCTGATTCCCCAAAGACCGATTGGTATCGGAAACCAGGGAACATGTCGATGACTTTCTTGACGACATTTTCGATCCGTTCAGAGAGCTCTAAACGATACTTCGCATGCAGCGAACGAAACTCTTCTGATTCTCGCTTCTTGCGCTCAGCTTCCGAGTGCAGCGACTCCGCGCGGCTTGAGCCGCGCGCAATAGCATTTTTCAGTCGTTCTTCAAACTCAGACATTGTCGTTGGATTCGGGAGGTGTCTGACGATCGGCTTGCGGTTCGGCTGACGCAGTCGGATTCGAAGGTGCCGTTACGTTCGCAGATTGCGCCGAGGGATCTGCCGAGCCGGACTGAGTTGAAGGAGCTGAAGCAGAATTTTGCTCGGTGATATTCAATTGAGCTGGGTTCTGATCCGACGACTTGTCCTTCTTCATGAACTGCATCAAATCGGAGAAGGAACGCAATGGCTCTTTTCCTTGCTGCATCGCTTCGGAGATCGGTTTGGTTTCCACCGGCCGATCGATCTTCACGCGAGGCTTCGATGCAGAGTCATTTCGATCGGCATTGCGATCATAGGATTGGCGATCGCGTGAGCGGTTATCGCGACCATCTGGTCGACGCCCACTACCACCACCCGAACGGGAATCGCGAGATCCAGGACCCGAAGGACGATTGCCGGCTGGACGGTTGCCAGCACCCGCTGGCCGATCACCGGCTGGCCTGTCACCCGCTGGACGATCGCCTGCTGGTCTGTCACCTGCCGGTCGCCCGCCTGCTCCGCGATTGTTCGCTGGCCGCGAACCGCGATCGTTTCTCTGGCCAGGTCCACGACCCGATTGGGAATCTCGGTTACCAGAAGCCGCTCCGTCAGTCGGTTGATTGAATCGAGGTTCGGTCTTTCGCTCGCTACCAGGTGCTACCGATGTAAGCGCAACACGCTTGCGATTCTCGTCGGTATGAAGCACCCACACTGGAATCACATCGCCGACTTGGACGAACTGATGGGGGTCTTCGACAAATTCAGGGCCAAGCTGGCTGATGTGAACAAGACCGCTGCAATCAGGGCCGAGTTCGACGAAGACACCGAAGTCCGCGATGCCGATAACCAAAGCGGAAAGCATCGTGCCAGGTGTCAAGGATTCGAGCGAAGGAACGGAGCTACGCAATGGAACGGGATATTGGAAATCACGCCCGTCGTCGAATGGGAACTGCAACGCGCGTGCAACGGTTAGTAGCTTCGCACGACCTACTTGCCAGCTTCTCGCCAGTTTTTCCGCATCGACAACCAAAGCTGGTTTTTCCATAGGACCGACTGGAATCTCAGGCATGGAGAACGATGCCCGCGACGATGTCGGTGCCGCAGTAACTTCAGCAGATTCTGTGCTAGCAACTTCAGCGCTTTGTGATTCACCGCTGGCAGTTTCTGTGCTGGCTGTTTCTGGGTTGGCCGTTTCTGCGCTTTCGCCAGAGCTCACTTCAGCCGATGTCTCCGATGGAGCAGCATCTGTTGGCGAAGCACTACCTTCTGTTGCGACTGCTGCATCTGCTGCGACTTCGGTTTGCGATGCTGGCTCTTCGGAAGAACCTGTCTCGCTTTCAGTAGCTACATCATCGATGATCTCGCCGAAGTTCGGGTTGATATCGGCATCATGGGATTCGAACCCGAATGCTTCGACGTGCTCGGATGCGGTGCTGTCGAGGTTCATCTTTGCTGCAGCAGCTTTGGCTGCGGCGAGCTTCTCGTAATCTGGCTTCTGCCAACCCTCAGGGGCGTTGGCTGGAGTCGGCAGGCTGGCATGGGCCACAAGCCGTTGAGCAAGCCGATAGTCTTCAGGATGGATAATGGTTCCATCAAGCGATTGTTCGCTTTCGTAGACTCGCAAGAATCCAATCGCTTGCCGAGTTTGCATCTCCGAAAGAGAGTCCTTGAGGAATTTCGTGACGGACTCGCGCGAAGCGAGTGAACCCTTCTGACGCTCTTCTGCAAGTCGCTTCGCGGTCGAATCATCAAAGCCCGGGACGCGTCGAAGTACTTCTTCGTCGGCATGGTACATGTCGACCCCTGCTTTGGTGATCGCAGCCGAGATGGCTTCCTGCAAAGCATGTTCGAGTTCGGCTTGCGGAAGCTCTCTTTGGTACGAGCCCAATCGCATGCGAGCTGGTTCGATCTTCAAGATCTGACGCAATGGGTCTTGGAGTCGCCATGCAAGCCAAACCGCAGCGCGATGGCGTCGCGAAATGTTCGGCAATTCAATCAACGAATTGCGCGAGACACAGTACGAATCCGCACCTTGTCGATCCATGAACGTCCAGTACAGGGAATCCGCAGCGGACTGCTTCATCAGTTCCGCAACGGAATGAACTAGATACCTTCGAGCATGCCCGTTGGTAAGAACAATGAGCGATACGGAGTGCTCGTGAACCCACTGACCAAGGGTCGTTACGTTCTGAGTCACAACATCGGGCTTGGAAGAATTGCAAGGAATATCTCCGGTCGCAAGCAACTTGCCATTCGCATCGATGATGGCGACAGCAGCTGTCTTTTGGCCGACAGAATCAATGAGCAGAATGCGGTGTCCACGCACGGGACGCTGAAGCATACATGCTTCCAAATGCTCGACCGCAGCTTCGATCAACTCTTGGTTGGCGTCTTCTTCAAGGATCGTTAAAACGTCTTGTTGAACGCGAGGCAAGAGAAGTTCTTTAAGCCCACCCTCGGCTACTTCCATCAGCAAGCCGTGCATCGGATGCCGGCCCGGGCAGAGGGTTTCCCTACAGGCCATAACAAGTGGTTTGAGGTCTTGTTGGAAGTTCAATTGAATGATCTGCGAGCGAATACCCCGCGAGAGCATCAATGTTTGGAACGGAGTCAGGGCCCGAACCGGTTTCTTCAGCCGTGCATACGACTCGAGGATACTGCGCAACCAACGACGACGGCGTTGTCGCGGTGAGAGTTGCTTGTCGCTAAGACTCTTGGTCTTGATCTCCTTCGTTCGCTTCCGATCTTTGCGGAACGACTCGATGGGTTGCGAAGCTCCGTTGCCGGCTTCCGCGCTCTCGGGTTGAGCTTCAACAGCACCCTCGGAGACAGTCGCTGGAGCCGTTTCGCTTGCAGCTTCAGCGGCAGGAGCCGATGAAGCATCGGTGCCTGTTTCTGTAGCTGTATCGATGACCGTATCGAGAACCGTGTCGATGACGTTATCGATGACTGTATCGGTGGAGTTTTCTATCGAGTTCCCGGAACTGGCTGCTGCATCCGCAACAACGGGAGTTTCAACACCGACAGCCCCTGCTGCGTTGGAATTTGTATTTTGTGAAGAGAGTGAATCGGAAGTTCCATCGGACGGTGCATCCGATGGGGAGTCGGAATCCGGTAGCTTCGAAGGCTCTGGAAGAATCTTTACCGCGACCGAAGCGTTTCGAAGAACTGCTCGCTGCAATTGCAACAGAAGCGGTGCGTCCTCTTGAAGAAGAAGCTGAAACCAACGCTTGGTTTTTTGAAGTAGCTCGTCGGCTTGCTCGCTCGGCAATCCAGTCTGCTCTGCTGCCCAAGCGGTGTAATCTTTGATCGGTTCCCCTTGGTACAGCAAAATCGCCTTGCCAAGGTTCTCAATGTTCGGATCGGATTCCGCAAACGCCTTTGCGGACTTCTTGATCTTCAAGTTGCGCGCGATCGCGTCCGCCTGGGAAATCGATGTGCATTCCGCTAGGACTTTTGCAACCGTATCGGACCAGTGATCATCGCGTTGTAAAGCGAGGGTTAAACGTTCTTTGTGCGCAGCGAGTTTCGTCTCGTAATCAACGACCCGTTTAAGCTTTGCTAGCGTTTTACTATCGAGCCCCCCCAATTCGTCTGGCCGATAGGTTGCCAAGTAATTTGGCTCGTATCCTTGTTTGAGAAGTTCGACTGGAAACCGCAACAGCTCCTCTGGGAGGCGCATGCATCGCGCGATCGCTGGTAGGTCATTCATAGACAATTACATGGACTCATCGAGGCGGGGGGAAGAAGTGGTAAGAAGGCCGACTACTTTTGGCCCGCGCTAGCTATCGAATCAATGTCCTGATGGGGTGGGGAAAGGGGGCTTAAGACGGTAAACCGAACACCGTTGGATATGCGCAGGATATCACAAATTCTCTGTGCAAGCTTGGGAATCTAGGGTAGAGGGGAGTAGTTGTCAAGGTTTAGCCTACTCTAAGGGCAAGGAAACCCTATTCGTCCTGGATTACCTGTCTTACCGGGCGGGCCGTCAAGGTCGACTTGATCGTTAAATTTTCCTCAAGTTCGCTAGGTTCTCGTGACGACAACTTTCGGTAGTCCTCGAGGAGTGGGTGCAAGCCCCCCTTTTTGGGAATGCTTACTGAAATACCTCTAGATCGATGAATGATTCAATGCTCCAGAACGTAACCTTGACGAGTTCAACGGATTTATACCAAGACGTCAACTATTCGGTGAGTGCAGCGGCCATGATCCCAACGGCAGGAATGCCAACGGCAGGAATGCCAGCGGCTGGGATGCCAACGAATGGCCTAAGCTCCCTTATTCGTGAATCGCTCGGGGCAAAACTTGCTCAGCAAGGGATGGTTAAGGTCGAGGTTTCCGAGTTGCTCGATACGTTCCGTGTCTGTTTCGAAAACCACTTGCAGTGGATCGAAGATTTCCGCGATGATTCGATTTGGATCACGCAAGACTTGCATGAAGTGATCGAAGCTTTTGAGAACATGCGTCGCGAAATGATGCCTTAAGGCTCGATCAAGTCGGGGCCTTGGTTTCGAGTGGCATTCACTCGGGTAGAAACCGCGCGAGTATCGAGAAGTCCCGCAAGTGGCGGGACGAGTAGATCCGCAACTTCCTTGGCGTTGATGTCTGGATTGAGCCAACGCCCTGCACTTTGCTCCTCGGGGCTTATCAGTACCGGCATGCGGTCGTGAACGGCTTGGGTGTCTGCATTCGCTTCTGTTGTGACGATGGTAGCCGATAGAATTCCATTGCTATCGAGCTTCTTGTTCATTGTCCAAAGCCCGGCGAATGCCAGCGGTGCTTGGGATTTATGGTGAATCCAAAAAGGTTGCTTGGGAGTTTTATCTGAGTCGCTCGATTGCTTCCACTCGTAGTACCCGTCGGCGATCACGATGCATCGGTTCGAGTCGACTAAAGGCCGGTAGGTGGGTTTCTCGAGCAACGTCTCGCAGCGGGCGTTGATCATGGTGTAAGCGATACGAGGGGAATCGGCCCAAGCCGGCAGGAGTCCCCACCGCATGGGGACGATCTCCGGCGGATCGCTGCTCAGGTCGCTAATAAAATCTTGTGCGCTGCCACTCTTCGCACTGCTGCCGTGTTTGCTGCGTTGAGGGATCACCCACACGAGTTGCGTTGGGGCGATGTTGTAACGCGCTTGGAAAAGCAACGGGAACTTCGTAGCCAGCGAAGCGACGGCAGTTGGCCACACGGCTTGTGCTTGGGGAAAGAAAGCACAGAGCCAATCGAGCAGCGGAGTATGGAATGTAAATCTACCGCACATGCTGATCTCGCCGCGAAGCTCGCGTGCGATGGGTGACAAATTGTTTCGTGGCGATCAAACTTCGAATCGGGTTTGGACTAATCGGGACAGACTTCGACAAGTGCCTCATAAGTCCCATCCTTGCTAGAAAATCTTCCAGCATAGAACTCCATGTTCAAGTGCAATCCCATCACCGTCCGGCGAATGCATGGAGTAAGGGATCGGTAGAAGACCCATTGTTCGGAATCGATTTGGACGCGCACAGCCCGTGCTGATTCTCGAGATGTGATCTTCAATTCTTGAGCGATGGTCAACGGTCGCCAAGTGAATTGGCTTGATTGTCCAGCTTTTCCAAGTGCAAGCAAAGCGGCGCTGAATTGACGCGGATGGTTCGAGAGAGATTCAAGGACGAGTTGGTCTCCGTTTTGTGCGACCGATCCTGCTGTGCATCCTCGTTTCCATTCCGGCAAGCACAATGGCAAGAACAAAGCAACCGGCTTCGAGTCGGATTGCTCATCGGTGCGATAGATTCTACCTTCGTTCGATTTCGTCTCGGATTCGAAATGGGTGTTTGGTGGAAGGGTCCATGAGGAGGTAAGTTTCCAAGCACCTTCAGGCTGGGACGGAGCTGGGAAGATCGAGTCGGCCATGTAGATCATGCTTTCTTCTCGCATGAGCATCAATTGCCGATAGATCGTGCATTGACCTTCTAAGTCACACTCAAGCTCCAGGTAATCGACGTCGTCGTCCGAGAACCAACAGACTTCGTTCCATGTGACATCGATATCGATCGGTACGCCGTTGCGTTCAACAGCGATATCCCAATCGCCACAGATTAAACGCTTGCCGGATTCGTCCGAAATGTCGAGCCAAAGGGCGTCCTGGGAAAAGTCGATTACGACGTGACCATCTTTCTTACGCCAATTGCGGCGCATCGAGATGATGTTGTTCTTTTCGAAGTAATGACTCGGCTTCGGTAAGCGTGCATCGTTGGTGCGATCGCGACGAAGTTTGTTTGGTTTCCATCCGGTTGGCTTGCCGACATCATCGGGAAGCGCGATCGCCGAAGCGAGTTGAATCTTCTTGTGGTGTTTGCACATGTCCATCAATGCGTGCCAGAAACCGGCATCGTGATGGCTGGATTCTGCATGGCTCAGATTTGCATGCCCCTCGCCGTCGGTCAAATGCAGTGCGATGCTTTGAAGTTTCGACAAGGCTCGCCGTTGCGGCGGATACCATTTGCGAGCACCAACGCTATCGGCAGCCCAGCGACTGCGAAGCATCGAAGCGACGAAGGCTCTCAAGTCTTGCGCACCGAAGCTCAAGAGTGCATGAGGCTCCTCGGCGGTCTGCTCCAAAAGCATCGCCATGCGGTTCAAAGTTTCTGTGACGATCCGATCCTTGCCCCCCAAGTGCGACATCTGCTTGGCCAACGCCAACGGAACTTCGCAAGCCCAGATGACCCAAGGGAATAACCCATCTTGAGGATCCTGAGTCCAAGCTCGATCGACTTGGGTGAGGGTCGATTGAAGAACTTCGAGCCAAAGGGTTGGTGGAATGTCGCGTCCGACTTCTGGAAGTGCATAAAGCCAGCCGGCACAAGTCAGTGCCACGTATGGATCGTAGCTCGACTTCGGAAGCTGTTGTGTGATCCACTTGCCGATCTTCGTCGCATGGGCGACTTGCTGGGACCGGATCTCAGCTGGGATCGCAAGGGCGTTTTTCGTCCGTCGATAGCCGAATGGTTCGGGCCCGAACGCATCGACTAGGTCTTGGAGAAACTCCCGATTGGCGGGCTTGGCCACTTCCCAATCGGTGATGCCCCAAAGCATCGCTTGCAGATACTCTTGGCTGGGATGGTCGCTCGTCTTCGTTTTGCCCTTGCGGGGTTCGACGGGGAGTGAGGATTGCAAGAGCGATACGTTCTCAACGCAAAGTTTCTCAAGCCATTGCATGGCTGTTTGATTATCTGCGTCTTCGCTGAGGCTTGCTTTCGCGCGACCTGCTCGATGCTTGGGCTTTACCCAGTCCATAGGTTCTCGTCCGCTGAAGAAAAACGTGTTAGGATCTATTCCAGGATACATGTCGACTCCCGGATACAAAAGGTGGCGACCAAGAGTCGCAAGGCCCAATTGTTGTTGCAGAATTTTCAGATGCAAGGATGATTTCTGACGTTTTTGCAACTCGAAGGGACGCTTTGCCGTACATACTCAGAATGTATGTGTTTCCCCCCATGCGGGTGTTTATCGCCAGGAACTAAAGGCCGATGTTCAAATTTAGAAAAAATGATTTGGCTGTTTTGCTCGGATGCCTATCGGGCCTCCTCGTATGCTTCTCAGGAAATGCACTCGTCCTCGGACAAGACGAAAAATGGTTGGAGCTGCCTCAAGTTCAGGAAAGAGTAGAGAAGGGATTGGGGGAGCCTGCTGATTGCAAGCGGATGGTTGAGGACGGTCGCATTTGGATTCATCGAGACGAGCAAGCGGTGATCGTCGATGGGTATGTTTGCCAACGCAATGCACCCCTTGAAATGTTTGCTTGTCCAGTCGGCACAAAAGAGCACGAAGCTGTGGTCGCTGTGTTCGCCAAAAGCCGCTTTGTGCACGCTTCGTTGTTGGCCGTTGGAGGAGTCGCCGGCAAACCGGTCGCTTTCGAACCACGCTTCGTCCCCGCAAGTGGCACGACCGTGCGTGTCTATGCTCTGTGGCATGACGAGAAGGGGCAAACACAAGGTACTTTAGCGCAGCATTGGATTCGCAAAACCGGGACGAAGAAGCCAATGGAGTGGGATTGGGTTTTCGCCGGAAGCAAAATCTACAAAGACCCCGATACCGGCAAAGAAACTTACATGGGGGACAGCGGTGATTTGATCTGCGTCGCGAATTTCATGACATCGACGTTGGACGTGGCTGTCAAAAGCGACGCAGCGAATTCCGGTTTGGTGTTCGAAGCTTTCACCGAAAAGATCCCCAAACGATACACCCCAATCCGCTTGGTTATGGTCCTCAGCGATGAACCTCCATACTCGGGCGATGCTCCCGCAGGAGAAACTCCAAGTTCGGATGGGGCTGATGCGTTGCCGAAACATCTCAAGAGCGAAGTTCCAAAACGAGTTTTGGATTTTCTCCCAGCCAGGAAAATCGAAGAGCAACCCAGCGAACCAGCTAAAACCAATGAAGCCCCGAAAACCGATGAACCTGCGAAAACCGATGAACCTGTGAAAACCAGCGAGCCAACACCAGAGAAGAAGCCATAAGCAAGCCCCTGCTCGCACTCGAATCCAACCGCAACGCTGCAAAAAGCCCTTTCACCGAGCGTTTGCAAAGTGTTGCCAACCCTAGACAAATCAGCATTTCGCCACTAATCCACTAATCCACTAATCCGGTAATTCGGTAATCCGGTAATCCGGTAATACAGCTCCAAAGCCCCACTAGGTTCGCAAAAGGAAAAACAGATGGAAGATCGTTGTTCATTCGGAGAGCGTTTGGCAAAGGCTGTATTAGCGAAGAAGAACGGGGTGTGCGTTGGGTTAGACCCTCGGTTGGCTTCCCTCCCCGAAGGACTCAAACGGGATCTGATTTCGGCTGGTGGGACCGAGAATGGGGCAGCTCAAGATGAACAGCGAATCGCTCAAGCAGTCGAGATGTTTTGTTGTGAAGTGATCGATGCTGTCTGCGATCTGGTCCCGATTTGCAAACCGCAAGCAGCCTTCTTTGAAGAGTTAGGCCCATGGGGCATGGTTGTCTTGCATCGCGTGGTGCTCCATGCAAGGAAACGGGGTTTGTTGGTGTTGATGGACGCGAAACGAGGGGATATCGGTACGACAGCCGCAGCTTATGCTGCCGCATATCTAGGATCAGGATCGCAAGGGACCGCCGCATGGAGCCCCTGGGGTGCCGATGCATTGACAGTCAATCCCTACCTAGGTGCAGATACCCTTGAACCTTTCACCAAACGGTGCGCTGAGTCTCAGTCGGGAATCTTCGTGCTGGTCAAAACATCGAATCCCGGAAGCAGTTTCATTCAAGATTTGGAAATGCAAAGCGGGGGAACGATTTCGCAACGAGTCGCGGATCTAGTCGAAAGTTTGTCCGCCAAAACTCGCGGAGAGCTTGGATACGGCGATGTTGGAGCTGTCGTCGGCGCGACTTATCCCGCCGAACTCGAACAGATGCGTCAGAGAATGCCAAGCACTTGGATTCTCATTCCCGGTTACGGAGCGCAAGGTGGTGCCGCCGCAGATGTAAAACTCGGTTTCGATGCACGCGGACTAGGTGCAATCGTCAATAGTTCCCGTGGCATTATCTTCGCATATGAGCAAGCGAAATACCGATCCCAAAGCAGCGGTGGTTCACGTTGGCAAGACGCGGTGCGTCGCGCTGCGCTCGATATGATCGAAGACCTTGCATAGCTGCTAAGCCGTCGAGCGATTGTCCCAACCGCTCTGTGGTTTGAGCTGGCGAGCGATTGGCCCAATCGCTCAGATAGGTAACGCCGAGACGCGCGCGAAGTTATCCGCTTGCCGACTCAAGCCACTTGCAGAGTTTTCTTCCCGACGAAGATAACGCGATGTTGCGAAGTTCACTCAACGGTAGCCAAGCGAGCTCGTCTGAGTCAGGTGTGGCCTCTTTGAGAATTTGAGCCCCCCTGCCCTGCCCTGTTGTTTGAGTTTGCGCTGAAACCCCATCGCTTCGTGACTTCTCTCTCGTTTCGTTGCCAAAGAGTTGTTGCCGTTGTGCAGCGGTAAGCTTCTTCGGCAGCGCCGCTTCGTAGCAATCAAGACGAATGCGGTAGCGAGTGACGGAGTGTTGAAGTTCCGTGCACTTGCGGATAATCGACAATCGCACTCCATAGGTTTCGTTGAATCGATCGATCGCAATCTGTGCAGCTTGCTGGTCGCTTTTTGAATCGGTCGTGTCGTAACGTGGAAAATCCCAAAGACCCGCCCATCGTTCCGATGGCTTGCAACGCCTCAGCATCCAGTTCCCATCCGGAGCTTGCAGTAACAACGCGGTCTCGCGCAGCGGTGTGATGACCTTCTTTTCCTTCGGTGGCGGGATCTTATCGGTTTGGCCAAGCCGATAAGCGGTGCAGTAGGATTGCAGGGGGCAAACATTGCACAATGGGTCTTTCGGTTTGCAGACTTGCGAGCCGATCTCCATCAGTGCTTGGTTCAACTCGCCGCTTGGGAGAGCCCAAGCCTCCACAAGGGAGGTTGCATACTCCCAGAGCGTTTTCTGTGTAGATGTACTTGAGATCGGGGATTGGCAACCGATGAGTCTCGCGTAGAGCCGCTGCGTGTTCGCTTCGACGATCCCGCAAGGCGAATCAAACGCGAACGAAGCGATCGCGTGTGCGGTGTATTTTCCGATCCCTGGCAAGGCGAGGATGGCATCGACGGTGTTCGGAAAAGGTGCGGAGTTTGTTTCTACAACTTTTTGTGCAGCCGCATGAAGCTGCCTTGCGCGCCGATAGTATCCGAGCCCAGCCCAAAGCTGATAGACTTCATCGAGCTCCGCAGCGGCAAGAGACTCGACGTTCGGGAAACGAAGCAGGAACTTTTGGAAGTATGGGATTACCGTCGCGACTTGGGTCTGTTGCAACATGCACTCGCTGATCCAGATATAGTACGGATTGCGTGTGCGTCTCCAAGGAAGATCGCGATGTTTAGTGCGGTACCATCCAACGGCTTGTTGACCGATCGCGTTGAGTGTTTCGCGTGGCTCTTTAGGCATAGCCATATTCGACTTTAGCGATTAACGTCCGAAGGTCTTTTTCCAAGCACTACTTCGACTTCATTGGTTTCGTAACCTTCGAATTGAAGTCCGAATTGGCGGCCTGGAAGTGCGTTCGGTGGAAGTCCATTAGGGGGTAACCCATAAGGTTGGTTTGGGTCGCGTCGCTTCATCGACATGATCGGTCGGTCGTATTCGACAAGAACTTTTTCACCTGCCGCGGATTTCGCAAGCTGCTTGCGAAGGTCTTCGAAGTTGAAGATCGCAACGCCATCGATCTTTTTAAGTTTGTCGTTGCGCAAAATGCCTGCCTTAGCTGCCGGACCGTCGCTCAATGCTTCTTGAATCACCAGCGAGCTCGGTTCACAAGTGATTCCCAAGAACCCTCCGCGACCGACGAACACGTTTGCAGTCTCGATTTTCGTTTTCAAGAGCTCAGCACCCGCAGCTGTTACTTCGGTGCCGAAGAGTTGCAGATCGCCGAGAATAGGTGTTTGCTCCAAGACCTCGATGCATGTGTCATCAACGGGAGAGTAGAGAATCTCGAGCAGCTCAAGGTCGGGGGCGGTTCGAAGCGGAGCAAGGTCTTGGCTTCGAAGATTCGTCTCAACGATTTGAATACTTCGAAGGTTCGGAATGCGAATGACTTGCTCAAGCATCGCTTGGGTTATTTTAGAGCCTTCGATCTTGACGAACTTCACGTCGAAGAGCCACGGTAACAATTGAAGATCCTGTGCAGTTCCGGTGAATTTTTCATCGATTACCAAAGCGTTCTGGACAGGACGAAGCTGCGTTAGGACGGAGAGTTGCCGGTCTTCGCAAGTCACTCCTAAAGCATTTAGTCGCTCATTGGCTTGATCCCGCATTTGGATCCGGATTCCTTCAAGGATCTTTTGTGCGACGATGGCTCGTTGTGTAGTCCTCAAGGCGGCGACCCTTTGAAGACAGTCGTACGCTTGACGACCTTGCTCGCTTAAGGCATCCTGGCCGATGAACCCAAGGAACTGGAGCAGGCCAGTCGATGAGCCTCCTTCTGAGTTCTCGATAATCGAGATCAGTTCAGGCAAGACGTTGGCAAGGTCACGGTTGAGATGATTCTGGGCGGCTTCCCGGTCCGCGAATTGATCGCTATCGAGATCGCGAATCCAACCAAGCAATTCCTCTCGCGAAACGCTTTGCGAATCGGGAGTGGAATTTGGAGCTAAAGTCTGACTAGGCTGCGTCTGAGCGGCTACAAACCGATCACCGCAAACCCACATCAGCGCAGTGGCCATCAGGATCACGTGGCATGCAGATCGAGTGGCTTGAATGGGAAACATGGAATCGATGGTCGGAGTTGAATTGGGGGGGTGAATATTCCGGCCCGCCACGGGAGCCAGGATGCCTGAGCTACTTACTAGTTTTTTACCGAAAGGTTTACTGTACGATAGGTGCTTTAAAGTATAGAGGCTTTAGTATAACGGAAGTCGGTGAGATGCGAAAATCACCGAAATCCATACGCTTAACATAGGAAAAATCATGAAATACGTTGGTTCGTTTTTTTCAAACATCAGGCTGGGAGTTCTCCTCGCCACGTTTGCGATGTGGGGCACCTCGTCCATCTACGGCTTTCAACAAGAATCGCAGGGGAGCAACGAGCCTGCTGCCCGCTGGTGGAAAGGGAACCTGCACACCCATTCGTTGTGGAGCGATGGGAATGATTTCCCCGAAATGATCTCTGATTGGTATCGCCAAAAGGGATACCATTTTTTGGCGATTTCCGATCACAACGTCCTGCAATCTGGACAGAAGTGGATGGAGGTCGAGAAAGTGCAATCGCGAAGCCATGGCCAAGCCTTCGAGAAGTACTTGGCACGCTTTGGTAAATCTTGGGTCGAGACGCGAGGGGAACCAGGTTCGGAAAAATATGCTGTGCGGCTCAAGCCCCTTGATGAGTACCGATATCTCCTGGAACGTCACGATGAGTTCATCTTGATCCCTGCCGAAGAGATCACCGATAGCGCGGAAGGCCATCCCGTTCACATGAACGCGACGAATCTCGACGAACTGATCAAGCCGCTCGGCGGAAAGACGGTTCGCGAGACGATGGAGAACAACTTGCGAGCAGTGCTTGAACAAGAAAAGGCGAAAGGTCGTGAAATTCTTCCTCACTTGAATCACCCGAACTTTCAGTACGGGATCACCTTCGAAGACTTGGCGGCTGTGATGGCCGAACGATTCTTCGAAGTCTACAACGGACACCCTGGGGTCAATCACTTAGGGAACGAGAAAAATCCTGGTATCGAACGCATGTGGGATCTTGCCAACCATCTGCGTGTCAACAAACTTGGGGGCTCAGTTCTGTACGGTGTCGGAACCGATGATTCTCACGAGTATCATGGCAAAGAAGGAAGTCGCCCAGGCCGTGGATGGGTGATGGTCCGTGCCAAGTTCTTAACCCCCGAACACTTGATCCGCGCAATGAAAGCGGGCGATTTCTACTCTTCAAGCGGAGTAAGTTTGAAAGACGTTCAATGGGACAACGAAACTAAAACGCTGTCGGTGGAAATCGATCCGCAAGACGGGGTGACCTACTGGACGGAGTATTTAGTTACTGACTTGGACGGCGAACCTGAAGATATCGGACGCGTGGGAGAAGCAACCCAGCAATTGCGAAGCTCCTACACGCTGAAGAAGGGTGAGACGATCGTCCGAGCGGTTATCACCTCGAGCTTGGCACCCGAAGATCCTGTTTGGAAGGAACAAAAGCAACAAGCTTGGACGCAACCTTTTACGAACAATCAATAATTAGTTTGTAGTTCGCGCAGGTAGCTCGACGATCGAGCGATTGATAAACGCAGCCAGTTCGCCCACAGCGAACTGGCTGATTTCGTTTGCAGGCCTAACGATCGTCGGTACGCTATGTGCCGACAAGCTAGATGACGATTCTGGATTGGAACCAGTGCTCACATCAGATCCCATGTCGAGTTCGATCCACAGGGAACTTTCGATTTGCCGAATACGCTGAATGATCCCCCGTGCAACTACGCTGCGTTCCGCTTCGTTATACGTTAACCCCTTCTTGATTTCTGAAGCGTTCGATATGCCTGTGAGCTTCGATGGGATCGCTAGGGGTGTCCATTCTTGTGGGCGAAGTCCAATTCTGTGAGGAATAGAAAACCATTCGATGCAAGGGCGACCAAACAACTCGGCGACCGTTCGGCAACTGGGGGATCGATAGAGCTCGGCTGGACTACCAGATTGCAGGATGTGTCCTTGGTCGATAACGCTGATCCGTTCCGCCAATTCACTAGCTTCCTGCGAGTCATGCGTGACGTACAAGCAAGCGATCGAGTTTCGGGTGATCCAGCGATGAAGAACTTGCCGAATGGGATGCTTGAGCGATTCTTGTAAGTGTGCAAGTGGTTCGTCGAGCAACAGTAACGGGCGCTGGCTCAGGAGCGCGCGAAGGATGGCTAGCCGCTGCTGCTGGCCCCCAGATAACTGTGGTGGTTTCAAATGAAGCTTCGTTCGAAGTTCAAACGCATCGATCAATTCAGATTCCAAACTACTGCTGTTGGTCTTGGATCCTTTCTGAGCAAGCGCACGGGCTGACTGAAGATTCTCTGCAACACTTAAGTGATCGTACGTCGAAGCCCATTGATTGACATAGGCGATGCGACGAAGGTGCGCTGGAGTGCCGTTCGCATTCGCGCCGAAGAGTTCGATCGAGCCCTGTGTACAAGCTTCTAAACCCGCGATCAATCGCAACAAGGTCGATTTCCCTGAGCCGCTTGGACCAAGCAACGCATGGAATTCCCCTGCATTCACAACCATGTCGACTTGGTCGAGAATCGCGGTGTTGCCCACTCGGAAAGAAAGTCCCTTGCAATGAATTGCAGGTGGATCAAGAGTGGAAGGGCTGGTCATGATCTATCAAGGGGCTTGGCGTTTCAACCAAGTCATCACGACAGCGGCGACTTTGGTGATCGAATCCCCAGAGCACTTATCCGGTGTGTCGGCCATGGTGTGCCAGTAGCTGCGCGAGCGAGAAGCGACCGTTGGGTAATCGAAGTCGATGATATCGATGGTCGGGACTTTGGCGATTTCGTTCAGTGGTAAGTGGTCGTCGCGGATCGAGTGCAGAACGCGTGGATTGAATTCGCGGATACCCAGTTCCTTCGCGACACTCCAAACATCTTTCGCGATCTGAGGGGCATAGCGAAAACTGACTTCGTCCCAGCATAGTTGAAGATCTTTATCGCCGACCATGTCCATCAAGATTCCCGCGACGTAGCGATTGGCACTAGGCTCAGCGATCAGTTGCTGCGCGTAGTAAGTCGAACCTACGAAGTAATCACCCCGACTCGAAATGCTGTCGGCTCCATAGACGAGTTCTTCTGCATCGAAGAACACAAAGTCGACTCCGACTTTTAGATCGATCGCAGGAATCGCATGGGCGAGTTCCATCAAAAGGGCGGTGCTACTCCCACCGTCGTTCGCTCCGACAAAAAGCCCTTTGGGATTCTTCGGATCGCGATCGGGGAAAGGACGCGTGTCATAGTGCGAACAAAGCAACACGCGGGTCGTCAACTCCGGCTTCCACTGGACGATCAAGTTCTTGACTTCCACTCCCTCACCCGTCATCGGATGCTTGTGGTCGAAGGCTTGCCAAATCACTTTTCCACCAAGGCCCTCGAAGTGCTTCGCGAGCAAGTCTTGCTGTTGCTGCATCCCGGGAGTCCCGGTCGTTCGCGAGCCGATCTTGCAAAGCTGTTCAAGGTAACTCATCGCACGCTTCGAATCGAGCGGCGCAGGTGGCTTCCAGCCCCTCGCTGCAGCATCAGCGTTCGCTGTGCTAGCACCAGCTCCACTGGTATTCGCAGCCGGGCCTTCCGCGTTGTTCTCAGCCGAACCCGCCGAACACCCAACGCATGAGAAGAGCCAAAGCAACGTTAGGCGAGAAGCGAAGCGTGGAATCAAGTGAGCCTGGAACGACAAAGTATCCATCCGTTCGCAAGTAAGCCGAGCTGTGGTTGAGCTCAACGTGGAAGTGGAGTTAGCAAAAAAAGGAAAAGCGGCATCCTACCGCAAAATCGATCCCTCAGACCGCATTGTTTGAGGTGCGCTGGCCTGTGTCAATCAGGGGTAGTGGGTCTGAGAATTAGGATGAAGTTTTTTTGTAGGGAATGTTTTGGCACGCATCTTGCATTTTATTTTTTTCGATCAGAAACAGGTGCTGCCACATTGACAGGTGTCTGTCGAGCACCCCACGATCGCAACTTTTTCGTGAGAGGGGTTTTTTCATGGCTCAGTTTCCTTTCCAAATTCGACGGTTTCCTTCGGCTTTGCAAGACATCGCTAACGAGATGGAAAACATCTTTGAACAAGTGTTAAACAAAGGCCCAGTAGCTGGCAATTCGCCGAACGCATCGAACAACAGTTGTTCCTCAGGCAGTTGCTGCGGCACTGGTACCTCCAGTAGCAAAAACACCAGCAACTCTGCATGTGGTTCTACGACCAGCGAATCGGTTTCGGTCGCAACGTATACCCCAGCCTTGGATGTGGTCGAAGATGATCAAGGCTTCGATTTACTCCTCGATTTGCCAGGCGTTTCGCTTGAAAATGTCAAGCTGGAGCTGCACGAAGATAAACTGCATGTGACCGGGACCAAAACGGTCCGTACGCTCGCTCAAGGTGCTGTTCAGCACCGCGTCGAGCGTACCGATGGGCTCTTCGCCCGCGCAGTAAAGATGCCTAAACAAGTCGATACCGAGCGGATCGAAGCAACGTTCAAAGACGGTGTGCTGCACATCCGCGTTCCGAAGTTGACCAAACCGGCATCGAGGACGATCGTCGTGAAGTCCGAGTAATTCCGAGTAATTGCTTTCAACTCGGCATAGCTTGTAACCGGTAACCCGCAACGGTTACCAACAGCGGGTAACCTGCGAGTCGCAGTGGCCAATATGAAAGCCCAACGGCCGTGGACAGATCGCGCTTCGGCGCGATCTGTCTCACGGATCGGCCAAGCAGCGTCAATGCATTAAAGAGTTTTGCTTAACGCTAAGCTCAGGTCGTGTAAGACGTTCTGTTCGTCTCGCGATACGCGGTCGCCAAGCCCGAGGAATCCGCCCGATGCGGTCGCAATCTTCTTTGCCCGTTCAATCGTCGCCGTACGCAACGCGGAAAGAGACTCCTCGTCGAGCTCTTGGCTCAAAGCCCTGGCGTAATCGGTCCAAGTCTCGATCATCCTTTCGCTCGGTCGCTCATCGAGCCATCGGCTCAGTAACCGGTATGCCGGAGTGCCGTAGGTGATCCCTTCCTCATCTGCCGCTTTGAGCAACGTGTGAAACTCACCTTCGGCCATTTTAGTATCTGCCCAAGCGAGCCGGACGAGGGGCAAAAGCATAAAAGCGGTCATTGCCGGAGCGGTGATGCCGAGTTTCTCGAGCTTATCAAGAATCACTGGGTTGTCGACCTTGGCAGCGATTCGCAATTCTTCGCGTCCCTTTTCCTGCTCGCTCTGCGCTTGCTCGTCAAGGAAATCGAGTAGCTCTTGATCGCGGTCTTGAAAGAACGCGTCATGAAGGGCTTGCCGGCGCGCGTCGATCGAATCACTCATGATTTGTTTTCCTTGGGATTGTTTTGCTACGGCTTGGAAGACAGGCTTGCGGATCGGAGCGCGGACCGGGGGATATACCGGATGCACAATCCGATGAGGATCATCATACCGCCGACCCACGTCCACCAGTTGGGTGGCTGGTAATCGGGCTGACCACTGCGAGCAAGGTGAACCCACAGGGGCAACGTTAAGGGTTCTAGCAGTGTAATCAAACTCGCAAGGTGACTTGGGGTGGTGCGAAGCCCTTTTGCGAAAAGGAAGTACGGAGTTCCCATTTGAAGCATCCCGATCCCGATGAGCAACAACCACATGGAACCTTGTGGCATCCCCGCACCAGATGCGAGAAAAATTGGCAGCATCGCGGCGGCAGTAACGATATGGTTCAGTGCGATCAGCCAAGCCGAATCGAGATGTCGCAACGATCGAAGACTCAAAATTACCCCGGCATAAAAAATGCCACTCGCAATGGCTAACCAAGGTGACCACCAACGATCATTGGGATTCGGAGTCGCTGCCGTCATCTCCATCGTCAAGATGAAGAGCACCCCAAGGATACACCATGCGAGCATCCACCAATCTCTCGGATTGGTCGGTTCGCGCAGCCAGAATACCGCGACAAGCATCACCCATGCAGGAGCGAGATATTGAAGCCAAATCGCGTTGGCAGGTGGCCCCCCGACGAGGGCTGTCAAATATGTCCAGTTCATCAACGCAAAGCAAAGCGTCATCGGGATCAATCGCCAATCCCAAGCGATTTTGCGAATCATGGGAATCAGGATGCACAGCGCAAACAAGGCTCTCCAGAAAGCTAACGC
>Ga0214163_1000460_pt1 | contig 19025 bp, 8 predicted proteins | sample LakMenepilimnion_2_FD_153001 | JGI IMG/M metagenome (GOLD analysis project Ga0214163, IMG submission 153001) | Freshwater microbial communities from Lake Mendota, WI - Practice 15JUN2010 epilimnion v4 | ecosystem: Environmental > Aquatic > Freshwater > Lake > Epilimnion/Euphotic zone | place... | reverse complement strand
CCGTAAATGGTGCAGTTCCAGAGATTACATTATTTACAGGAATGCTACTTGTTGATATAACTGCAAATGGTTTTCTGTTCTCTATAAATACAATTTGAGATACAGAATCAAACAATCCAAAATTGTCATATACAGTAAGAGTCACGGTATAGTTTCTATTACCATCACTGTAAGATTTTGTAGGATTTTTTTGTAGTGGATCAGTTGTAGTAAAGTTAGTTCCATCTCCAAAATCCCAAGACCATCTAGATAAAGCATTTTCTGGATCACTTGAATTATCAATAAATGTAATTGGGTCAAAAGTCAATGCATTTATAGGACCAAAGGAAAAACTAGCTTTTGGAGGTTGATTATTAATTGTAATTTCTTGATTAGAATTTGCAGTTTCTAGACTGACACCATTTCTATTATCAGTGACAAATAATTTTGCAGTGAAAACACCAACAGTTTTATAAACATGAAAAATAGGAGCAGGATTGACAAATTGTTTAGAAGTTCCATCTCCAAAATCTAATATATAAAGAATGATAGAACCATCTGAATCTCTAGAACTTGTTACATCAAAAACAAAAGTGTCATTTATTACTCCTGAATTTTTATCAACACTTAAGATAGCAATTGGAAGAATATTGTCAGGAGCAGAAACGTTAACTGTGACGCTGGAAGTATTTGTAGCACCAAAATCATCAGTCACAGTAAGAGATACTACATATGTACCTTGTGTTGTAAAGTTGATTGTTGCATTAGGAGTTGTTGCTACTACAGAACCAGATACACTCCAACTATAAGATGCTATTATTCCATCAATATCTGAAGAGGTATCTCCATTGAATGTCAAACTTCCTGGTGCCTTAACAGCTAATGTAGTGTAAGTAATTCTTGATATAGGACTTCTATTGGTAACATTGATAAATAAATTAGCAGTGGAACTATCACCTAAATTATCAGTTACTGTAAGTGAAGCTTTATATGTTCCAGGTTTGGCATATGTATGAGATTCTATAGTTCTTCCTTGGGATATAATTGTTGTATCACCAAAGTCCCAAGCATATTTGACAATAGTTCCATCAATGTCATATGAAGTATTCCCAAAGAATGATACTTGTGTTTGAGATAGAGCTGGATTTGGAGAAGCCGTAAGTATTGCTATTGGAGCATTGTTTTTAACAAAAATATCTAAAATATATGTATTTTTTAAATTGCCGTCATCTGTAACTGTTAGCTTTACTGAATATGTGCCTGATTTAGTAAAAGTGTGAGATACAGTTTTTTGATAGGTTTGAGCATTGTAAAATAAAGAGCTTCCTGTTTCAAATTCCCAAAGCCAACTTACTATTTTTCCGTCAGCATCAGTGGACGCATCAGTGAAGATAATTGTAGCTGGTGCAAATACATTATTGGAATCAACTGTAAATAAAGCTACAGGTGGCTGATTTGCTGGTGGCGGAGCAACAGTAAATCTAATAAAAGATGTTGCAGTTTTCTTGTTTGTTCCATCAGGCAAACCATCATCAGTAACAGTTAGGGTTACAGTATATGTACCCGGATTTTGATAAGTATTTGTTGGATTTTTAAAGGCTGGATCAGTTGTTGAAAATGTATTCCTGTCGCCGAAATTCCAATTCCACTGAGTTATAAATCCATCAGAGTCAGAAGAATTTTCAGTAAATTTAACCACTAATGGTTTGAAGCTTGTTTGATTACCTGTAATATTTAAAATAATCGGAGCTTGATTAACAAGTGGATTTACAGTAACATTTTTTGTGATGAAACTTGACTTTCCACCATTATCTGTAACTTTTAATGTAACTTCATATGTTCCAGAAAATGCATAAGTGTGAGATGGATTTTGTAAACTATCTGAAGAAGTATCACCAAAATCCCAGTTCCAAGAAACAATTGTTCCATCAGTATCAGTAGAAGTATCTGTAAAATCAACTTCTAATTTTCTGTTTTGTTGAGAATAATTAAAGTTTGCAATGGGCGGATTATTTCCTGGAGGCAAAACTGTAATTTCAATTGTTCCTGATACTTGAAGTCCTCCAGAATCAGTAATAGTCAGAACCACTCTATATTTGCCTGGATCTGCATAAATGTGTTCTGGGTTTTGAACGTCAGATGTTTCATTGTCTCCAAAGTTCCAATTCCAAGCAACTAATGGGCCCTCGTCATCACTTGAAGTATCAGTGAATTGTACTTTTAATGAAGGTGTAAATGATGTCTGGACCCACTGAAAACTTGGTGATGGAGGGTTATTAACAACACCATTGACATTTATTGTTGGTCCAATAAATGTACTAGACAATCTTGCCAAATTATCCTTGACAAATAATTTTGGAACAAACGATCCGCTTCTTGTGTAATCATAAGTAAATGGATTTTTATCAAATTTTATAACTGATTCACCATCTCCAAAATCCCATTGATAATCTGTAATAAATGAACCATCATTTGCTGCAGTAGATTGATCAGTAAATGTTACAGTCAGAATAACATCACCAGAGGTAGGGGTTGCAGAAAATTTAGCTTGTGGTGAAAGGTTGTTTACTGGAGCTGGATTTACAGTAATTGTAACAGATACTGGATCACTCTTTATACCATTTGAATTTGTCACAATAAGAGTGACTTTAAAATCAATTGGATTTGTAGTATTATTTACAAAAATATGTGACGGGTTTTCTTCAGTAGATTTATTTCCATCACCAAAGTCCCAAGCATAAGTAAGTATGCTTCCATTAGGATCATATGAATTTGTTGAAAGAAAATCAACTTTTAATTCTGATTGCCCACTTGTAGGATTTGCTTGAATATCGGCTATTGGGGGTTTATCTTGTCCGTTTGTGTCAATTGAATCTGATCCAGAATCATTAATACACTCTATATCAAATTTTCTAGTTCCTATAATGTTAAAAAATGGATTTAATAAAACTGCCTCTATTGCGCACTTCCCATTATCATAAGCTATAATAACACTGCCGTCATAGCTTTCATTTTTGCATGTGATTATAGCTGGTCTTTGTTTTGGAACACTTTCATCCAGTTCACTTTTGCTTTCAAAATAAGTAATTATATTATTTCTATTCTTCAGCTCTGTTACTAAATTATCATCGAGTTTTCCCTTAATTAAATGCAATTTACTTGTTAATGTATTACCTATACTACTTGAAATAAATGCATTTTCAAAATAGTAAATTCCTCCATTACTCCAAAAGACCGATCTATGTAATCCTAATTTTTCATCATAAGATGATGTGAGACCATAAATATTGTAATCTTCTTTTAAGTTGTTTCCAGAAATTGAATCTAAATCTAAAAGTAAGTTTTTATCTAAAGTGTTGTAATTTGATATAACCTTAAAATGAATTTTTCTTGGAGATTCTTTTAATGAATATGCAACCAAATAATCTCTCGATGCTAGTTGAGTAATTGTTGCAAATGATGAAACTGCAGTCCCCGAAGAAGCTATAGGGTCTAATAATCTGAACTTAGATGTGTTAGTAGGCGCAACTCCATCGATGAATATAGATTTGTCTGTTATAGGTGATTGTATATTTGTTGCATTAAGTGATATTGATCGTACTATTATTGATCCTGGATCTGCGTATCCAACATTGAATATTTCGGGAGATTCATCAGTGATAACATATGAATTGTAAATTGTTCCTTCAAACGCTTTTGATAAAGTTGAAAAATTAGCATCAACTTTAGTTTCCCCATCAATATACGGATACCAAGAATTCTTATCTCTCATATTGGTATTCGCAGCAATTACAGAAGAGAAATTTAAACTTGAGTTTGATTTAGAATCAGAATTATTCTCTACCAATAAAAATGTGTGAACTTTTGTTTCTTTATTGGCTATAGATTCAGAACTTAAAACAAATGGAAAACTACCTGATAATGTTTTTCCTATTCCACTTTTTGTGTCAAAGCCAACAGGATAAATTTCATAAATTTCATCAAAAAATGAATCTGTTTGAATTATGGATGTTTGTGGATTGCTGCTACCAGATCCAGGAACTGTATATGATATGACTATTGAATTTTCAAAACCTGATTCGCAAGCAGATAAATTTGTCGCAAGTTTTTGTTTAACGCCTTCATTTTTAAATGCTGCTCTTTCTCTCTTTGCTTGTGTAAAATTCCTGGTTGAACTTCTAAAATTTGAAGGCGTAGGGAATTTTTCAGTTTTTTCTAATTCAATATAATGATCTATTTTATTCTTTCCAAAAGGCGAGGATGTTTGAAAATAACCTCTTAAATCAGATTCAGATGAGCCTTTAGAATTCCCAGTAGAATCTTCTATTAAATTAGCTTTTCTTAAATTTTCAGATGTACTTTTTTGCGGAGGAAGTATTAGTCCATGTCCAGGACCTCTTGCAATAAAACCACCACGTAAATGAAGGGTAGATTCTTGAACCGTTCCGTCCTCATTTCGTAAAGAAGTATTGCCAAATAGATCTGGTTTACCTGGTGGAAAATCTGCATTTATTCTATGAAATATAGTTTGTGCCAAGATAGTCTTCATATCATTGAAAGATATATCTATAGCCTTTATATAAGTTGTTCCTGAACCACTATTTTTGCCACTAGGAACAGCAAGCAAACCTCCACCATAAATCCAGGTAGCCAATCCAGTATCTGAATTCAAGTACTCTGGGTCTAGTTTTATAGAATAAATTCTATTGCCTGTAATTGGATCAGTAGGATAGCTTTTATCAATTTTTGTTGCTACCCAACCTGGATGCCTGGTTATTGTAGATGATGGATTATTAGGATTGAGCCATCTTGGGGCAACATATTCATCTTTCCTATTAATATCATCACAAAGCCCTGATATTGATTTTGGAAACAATGCCCAAGAATCAACTAATTCTGACTTTGTATGTTGCCAAGAAATGTCTCCCTCTTCTTCATCTCTTGCGTCTGTATTTTGTTGCCAAAACCTTCTTGTGTAATATTCAGTTGTAACTTTAGAGAAAGCGTCAAATTTAGTCTGACTTTGAAAAGTATTATTATTTCCAGAATAAACAAAATTTGATAATGAGTTATTTCTTATTAATTTTAAGTTTTCAAATTCGACTAATTCATTTGTGCTTTTAATTTTAGCAATTCTAGTTACTCCATAATAAGGTCCATTAGACACTTCATCTTCTGGATAGTCATCAATAGCATTTACTTCGTTCCCACTTATGGGGTTTGTCTTAATCTGTGTAAATAAAAGAGTGTCTACGGGGAAATTGAATTCTACTAATTTAGGTGGTTTGACAGTGATAACTGGAGCGTTGGCAGAAAAATAAGTTGATTGTTCGTTAATTTCTGGAGGTATTCCATTATAGTTAGGAGCAGAATTTACATCTAATTTTGAATATTCAATAAAAAGTTTGTATTTATTGTTTGAAATTTTATCAACTTTATTAAACTTTACTATAATTGATGAAAATATATCGTCAGTTTTACCATCTAAAAATCCAAGTTTAATTGAAGAACCTGAATTAAAAATTATATTTGAGTCAAAATTAGATGGAACTTCAATTTGTATGTAAGTTTTATCAATATTTACACTAATATATTGAACAAATTTATAAACTTTTCTTTTTTTAGAATCTTGGATAATAACAGCGTCATAAGGTAAGTTATAATTATCGTTTAATATATTTATTGGGTCAACATAAATATATTGAGAACCTTCGATAAAATTTATATTATTTCTACCAATTACATCTGTTTCCTCTGGATAACCGAAATCATAATTGTAAATTTGAAATTCATCAGGATAATTTCCATTACTATCCTTGTTCAATAATTCATCTATTGTCTTATCAGAAGTTATATCATTTTTGACTATAAATACGTCAAGTTCTTGAAAATATTTTGAATCTTCAATTGTAATAACTTTGGTTTTTTCGTCTTTTATATAATGGCCTTTAGCATCAAAAATATTTGATAACTTAATTTTTCCATTAAAAATTCTAGGTTTTCCAAAAATGATGTTTGTACCAACACCAGCTTTTGGAAATGCAGAAGTATTCACTTCAAAATAATCTACATTTTTCGAAACATCATCAGAAAGATAAATAATACCAGAATTATTGATTTTGGCTTTCAATATATCATTTATCCAAGTTGTAGATTCATCTCCAGATAAAGATTTTGTTATTAAAAAATCATCTTTGGGTTTATTTTCCACTGCCAAGTACCCAAAAGGATTAGTACTTTGAGGTTTTGATGTTGTGTAAGTATTAAGTCTGGGATATGGTGAATCTTGATTATCTACAAAATCGATTTTATTGTCAGGGTTGCAAAGGTCTATAACATAATTTGCTTTACCTTTGTTTGCTTCAGGAATACTAATATTCCAAGATTTTTCATTTATATTTTCTGAATTATTTGATAATGTAAAACCTTTTGATGTTTCACTTATTGCAAAAGTGGTTGACTGACTATCTTTGTTTTTAGAAGCAATATCAAATTTAAGATATCTGTACCCTGATAAATTTTCACTTCCATAATAATAAGGATCTTTACTTGATCCTAGAAAACTCAATGCATAAGTAAGGCCAAAACCAGATAAAGAACCATTTGACGACAAAGTGTATTCCTTATCTTGCTTTAATGTCATAGCATTGAATTTCCAGCCTCTTAAAGGTATTGGAATTGATAAAGAACCACTTGGTAGATCAGTTTCATCAAGAGTTCTCAATCTTGGAAATTCATTTATATCTCTACAACCATTTGCAGATCTGACCCAATAGGCTGGATAATCATAGTCTTTTGGAGGACTTTCAAGATCATCAAATTGCTCTGAAGCTCCATCTATCATTCCGTAAATCCATTTTTGTCTAGTGTCTAACAAAACTGATTTAGAATCAAATTCACTATTAAAATCATAAATAGATTGAGCTGATATGTCTCCTTTGTAATATCTATAAGTCTGATCTTTTGGTGATATATCACCAGATTTTGTCACAACTTTTTCATAAGTAGGTAAAGCATATGGAATTGTAGACCCTGGTAATGAATAATATCCAAGTTCACCTACACATCCAAAGCCTACTATATACGCAGTTAATTCATCTGTATGTGGTTTATCCCAATCATATATTTGAGAATTAAATGAAACTTTTCTTGATGATTCTGTCTCTAAATCAATTTTTGCAAAAGATCTTTTTCCACGATTGGCTGAACCAATTGGATATCCTTGCGGAGAAATTGAAAAATTTTCTTGATCTACTGTTACAAATTTAGTTTTTGCCTGTATTTGTTTATCATTACTCGAAAAAGGTACATTACTTGAAATTGAAACATACCCATTGTTTGATGCAAAAGATGTCCATGCATTCAATTCTTTATATGCAGTGTAATCTATTGATACTGGAGGGTTTACACTCCAAGATCTATTGATGATTGTTTCTTTATTTTTGGAATTGGTAATCTTTAAAAAGATACCCATAATACCTTTTTTAGTACGATCAGGAGCTTCAAACCAATTGATAGTAGTATATTTAGGCCAATGCCTTACAGTCTTTTCATTTAATTCTTCTTGATACCAATATTGATTTTCATTGTCAGGACAAACAGAAGATTTTATATAATAATCTTTTGCAGGATAAAATTCTTGAATATCAACAAATTCATTAATAACTGCTCCCCAATAAATGTAACCTTCAACTGTTCCAGACATTGTTGCTAATGATCCAATACCTGGAACAAAGTCAACTTCATCAATTAGTACAAAGTCTCTTTGAGCAACATCAAATGCTGGGTTTAAATCATATGCTATTCTGATAATTGCTTTTTTACTGAAGGAATCATAAGCATTTTCACCAAAATTGGGAAAAGATTGTGTTTTAGTTGGCCAGCCTAAAATGGAGGCCAAATTTGCTCCCCTGTTGGCAACAGCAACAGTTCCTACTAATCCCTCTTCTCCATTGAACGTAAATCTTACGCCTGCATTAGTATCCCAATGTGTTTGAGCAGATACAAACTGTGCTGGCTCACCAACGTTGACTTGGTAATTAAATTTAAATTTACCAACAAATTGTGCATTTCTCGGACGGTCTATCTGATACAGTGCCATTTATTAACTTCTTAGGAACTTCTCTAACATAGTTTGTACAGTCTGCTGGGTTTCCTTACGTATCTCTTTGATTCGTTCTTCTGTCTTCATTTCTATGTTGAAAATTTCCTGGATTATTTCTTTTTTGATAGTGTTGAATTCATTTTTAGTGATTACATTAGACACTAAATTATTTGTTACATTTTCAATTTTCTTGACAAGCAACTCTTCTACTTTGTTTTCAACTATCTTCTCTGTCTTTTTCTGTTCTTCTTTCTCTTGATGATAATTATTTGTGGTGAAAGTTTGACGATTGTCTACCTTGTAATAATTATCTTTCTTCTCTCTATAAACATCAATTTTGATCTGTGAATTATTATTTACAATGCGATTTTGAACTTGCTCAATCTTCTGAATTTTTTGAGTAACTTTTCTTTCGTTAGTAGTTTTTTGAACATTCAATACGTCCAACAATTGAAAGAAATTATTTACCTTTCTGTCTTTACTTGTCTTTGTTACTTTCTGCTCATTATAGAAGTTCATCATATCGAAGAAATTTTGTTCCACTTTATATGAATTACCCTGAACCTTGATAGTTTCTTTGTTTATTCTATCTAGTCGTTTTGATATACGAGCAAATTCTTTTTCCGTTCGCTTTTCTTGCTTATTCTGCTGTGTAACATTAAGTTCAGTAAATAAATTAGAAATATTCTTTTTATTACTTTCAAAACTATATCGATTTAAGATTGTTGTATTCTTTTCGGTTTGCAACAAGTTTAAGTTTTGGATAAATTCTTGTAATTGAACTTTTTGTGTTTTGTTTGTAATTTGGACAGTTGAGTTATTTATCTCATTATTTGTAATATTGATATCTTGTAAAGTTTCTCTAATCTTTTGTCTTTGAGAAATATTACTAATTTTACTTTCAAATCTATTAAAAGATTGGATATAATTTTTACTTAAATTAATGGCAGTGATAAAGTCTTTTTGATCTATTTTGCTTGTGCGATTTACAATATTATTTTCTTGAATTATATTATTTACATAATTCAAATTCTTTACTATCTGGTCAACATTCTTAACTTGCGCAATCTTATTTATTTGCTGAACACTTGTCTTGAATTCCTGATAATTTTCAGAAATTAAATTTAAATCTTTAGTAATTTGATTGATATTATTAGTGTTAGAAATTTTAGAAATATTCTGAGCAGTTTCTTGAGTGACATTAACAGTATCCAAAATTTCAACATTTTTGACAAGATTGGAAATCTTATTGTAGATCTTTCTTTCTTGCACAGTCTTTGTCAAATTTACAATATTAAGTAAATCTTTGCTTTCTATATTAGAAATCTTTTGGACAACTTCTGTCAATTGATTTACACTGGATAACTTAAAGTTAGATATATCATTATTGTTTGTAAGATTAATTATCTTATTTACTTGACTTATCTTTTCTTCAGTTATATTTTTGACTTGACTAATCTGTTTGACAACATTTACTTGTTCTTGAGTTAAGTTATTTATCTGACTAATTTTGCTCAACTTTTCAATATTTTCAGATACAATATTTAATTGAGAAACTTTTAAGTTTTCAACATTTGTGACATCTACATTTTTAGAAATATTAATAAGATTTTTCAAATTTTGAATTTCTGTCTTAAATTCTGAATTATTCAAATTGCTTATCTCATCTATGTTTTCTGTTATCTGGTTGACATTATTATTTTTTACCAGTCTTGTAATTTTTCTTACAATATTTTCAGTTTTTTTAATATCTTGTGTAACGTTGATATTTTTTAATAAATTTATTTTTTCTGTAATATTTTCTGTGTTAAAATTTGATAGTTTTTCTACTACAAAACCAAAACTAGATTTATTTACAATTTGATTAAAATTATCTACTTTTTTCTGGTCAATACGAATTGTAGATATTTTGGGATTTACAGAATATGTATTTAGGTTTTCAATTACATTTGAAATATTTTTATAACTTTGTGCTATTCTAGTGAAAGATTTTGATTCTGACAAATTGACAAATGATTTCAATTCTTCAACATTTATAGAAGATAACTTATTTACAATCTGATTTTCAATATTATTGTAATCAACAACATTCTTTGAAAGACTGACTAAATTCTTTATATTTTCTACTGTGGAACTTGAAACTTTAGTAATTTCTAAATTATTATTTTTAGAATAATTTAGTATATCAACTAAATTCTTAATATTAGAAGTGTTGATGTTACTTTGCCTCAATACTGTGTAAATACTATTAAGTTGCTCTTCATTTGTAACTAAAGATAATAAAGCTCTAACTGTTTGATTGTTAGATATATTACTTATTTTGTTGACAATTATGTTAGAATATTCATCAACGTAATCAGTATTATTGAGAACATTCTTTATTTCTTTCGATATAAAATTACTGGTTTTCTCCTGGATATGAACCATTCTATGATGAACAAAAGAAATGTTTTGCTGGGCTACATTTAAGTCATTCTTGATTTTCGTTATCTTATTTTCGACATATTGATTACTATTTTTGATTGTTCTTAAAACAGCATATTGAAATTCATAATCATTGGCAGTATATTCGTAATTTACATTTTTAGTTAAATTTACAATATTCTTGTAATGATTATTTTTATGAGTAACACTATGTCTGTGAATATTTTGATAAGTGTTTTTAAGATTAACTTCAGTTTGTCTTATTTGCTGAACTGTGTCATTAAAGAAATTTAGGTTCTGAATAAATTCTCTATATCTATTTTCAATGTGTCTATAGAAATTATAAGAAGTAGACAAGTTCTTTAAATTTGTCTCATAAACAGTTTTTTCAGTATGATTGAGTATTCTATTAAATTCGATGCTTAAATTCTTACTATGCTGGTTGACTATCTTGAAGAATTGATTTTCTACATTCGGCGCAATATTTAAGTCTTTTAAAAAGGACTTATATAAATTTTCAAAATCAATTTTAGTTGCATCAGAAAATTTATTTAAATTAGTTATTTGTTGATTAACAGTTCTATTGGTGTTGTTGATAAAATTGAAATCAGTTTTGTTGGAAGTACTAATATTATTTACTGTTCTGGAAGATCTTACTTGTAATTCAATTTTATTATTATTTTGTAAATTTAGTTGATTTACATTTGTAACTGAATTGTTGTTTATAGATCTTGTGTTGTTTGCAACATTGTTAGACAAAGATATATCTTGAAGATATGCATTAATTTCTTCCTTCTTAGCATTACCAGATCTTACTTCAATTTTTTTTTTTACTTTGACTTCACTAGGATTGAGACCTAATTTCTTTATAGTGTCATTTATGAGCGTTTCATTTTCATTTATGGAATCGCTTGGATCTGTATCGTCATAAAACTGATTGAAACCAGTGGATACTCCAGAAGTAAGCATTTCCATATATCTTGGAAAAAGTTGAAAAAATCCGTTTGTAGTTTTTTCTTCTAAAATTTCAAATTGATCAATATCTAGTTTTTTTTCAAAATCATCAACTTTCATTGATTTCAAAGATTGCAAAGCTTGCATGAACTCAATTTGATCAGAGTTAAGACCTAAAGTACTATAGTCAATCTCTTTTGTTTTATTTTCTTTGATAGTAGTTGGAAAAAGAATATCAGGATCAATATTTGTTTTTAAAAGTTCTAGTTTTTCTGAATAGTTTGTATGGAAAGGATTTATCCTATACATTTTTCTAGGAAGAATTTTTTCAGAAACATCTGGAATTTTATAGTCGTTTGGATCTTCAGTTGTGCCAGCAGTGTGCTGCTCTTTCTTTATATTGTAAGAAATAGCTTTAGTAGTTGGGATATATTGAAAATAACAATTTAATTCAGCAGATGAAACAAAAGCATCTGATTGAATTGAAATTTTATCATAATCGATAAAATTTATATCTGACATATTTTAATTGTAAAGAAACTATTTCTTTTTAAATTTGTGATGATGAATTTTAGTAGTTAATTCATTTCTTGTTTCTTCTGGATGTTCAAGTGCTGTACCAAAATCTGGACTACCTACAGAATCTTCGAAAAGTTTATTATAATAATCTTCAATTTCTTCATCAGATTGTTTGACCATGTCGTCTGTAGCTATCTTGATAAATTTGGCATAAGTATGTTGCAAGCTTAATGTGGCCCCTTCTTTTCCTGTAACAAGTTGCGTCATATAAAGATCAACGTCTAATAAATTGTTTTCTCTTTCCACCATTTGTCTTTCAAGTGAAGCAAGGTCTCTTTGCAATTGTTCTTGAGCTATTTCCGGATCAGCATGAAGATAATTTATTCCACCAAATAAAGAAGAATCATACATCTCACGGAGTTTAGTATCAGCAATTTTATCAACTTGATCTTGAAGCATCTGTCCAAATGCAAACACATCCATTGTTCTTCCATTGAAAGTAGTTGTTGCACTTTTTGCTTGAGTATCAGTAGGGAAGAGTGTTTCAATATTAGCAAGTTCTTTTTCAATCTTGTCAACATCTTGAAAATCGGTATTATTGAGAACAAATTTAATTGTATATGTAGTAGCTGATATCTTGATAAACATATTAAACACTCGTAGGGGCTGTAGGCGGTAAAGGAGGTAATGGTAATTTTAAAGCTCTAGTATCTACTGGGTATGCAAATTCTTTTTGAGCTATATCCGGTCTATCTAATAATTGAGTTTTTTCCATGTATTCTTTGCGTAATTTTTGCAAAGCTGATGCTTCCTCATGTCTTACTCTAGACAGTTGTTGTAAGACACCATTTTTACCCGTTATTAAAGCAGCTTTCGATATACCAAGACTTTCTAAAGCTTGCATTCTCTTGAGCGTAGGTCCAAGAGTCATCATAAGCTTTCTTTTTCTTTGTATATGCTCCATTACTAGTGCTGAACTTGAATATTCGGAAATCAAGCTTTGCAAAACAGACATATCATTTCGAACACCTGAAAGCAAAGTCTGTACTTGTATTTTTTGAACAGCATCTAACTTAGACCCAGCACGATCAACTGCTTTTTTCAAAATCAAATATTCGGCTTGACATGCATTTTGGACACTCTTAACAAGTTTAAGAAAAACATTTATTTTATTTTCTAAATCTTTTGGAACCATATTTGGCGCAACATCTGATTTTCCACCCAAATAAACTGTTTGGTCCATAGCTCTTTGTAAAATTTCTGTTTGAGTTCTTACAGTGGCCATATTTTCCATTCTTTGTTTTTCTGCTCTTGCAAGAGCTAGATTTTCTTCATTGCTGATTCCTAAACTAACTCTAACTTGTTGATGATTATATAATCTTCTCTTACCTTCTGGACTTAACTGCCTAGTATTTCTGTCATAGTAAAGTGCACTGTTTGGAGCATAATTTGCAGATCCAGGAGAAAAAGCATTAAATACTTCAATAAAAAAAGATTTTATGAACTCGGCTATTGGAAGAACTAAATTTACAATATCTGCAATTAAGCTGCTTGCACTCAAGCTTGCAAATGGGTTTCCTGTTGCCCCAGGTCTACCTAAACCACGAAATGCAGCCACAAGACCTTTAGATCCCAAAAAAGCAACTAAAGCTGTAGCCAAAGTACCAAACAATGCAGCCCATTGCTGGTCGGCGTAAGTTTCTGTACCTACTTGCTGATTGTATTGAGATAATCTAAAATTATCATGAGAAACAAATGATTTTTTTGTTCTATCATAATGAGATGCTTCTGCTGATGCTGGATCCATTTGATTGTATTTCTCAGGAGTCTTGTTGACCGGAGTCTTGTTGACCCATTTTTTAATAGATTCAACCAAAGCGGTTCCACTGTTTTTTATCGAATTAACGAATTCTTGAATAATTTGTTCTAAAACTCCAAGAAAATTGAAGTTCTGACTTTTAAGTAATTCCCCGATTTTTCTGAGTAATCCATTAAAAAGGTTGCAAATAAACTCAAATGGTCCTCCTAATGCTTTTGCTTTTTCGGTTATTGTGCTTATAACTTTTTCAATACTTCCGTCCGTTGATTTCAAAAGCTCATTTCTTTTCTGTATACTCTCTAAAGAATCAGGAGCTTGAGCAGGACCACCAAAAGTTCCAACAGGTGTTGTTGGTAAACCAATAGCAGATGATTGCCCTGTTATTGGGTCAACATTTGGAGAAGTATTAGATGGAACTGATTGTAAATTAATACCAGATGGCGAGCCTGCTATTGGGTTAGAATTTAAATTAGTGTTAGGAAATGAGGTATTAGTAATAGCTTGCGCTGTGACTAAATTATTTTTTTTTAGAGGTACAAATCTGTTTGTAGAGGATAATCTGCGCTCTCCTCTTTGATAGGGGAACATGCCTGATTGTGGAGCAATTTGTTCTTCTCTTGGATTGACTCTTGGCATCAAAGGCTGTGTGTCTGTAAGCATTGAACCAAAGGTTTCTATGACATATTTTGCTGCCTGCAAATCGTAATAAACTTGTTTTAAACCTCTAAAAAGAGGTTGTGTCATAAGCATCTTGAAAATAGCGCTCATGTTAGCTACTTGTGATGCAATGGATTTATTCATACCTTCAGACATCATCATGTCCACTAAGGCTTTCTGAATACGTAACTTTTCTGAATAATTCAGTACGGCATCTCTACTAGCTTGAAAATTTCTTCTTACTTGCTCATCTTGCTCTGGAAGATTAGATTGTGTCATAGCAATTAAGTTATTTACAACCAATCTTGCGTCTGGGTCCTTAATCAAAATAGTTTTAGCAACTTCTGTTTGATTACCAATTGCTGCATTTTTTAATAAATTAAAGATGTCCAAAGAAGGATTTATTTCTTGTATTTTAACTGCTTGATCAAGAATAGATTTAGTTAAGGAAAAATTTTGTTTTTCTCTATAATGATAAGCAAAAAATTCCATTAGATCTATAGGATCTACTCTTGCTTTTAATGATTCTTCTAAACAATAATCTAATATTTTAATAGTTTCAGAAAAAGGCAGCATCACCTTTTCCATAAACAAAACTAAAATATCATTAATTTGTGGGTCACTCATGCCACGCATTCTAAGTCTAGCAATAACAGCTTCTTTTAATGCCAGCATAGTTCCAACTTCAGCACCGGCTTCACCAACAACATTTGATTCTTGGATTAAAGTACCTTGCAGATCGTCATTTTGTTGAGTCCAACCACCACTACCAGTACCTGATTTATAATTTTCAACTTGCTCCATAAACCATTCTTTATCAGCTTCTGTATGTGAGCTACCAAGAATTCTTTGAACAATATCTCTTCTATCTTTTTTATTTGATCTTTTATATGTTTCAAAGTCGGTCCTGACAGCAGCATCTACAGCCAATCTAATGTTTTTTTCAAGAATGATAGAACCCAAGGACAAAATTCTAGTGGGAATTTCGTCCTCTTGTTTTTGTAAGTTTGATAAAAATCTGAAGCTATCGTCGAAAATGATTTCCATATTTACTCTGCTTTGGTAATTTTAAATGTTGAGGTTGAACAATGTGGACACTTACCTTGTAATGCATGTCTACTACTCTTCATAACAATTTTCTTTGGAGCTGATACCATGACCATTGTTCTGCACTTAACACAATACATATGGTGAGTAGTTCCAGCGTCTGTAATTTCTGAACTCATATGAGCACTCCTTTATTTAGAATTCAAAAGATATTGTACAAATACCTTTGCAACTCTCTAAACCTTAACTGAAATTATGCCTAGATACGAATACCTATGTGAATGCTCAAATGAACCTAAAACATTCACAATATCTCTTTCTTTTAGTGAATATCAATCTGTAATTCCTTGTCCATGTGGAGGTGGGGAAGCTAAAAGAGTTTTCAATAGCTTTACAGTTCAAGAAGGATTGACAGCAAAAGAAAAACAATTTGGCACCACAGTCAAAAGAAAACAAATGACAGAATTCGTCAAAGATCAAAAATCTGTTAGAAAAAATTCTTATGATCCAAATTCAAGAGAGTCTAAATCAAACGAGTATTGGACCGGAAAAGAAGGCTTGGACGGTATAACATCTTTACCTGTGAGTAAAAAGGATTAAAATATGAATGAAAGTGTAAATCAAGAGCCAGAATCATTTATTGTGCAAAATGTAACTCTTGGCCCACATTATGTAAGCGATATTAGATTGAACTTCGGTCCTCTACAAGCAATTGATTTGACTTGGGAAGATCCAAAAGTAGTGAAAGCGTCAAAAGACTTAAGAAACTCCATACGCCTTGGATTATTAAGAAAAATCACTCCTGATCAATTTGATTCTATTGAAGAAAGAGCTGCTATTAAGGGTAAGAAAGAATTACTTAAGCAACAAAATAATAATAACCTTCGAACAGTTGATGTTGATGGGAAGACAATTGAAGCAGAAAGTATTGATGCAGAAAAGGCTTATTCAAATAAAAATAATGTCACTACTGCTGGATATGCTAATGATTCACTTTCTTATGCAATGGCTTTAGATATTGCTCAAACACAAGCTGAATTGCAAGGTGAAGATCTAACAGTAGAGCAATTCGCAGACAGAGTACAGAATAATCCAGGAATTATCAATCAACTTTTAGCTCAGCAAAAACATCTTGATGCAAATAGTTCAATTTCAGGAGTTGAAACTAGAGGAAGAGCATTTGTAGCTGAACCACCAGGTGATGCTGTAAGAGGTTCTACAGTCAGAGAAGTTGAGATGACTAATTACAATAGAGATAGAAGAGTAGCTGGTGCAGACTTCAATTATCTTGACACACCAGAAGACGATGGCTATGATGCAATTGCTGATGCGATTGATTTAGAGGCCGATATGGGTGATGGAGAAGAGGGCTCAATTAGAAGAGTTTAGAAAGTTTAATCTAGACTGAATAAAGGCTATCCAGTTGGGTGGCCTTTTTTTTTTGGAGAAAATATGGCAAACGATTTTTCAGCTCAATCTTTTAATAATAGTACTCTAGTTTATTACAACTCTCAGCCGTCAAACCCAGGAATTTTTATAGAATGGGAAAGATCTGGAGCACAAAATGTTGCCTTCTATAAAATTCAAAAAAGCTCAAATTTTGAAGGCACATACACTACAATTGCTACTGTTACTTTCCCAGCAAATGAAGGAGTGGACACAAATGGTTCTCCTTCAGATTACTACAGAATTCAAGAAGTAGATTCAAATGGAAATGTTCTTAGTACATCCTCTCCAATGCTAGGAGATGAATTACTCGTTAAAAGTAGTTTAAGATATGAATTAGAGCATCTTTTGAACATTCCTATATATGATGAAGAAGTAATTTTTAGAAGAAGTAGAAGTGTTGGCTCTGTAGCTTTCTCTTTTTGGAATTCTGTACCTAAACCAGAAATAAGAATTTCAGGACCATCTAATCAAGGTGACAGAGATCCATTAATTCAATTATCAGAAACCGTTCCAATTTACTCAACAATCAATACTACTTACGATCCAATTATTAAAAATAGAGATGGTTATGAATCTCAATATACTAATGGAAATAATTATCCTAATGGCTTGATGGTGAAATATGATTTTATGGGAAATATCTATTTTATTGATGAAAATGGAGGTCCCGTAAACATTCATAGCTACGATAATGTTTTAGTGTCATATAGCATAAAAATGATTACAAATGACCATATGAATTCAAGTCTTTATATGGCATTACAAGCAATAAATTCTCAACCTGGTGCAAGTAAGTATAGACAAGTAAGTGATGCACCATATTTTTATGATCCAGCTTTAGTTTATGGAGCAGCATACTACATCTTAAGAAGCTTACTTGTTTCTTTGACAAGCAGACAAAGAAGATTATTAATTGAAGACCCTGATGCAAGAATAGCAGATGACATTAGACAATCAGCAACAATGTACAAAGAAGAGTTTGAAAAGATGTTAGAAAAATTACCTATTGCTTTCTATCCTGGAATTAGATCAGTTGTTGTACCAGAGTTTAATATGCCTGGAGGAAGAAGTAGATTTTTCAGATATATCTGGAATATTGGTACTGGAGGATAAATTGTTCTGTTGCTTAATATAGCAACAATTAAATTAAAAGTTTTTAATTAACAATTTTCTTTTAAGATTAACGTTAATATACTTTTTAATATTAAATGTTAATTCCCATTATTAATGGGTGTAAAAAAACAGAAAACTAAGAGGATGAAAGATGAACAGAGTTATTAAGGTTTTGGACGACATAAAGACAAGAGTAGCACAAGTTAACCCTGAATTGGGAAACAAGATAAATGATGCTGTATTTGATATGGGAAGCACTTCTCCTATGGAAACAGAAGATTCAATTATCGATACAGGCAATACTCCAAAGATTGAATCTTTTGCCAGACCTCGGCCAAATGTAAGCGTTGTAAGTGATGATGGAACAGTACACAGCTTTGCAGTAGAAATCAAAGCAAAACACAATGGACCAATCCCAGACACGCAATTGATGAGTAAAATTTTACAATCAATTGAAAGCCATTCAGATACTACCAAAGAATATGCTTCTGGAGATGATTCGGAATCAAATTCATTTGAAGTAGTTAGCTTCAAATACGAAAGAAGAGATGACAAAAAGAAGCAATAAACTGTAAAATCAGTTTATGGACGAAGATCAGATCAAAGTATTACGACATTCTTTCACCAACCCTCATCGTGAAGATCTCCCCAAGCCAAAAGTAAACAAATTTGGACATACAGTGCTTGGGGACGAGATGAAAATGGCTGATCAAGAAATTGACCTAAAAATCAATGAATTTGGGGATGTTAGTGCAGAACCTAAGCAAAGTCTTTTCGATAGTCCAGAATTTCAAAAATGGGCAGAAAATCAACCTGTTTTGAATGCATCTGAAGCTGAAATGGAAGAAGAAACAGATCGACAATCAAAAATTGCTCCTAGTACAGTTAATATTGCAGATTTAATTTCTGAACTTGATGAAATGGACGGTACTATTGAACGTAATCAGAGTGAAAATCAGT
>Ga0214163_1000459_pt1 | contig 19029 bp, 3 predicted proteins | sample LakMenepilimnion_2_FD_153001 | JGI IMG/M metagenome (GOLD analysis project Ga0214163, IMG submission 153001) | Freshwater microbial communities from Lake Mendota, WI - Practice 15JUN2010 epilimnion v4 | ecosystem: Environmental > Aquatic > Freshwater > Lake > Epilimnion/Euphotic zone | place... | reverse complement strand
CCGGGTTTCCAAGGCCCGGGTTTCCAAGGCCCGGGTTTCCAAGGACCGGGTTTCCAAGGACCGGGTTTCCAAGGACCGGGCTTTGGCCGATCAGCACCGAGCATCCTCGGCCCACTTACGATGCTTGGTCTGGCTCATCTCCCACTACCGACCATCGGACTCCCAGAAGTCCAACGGGAGCTTCAGCTATCTGAATCCCAACTCGAACAACTTCGGGCAATCGAAGAAAAAACACTCGCAGCGACTCTCGAAACCATGCAACCGATCGCGCCACCTCGCATCTTCGAGCTTGAAGACAAGCAACGCGATGAAGCCATCGAGCAAGTTCGCAAAAGCATGGAAACATTTATTAGCGAACAAGAAGCAAATCTCAAAAAGCTTCTATCAGAGAAGCAGTGGGCACGTTTGAGTCAATTGAGTTTGCAGCGAGAAGGGATTGTGGCTGCCTTGCGCGGCGAAGTATCGGAAGCTTTGCAGTTATCCGAAGACCAACGAGAATTGCTTTCCAAACAAGCGGACGCGCTTGGCAATCAAGCGTTCCGCCCCGGCCCCAACGGTCCACCTGACTTTCAACGGATTGTGGAAACTCGGCTCAATACGGAACGCCGACTTGTTGAAAGCTTTTCGGATTCACAAAAGCAGAAATGGAACGACTTGAGAGGCACTCCTTTCGCGTTTGAACCAACCCCCATGGGAGGCCCTGTTTTCGGCGGCCCAGGTGGTCCAGGTTTCGGCGGGCCAGGTGGCCCAGGATTTGGCGGTCCCGATCGGCCACTCGTAGCGAAATTTGACAAAAACGGCGACGGATGGCTGAATGCTCAAGAGCGGCTCGAAGCGCGAGAAGAAGCCAAATCCACATCCCGCTTCGGTGGCGGCCCGGGAGGCCCCGGCGGACCTGGTTTCGGAGGCGGACCGGGTTTCGGTGGTGGACCCGGTGGACCCGGTTTCGGTGGACCCGGCGGCGGGCGAGGTGGTCGCGGCGGCCCACCAGGCTTCGGTGGATTCGGAGGATTTGGGTTCGGTGGCCCCGGCGGCCCAGGTGGTGGTGGACCTGGTGGCCCGGGTGGACCTGGTGGTTCGCGAGAGCCCGGCAAGCCCGGTATCCGCGTCGCAGCCACCGATGTGCAAAGTTTTCAAGACCAAGACCTCTACGATCGCAGTGTAGTCCGCACTCTGTTTCTTACCTTCGAGAATCAAGATTGGGAATCAGAACTAGCCGACTTCAAACCAACCGATGTCGAAGTCGATGCAACGTTGATGGTAGATGGCAAAGAGTATCCGCTTGTCGGCGTGAGCTTCCGCGGCGCTTCGTCCTTTGGGATGGTGCCTGCCGGTTCCAAACGTTCATTGAACATCTCGATGGACATGGCCGACGAAGACCAGCGATTGCTCGGATACAAATCCTTGAACTTGCTCAATTCCAACGGTGACCCGACTTTGATGCATTCGGTTTTATACTCTGCGATCGCATCAAAATATCTACCGACCCCCGCAGTGAACTTGGTGCGAGTTGTCATCAACTCAGAAGACTGGGGGATTTATCAAAACGCACAGCAATTCGATAAGCACTTCATCAGCCAACATTTGGGATCATCCAAGGGTGTGGTACGTTGGAAAGTTCCCGGCAGTCCCGGTGGCGGCGGTAGCTTGCGTTACCTTGGCGATAACATAGAGGCCTATAAACGACTCTATGAGATCAAGAACAACGATGAAGAGAAATCATGGAAAGCGATCATTGGGCTGTGCAAAGTCTTGAGCGAAACTCCAGTGGAAGATCTTCCAAATGCATTGGAGCCGATCTTGGATGTCGATAGCGCCCTGAAATTCCTAGCTCTCGATATCGCGCTGATCAACAACGATGGATATTGGGTACGCGGAAGCGACTACAGTATCTACTTGGATGCTGAAGGGAAATTCCATCTTGCGCCGCATGATATGAACGAGTCGTTCAGCGCGGCAGGTATGGGCCCCGGTGGTGGTGGCCCCGGTTTTGGAGGCCCCGGTTTTGGAGGCCCGGGCGGACGACGCGGGTTTGGTAGAGGAGGCCCTGGAGGGGCACCGAACAACGCAGCAGGGCAGGGGGGGAACCAAAATCCATTCTCGCTTGATCCATTCATTGGTCTCGATAACTCTGATCGCCCACTTCGCAGTCGTCTGCTACAAGTCCCTCATTACAGACAACGCTACATCGAACTGCTTCGGCAGATTGCCCAAGAGGACCTTGATTGGAATAAACTTGGCCCCATCGTCTCGCGACTGCGGGAATCGGTAGCTGACAAAGTCCAAATCGATACTCGAAAACTCACACGTACCGAAGATTTTTTTATGACAACCAACACGTCGGAGTCAATCGATAACGATCCGATTCCAAGACGGCAATCCATTTCACCAAACGAAGCTGAAGTTCGTAGATCTTCCGATCCACCGGCAGGACAGCAAGGACGCTTGGACAGAGGGCCAGCTAGCATGGGATCACTTCGGCAATTTGCGATGCAACGACGAGCATACCTGCTTAGCCATCCAGAAATTGCGGAAACGCCCAAGTGACATTATGTCCGCCAGGTTATATTCCCATCCCCTCACACAGGGGAGAATACAGATGCTCTGTGTGGCGGATTTAGCGCCAATGCACCATTTTTGCTTCCTATTCGTCGGCTAAAGCTTCGATAACTTTCTTTCGGTCGGTGAGACTTGGTTGTTGCCATCATGCATCCCGTCAGCGACAACCTCTACTGACGGCATCATGAATAACTTTTTTCCGAATTTCCAGCAAACATTTGAGGGGATCTCTGCGCAGCCTTCGCTTTTAATCACAAAGTCGTGTGATTACTCCAAAGTGCCTCAGGCACGTCAGGAACCTCTATGCGCCAGCGATTCCATGGACTTGATTTCAAAACCGCCTCGACTGAGTCACGACAGCCTCGCGGACCTCAGCAACGAAAACGAGCGGCGATTCGCCGATTAGTCTTTGAAAACCTCCATCCGCGGCATGCTCTCGCCGCCGATGTGCAACTCGTTGAAGACATCAATTTGGTTCCGAATGAGTCCTATCCAAGAACCTTTGTCCAGGTTGGAGATTCGCTTTTCTTTAAAACCAGCAAGATGAATTCTTCGAATTCGCTTCTATGGAAATCCGATGGAACCGAACAAGGCACGGAGCTCGTCAAGGAAATCACAGAAGGGATGTTCGCATCTGATAACTTCACAGCAGTCGGTAGCAACCTGTTTTTTAGTTCAAGCGACAACAGCTTGGGGTTCTTTGGTAACGAGCTTTGGAAATCCGATGGAACCCCAGCAGGGACAGTGATTGTCAAAGACATCCGATCTAGTGGGAGTTCGTATCCGAGCAACTTTGTGAACGTCAACGGAATCTTATTTTTTACCGCCAATAATGGTACGAATGGAACAGAACTGTGGCGATCCGACGGAACGGAAGCTGGAACCTTCCTTGTTAAAGACATCTATGCAGGGACGCCGAATGGTTCCCCAAAAAACCTAGCGAATGTCAAAGGCACACTTTATTTCACTGCAAACGATGGGACGTCCGGGTACGAACTGTGGAAATCGGATGGGACTTCGGATGGCACCGTACGGATCCGAGATATTCGTACTGGCGCACCGAGTGCAGAACCAAAATTATTTACAGCCTTCGGAGACTACACTTACTTCACGGCAAATGACGGCACGAATGGAATCGAGTTCTGGCGGACGAATGGAACCGATGTGACCGAGCTTGTTAAGGACATTAATCCTGGTTCAAGCGGGACATTTATTCAGGAAATCGTTGTCATCAATGGCAAGATGTACTTTGCCGCTAGTGATAGCACCAATGGTTCAGAGCTTTGGGTATCCGATGGCACGACCGCCGGGACCACTCTAGTAAAGGATATCCTCACAGGAGCTTCCAGCTCCAGCCCCTCCGCGTTAACCAACGTCAATGGAACAATTTTTTTCACCGCTTGGGATTCTACGAACGGACGAGAGCTTTGGAAAACTAATGGAACCAGCGCCGGGACCCAACTGGTAAAAAACATTCGTCCCAGTAGCTCGGATTCCAACATCGCAGAAATGAAAAACCTCAATGGGATCCTTTATTTCAAAGCCTATGATGGAAACAAAACTCGCTTGTGGAAGTCCGACGGTTCCTCCTCAGGTACGGTCGACATAGCTGTAGTCAATGAACGCACCTCTGGGCTTGCACCATCTTCGATGGTTAATATCAACGGTAGCTTGTATTTCAATGGAAACGGTATCTCCGGTGAAGAGCTCTGGAAAAGTGATGGAACAGCCACCGGAACTGTCCTTGTAAAGGACTTCACCCCAGGGACAAAACTCTCAACGCCTAAATACCTTGCGAACATCAACGGCAAACTCTACTTCAGCGCCGATGATGGTGTGAACGGCCGTGAAATTTGGGTCTCCTCGGGAACCGCCGAAAACACGAACATGATTCGTGATATCGGCAAGGATAGATACACTGGCTCGTCGTTTACTAGCTCCGATCCGAAGGAGTTTACCAATGTGAATGGAGTGGTATTTTTCACCGCCAACGACGGCACCAACGGTACCGAATTGTGGAAGACCGATGGGACTGAAACCGGAACAGTCATGGTCAAAAATATTGCTTCGGATCCCTCAGGTAGCTCTTCAAGCAGTTCCCCCTCGAATCTGACAAACGTCAATGGGACTCTCTATTTCCATGCTTGGGACAGCACAGGTGGGCGGGAACTTTGGAAGTCCGATGGAACTCAAACGGGGACGGTTCGAGTAAAGGACATTGTTGCAGGTTCATCGAGCGCTTATCCGCAGAAGCTAACCAATGCGAACGGAACGCTGATGTTCACGGCTTCCACTAGTACAAGTGGACGAGAATGGTGGAAATCCGATGGAACCGTCGATGGAACAGTGCTCGTTAAAGACATCTACAGCGGGTCGGGAAGTTCTGTAACTAACTACACCGCTTCCTTGTACACTAATGGGAAACTCTTTTTCACCGCAAACAATAACAGCAACGGCTACGAACTTTGGAAATCTGACGGAACTTCGGATGGCACTACCCTCGTGCGAGATCTGCGCGTTGGAGCAACCTCATCCTACCCAAACAATTTCACAGTAATTGGGAATCAAGTATTTTTCACCACCAACGATAGCAAGTTGTGGAAAACGGATGGAACAGATGCCGGTACAGTGCTGATCAAAGACCTTAGCAGTACGGTCGCTACCTCCCCAACCCTCCTGACCAACGTGAATGGTACCCTTTATTTCGCAGGATACTCAAACACCTCATACACATATCGTTATCTCTGGAAATCCGATGGCACCGCGGACGGTACGGTCCCTGTCAAGGACTTCGGTGTGTCTGCGGATATAACACAACTTACAAACTTCAACGGTACCCTTTATTTTAATGCAAAGACCAGTTCCGACTACATCTTGATGACGTCAGACGGGACAGAGGCAGGCACTGTGCGAGTCGATTCATTAACAACTTCGACTGTACCACTCAATCCATTGAGTATCACACCCATAGGTAACTCATTATTTTTCTCCGCTGTAGCCGAAGCAGAACTCTGGAAATTAGTCTCCTTCTCTTCCGCGCTTTCCAACACTGCGATCGATGAGAACGCCGGCGCAAATGCGATCGTAGGGCAATTCAGTACCCTGGGCGCTGCATCAGGATCGACCTTCTCATATAGCTTGGTCGCAGGGACTGGCGATTCAGACAATGGACTCTTTACCATCAGCGGCGGCGAACTTCGCACTACAAACAATTTTGACTACGAATCGAAATCAAGTTACTCCATACGAGTCCGCGCTACCGATCAAGACGGAGCATCGGGAGAAAAAGTCTTCACCATCTCGGTACGAAACGTTAATGAAGCCCCGAATGGTATTACTCTCTCCTCAGACATAATAAATGAAGGTGCAGGCGAAAATGCACTGATCGGGTCACTGAGTACCGCCGATCCTGATTCTTCAAATAGCTTCACCTACTCGTTCACTAACGGTGAAGGCGACGCGGATAACGCAGCCTTCTCCATAGTTGGTGATCAACTACGCGCAAAGTACAGTTTTGATTTCGAAACTCAATCGTCCTACACCGTGCGGATTCAGTCGACCGACCAAGGCGGATTGTCCTTTGCGAAAGCCTTCACGATCACGGTCACGAACGGGAACGATGCGCCCACCAATATTTTCCTTTCAACAACGGGAATTGCTGAGAACGCAATTCCAAATGTCCACATTGGCACCTTGAGTACAACGGACGTTGATGCTGGCAACACATTCACCTATACCCTCGTCTCCGGAACTGGGGATACGGATAATGCTTCGTTTGCCATCGAAGGCAATAGCCTCAGAGCTCCCAACCCCTTTGACTATGAAACGAAATCGAGCTACTCCATCCGCATCCGCTCAACGGACCAAGGGGGGCTGTTTACCGAAAAGCAATTCACTATCACCGTTGCAGATGTAAACGAAGCCCCAACGAATCTGGCGATTTCCTCGACGAGTATCGCCGAAAACGCCGGAGCAAATGCCAATATCGGGGCTCTGAGCACCACCGATCCCGATGCGAATAACACCTTCACCTACTCGCTCGTCAGTGGATCCGGCGATACCGACAATGCCGCTTTCAATATTCACGAAGGTAACCTTCGTGCTACAAATAACCTCGATTTCGAATCGAAGTCCAGCTACTCCGTACGTATTCGAACAACGGATCAGAATGGAGCATTTTTAAGCAAATCATTTAACATAACTGTCACCAATGCCAATGATGCGCCCTCAGCAATATCCTTATCGAAGTCCTACGTTTACAACAGTGCACTTGCCGATAGCGAAGTCGCTCTAATCTCGGTCACGGACCCTGACACGGGCGATACTACCTTCACACTAGAACTGGTCGCAGGAGCGGGGGATACCCACAACAATCGATTCGAAATCCAAAACGGTCGATTGATCCTTCGCAATAACACAGGGCTTGCCAATGCAACGAATCTCTCGATACGCCTAAGAGCTACCGACCCGCAGGGAGCTTCGTTCACAACAAGTATTCCTATCGAAGTACGCCAACCTGCCTTTAGCAATTTTACTCTCAGCAACCGTTCATTGCCAGAAAACAGCTCGCTGGGCACTTCTATCGGCAATTTCTCCGCTGTAGGTGTTAACACCAATACGGTAAGTTTCTCTCTCACGAATTCCTCGAACGATAATGCAAACTTCACCATTGAAGCAAATACGCTCAAGGCAGCCGCGAGCTTCGACGCTGAAACAAAGGCTTTCTATCAAGTAGAAGTCAAGGCGACCGTGGATGACATGGTACAAGTCCGGCAATTTACAATCCTCGTAGACCCAGTCAACGAATTCGCCCCCGTACTGGTCTCACCGACTCAGCGTTCCGTTGAGGAAGGTGGGCGAAACATTAGCACGCTGGTCGTCACAGACAGCGACGTACAACCCAGCGTCCCAAACTTCACCCTCACCGGTGTCGATGCATCAAGACTCGAAGTCGTTGGAAACCAGCTTCGTTTCAAGACCACGCCAGATTTTGAAGCCCCTATGGATCAAGATCAAGACAACACCTACCTGTTTACTCTTCAAGTCACCGAAGGTTCTCTATCAAATACCTACGCATTCCAAGTTGCTGTGACCAACACGAACGATGTCCCAGAGGCCATTGCGATTTCGAGCGTCGATTACCCAACTCTCGCGATTCCCGAAGATATTCCCGTTGGTACCATCGTAGGTATATTCTCGGCTATCGATGGCGATGGCCCCGGTTCTCCTACCTTTCAATTCAATACCGCTGGAGCACCTACCAATAACAACAGTTTTGAAATCATCGGAAACACCCTGCGAACCTCGCGTCGATTCGATTTCGAAAAACCAGAAGACCGAAACTTGGTCATTCAAGTCGTCGCGACCGATGGACTCGGTGCCGTAAGTGCTGCGACACGCTTCAACCTCTCGGTAACTGATCGGGATGAGGCTCCGAAAGCAGAATCGGCTTCGATTTCCCTCGAACGTAACACGACTAAAAACATTACCCTCTCTGCCATAGGCAGCGGCGGTGCACTTACATATACAATTACCCAACAGCCATCGAAGGGAACACTCACTGGGAACCTTCCGAATTTGATCTATACCCCGAACCTGAATTTCCTGGGCGAAGATGAATTCTATTTCACAGCGGAGGAAGCCGGAGCGACGTCACTCGAAGCCGTTGTCAAAATCAATGTTACCGGTATTGTACCGACGGTCACGCTAAACAGTTCCGGTCCATATGCTGAAGGTATCGGAACGATCGATCTTTCGATCGTTTTGGACCAACCCGCCGACGTAGACCTGACAATACTCGTTCAGCCAACCTCTGCAAGCACTGCCTCCGAACAAGATTATTCGCTTCCCGTTCGATCCGTGACGATCCCCAAAGGACAGACAACACGCTCTATCGGTCTGACCCTAACCGACGATCGAAACTACGAAATGAATGAGAACCTCGTTCTGCAGATTGTTGCTTCAGAACTGTTCGTCTCTAGTGTCACTCCAACCACGATCACGGTTCTAGATAACGACCCAGTACCGACCCTGACCCTACCGAACACATTCCGACGTGTTTCTGAAGTGGAGGGAAATTTGGAAATTCCATTGCGTCTGAGCGCACCTAGCTATCTTCCAATCGTGATCCCATTTTCCTTCGGTGGCAACGCCCAATCTGGAACCGACTATATTCCCCCGACAGGAACGAGCATCACAATCGCTCCCGGGCAGTTAGAAGCAACCCTCATGGTTCCAATCGTAAATGACACCTATGTAGAAACTCTCGAATCTTGGACCACGACGTTCACAGCCCCAACTGGAATTAGCTTCGAAGGAGGCCTAAGCAGTGCTATCTTTACAGCAAATATTCAAGATGACGATGCGCCGGTAGTCTCCCTACAGACGACGATACTCCAAGTTGGAGAAAACGCAGGGACCATCGAATTAATCGCAACCCTTGACCGAACACTAAGTGAACAGATCGTCGTTCCAGTTTCGATCGAGGGAACAGCCTCACCCTCTGGACTCCAAGCAGATTACACACTGGCAGGTCAGCCACAATTCCTGTTTTTACCCGGCGCGACGACAGCCTCCATCCTGATCAACATCCTAGATGATTCCTTAGTTGAATCAAACGGTGAGACAATCACCATCGCGCTCAATCCCTCTGGAACCGACCAATATAAAATCGGTGATAAGCGGTCCGGCTTCTACAAGATCAACGATAACGATACTGCCACAATCGAGTTTGAAACTTCCAACATCACACTTTGGGAGAATGGCGGATCTGCCACCATCCGCGTAAAAATGGACCGAGCGTTGCAAGTCCCTGTCACAATGAATTTGCAGCTGTCTAACACATCTGCCACCTATTCTGCATCGCCGGCAGACTACAGTCTAAACTCAACGAGCATCACCATCCCAGCAGGTCAAACAAGCGGTGAAATACAGCTATCAATCGTCGATGACACCACGAACGAGCAAACCGAGGAATTACAACTTGGACTTTTCCTAACGACCGAGGGACCCGATCGATTACTTGGTAAAACGCGTGCAATGAGAGTAATGATTCGAGATAACGATCCCTTGTTCATGGGGGTAACCTCGATTTGGAAGTCTGTAAAAGAAGACTCTGCATCGACCGCAGAATACCTCTTTGCAATCTCCGCTCCGACGAACACCCCTGTGTCTATTCCGTTTTCGTTGAGCGGAACAGCAACGACTGGAAGCGACTTCAATTCCCCCAGTACTTACATCGCGACCATTCCAGTGGGCTACACAACTGCCAAACTCGACATCCCCATCAAACAGGATGTTACTGTAGAGGGCGACGAATCCATTATCGTCTCGACAGGAACCGTTTCGAATTATCCTTGGTCCGCCAACGCTTCACGATCCGCAGAAGTCAAGATTATTGACGATGAAGAAGTAACCGTCCGGTTCGCAACTGCTTCGCAAAGCCTTAGTGAATCGCGAACCGGTTCATTCTTCTTCCGAAGCGATCGCTATGCGGATGTCGAAGTCAGACTTTCCGCAAGCGTTTCGCGGGATGTTGTCGTGACGATGAGTTTCACGGGAAGCGCCTCGACGAACGACTACTACCACGACTACAAACCTCAAGCGGTTTTCAACAACCGTCTTACCATACCCGCAGGAACATTATCGCGCGTATTCCGAATACGAATCTCGGACGATAGCGCTTACGAAGGTGATGAATCTCTTGTGATCTCCTTGGTAGATGTTTCTTCGCCGGCTTCGCTTCCAAGCCAGGCATTACGAACGCATGTCATGACAATCATCGACAATGACTCCAAGCCAACTTTCGTTACGCAGCCCAAGCCGACATCGACGAATGTCATGATTAACGCAAACGCCCTGGCACTCCCGCCATTAAACTCCGCACCAGCAACGGGACCATTGGGTTTTAAAGTCATTACCATCAGCAATTCCGGCGGTATGATTAACTCCGGTGCATTGGCGATAGGATCTTTCAGCGCCTACGGTGGTGTCCTAGAAGGTTCAACAGCCTTCTTCGACGCAAACCGAAACGGATTGATCGATCAAGTCGCACGCGATATCGATGGTGAAACGGTGTTGGTTGACGAACCGGCAACCGCAACCCTCGCCGATGGTAGTTTCGGTCTCGATTTGCTCGATCAAGACACAAACGGAAACGGCCAAATCGACATCGCTGAAGGACGCTTCGTTATTACCGGCGGAACGGATCTTTCCACTAGCCTACCTCTTCGAATCCCGATGATGGCTCCCGTCGGCGTATACCGAATCGATCCCGCTTCCACTCTCGCCGAAGGGTTAACCCGAAATCACGAATTCAGTGTTCAAGATGCTTTTGAACGCGTTGCAGAAGGTTTGGATGTGCCCGACTTCGATTTCATTCGACAAAATGCCCTTTACGGTATTCTCAATGGTGAACTCGCTTCGTCGATCGCCTACGAACGTATGATCGAGGTTTACACCGCAATTCTAAACCTCTCGGAATACCTCTCGGCACTCGGGATGCGAGATCTCGTAACCGTCTCCCAAAGTGTCGTCGATGCCTTGTCCGATTCCATCAGCACACCTGACAGCGCAATGGATTTAAGCAATGCCGAATTCCTGCGAACCTTATTCGCTCAATCAGCAGATGCGCAGTCCATATCCTATGACATCGACGATGTAAACGTTGTCATGAACGTCGTTGCAGGGGGAATCGCTAGACTGCGCTCGATCACCCTCAATGGAACCACCGAAGCCGCTGGCGATCAGTTCCTCCTGTCCCTCTACCAAACGAAGAAGGTACTCCAGGGAGAACTGGCACAAGCCGTACGTCAGGTCGGTACGCAATCGCGAACCCCAGCCCAACTACTTGCAGATTTCACAGGATCTTCCCTTGAAGATCGCATCTCGTCTACCAGCACAGAAGTATCCGTTCCTCCGGTCGTAGGCGTAGGCTCGGCAACACTTGTTGAAGGAGATTCCGGGTCGCATTCGATGCGATTCGCAATCGTGAAACGAGGGATTCACAACTACCCGATCTCTATCAAATACATGACCGCGGCCGGAACGGCTCATGCAGGCTCTGATTATACTCACACCGAAGGTACGTTAACCTGGGATGCTAATGACTCGGGAACAACGAAATACGTGGACGTACCGATTATCGGTGATACCATATTCGAAGCCGATGAATCGATGAGCCTACTGCTTGTCGAACCTCAACGACTCGCGATTCGCAAAAGTGAAGGATTTGGCTTCCTCATCAATGATGATGAAACGACCCTCAACGCAACCGACGATACCGCACCGAACGAAATTATCGTCGAAAGTACTCGCGAAACCTATAGCTTGTTGAAAAACAACATCTCGGTAATCTCTGGGGAATTTGCGAACCCGCTTCCGTTGCACTACCAAGGCGCAACCGCCGTCGCAGACATTGTTCGTTACGTCACTGTCGGTCAGGATCTACGCGCTGATACAGCAAGCTTCAGCGGCGGAGAATCAACCGGTATCGTCGATCAATTTGTCCTCCAAGGTGGTATATACAAGAGTATCGAAGTTACATTCCAAACTGCGGAAAGTCTTTCCGTCCGACTCGCAGGACCAGAAACTCTGAACTACCCAAACCTCGACCTAGATGCATTTGAACAAATATCTCTCGGAAGCACATCGGTTGAAACCCTACTGCTCCGAATCCCGTCCACATACCTCTCAATCACAATCGAAGAGGTTCCCGGGGATAGCAACATGCTACAGTGCAGTTTCGGTGCTGTTGGAACTCTTAACCAGTTCCGTATCAAACGCCCCTCTGACCGAGTAGTAATCCTCGGAATCGATGGGAATGTCACGGTTGACAACCTAGTCAGCGGACTTTCCGTCGCGCAATACCCCTCAGGCTTGTTCATGGAAACATCCTCTCTCGATGAAGGGCAATCGGATCTTATCGTCGGACCAATCCAAACCGCTGAACTCGGATTCAATAGCACCTCGACCTACACCATTGTCCCCTTGGCTTCCGCAGTCGGTGACTTCGAAATTGTCGATGGAAACAAACTGAAAATCGTTGGCTTGATCGATTACGAATCGACCCCAATCCTGCGAACCAAAATCCGTGCAACGTCGACAACTAATGCCACCGTCGAATCGATTGTCCAGTTTGTCATTCAAGACATCTCCGAAGCTCCAACCGACATCAGCCTCACCCCACAATCAATCCCAGAGAACAACTCTGCAAACGCCGTTGTGGGCACCTTCAGCACAACCGATGCAGAATCATGGGATACCTTCACCTATACTCTCGCTCCCGGTGAAGGAGATTCCGATAACGAAGCATTCAACATCAATGGAAATCAACTCCGCGCAGTGAACCCTTTTGATTTCGAAGCGAAGTCCAGTTACTCCGTACGAATCCAAACAACCGACCTCGGTGGACTAACCTATCAAAAGTCATTCATCATCACAGTGACCGATGTCAACGAATCCCCCTCGGACATTTCCCTCTCGAACGCAACTGTCGCCGAGAATACCGGTAACGATGCAATCGTTGGAGCCCTGTCGACGACAGACCCTGATGCAAACGAAAACTTCACCTATTCACTGGTTACTGGCTCAGGTGACTCGGGGAATTCTGCATTCAGAATCGATGGAAATCAACTTCTGACTCGACAATCCCTCGACTTCGAAACTCAAGCAACCTACACCGTTCGAATCCGTTCGACGGATCGCAACGGAGCTTGGACCGAAAAATCGCATTCCATCACCGTCTCCGACGCAAACGACACACCAACGAACATTTTGCTCTCTAACAATTCACTCTCCGAGAATAACAGTGTGAATTTCCCCATCGGCACCTTCTCTACGATCGATCAAGATTCCTCTGATACCTTTACATATGCTTTAGTCGACGGAACCGGAGACCAGAACAACGCATTGTTCCAAGTCATCGAAGGACAACTCCTCGCTAAAAACAACTTAGATTTTGAAACCCAATCAACCTACTCCGTTCGGGTGCAATCCACCGATCAGACTGGGGCTTCCTTCGTGAAAGTATTCGTGATTGAACTAACCGATGTGAACGAAGTTCCAATCGATCTATTGCTATCGAATTCCTCGATTCCTGAAAACGCTGGTATCAATGCCGTCGTCGGAACTCTATCGACAAATGACCCTGATAACGGAGACTCTTTCGCCTACTCTTTCGCCACTGGCCAAGGAGATGCGGATAACAACTTGTTCAATATCGCTGGTAATGTCCTCCGAGCAAGTCAGTCGCTAAACTTCACCTCCCAGAATAGTTACTCTGTTCGCCTCCGCACGACAGATAGTGCAGGGAATACTTACGAACGCTCTTTCGAGATAACAAAGGTGGATTACAACGTCTATATACTCGGTACCGCCGCCTCAGATGCGATCAGTCTGGTATACCAAGGGGACGGTACTAATCATCACTGGGTCGTCTCTCGTAATGGCGCAATTCTGTTTGACGGACAACTTCATGCACTTGGTGCTGTAGTACTCGATGGTCTCGGCGGAAATGATTCAGTCCAAGTCGCCGGTCGATCCGTTACCGATCAATTTGTGCTCGATGGTAATACCCTGACCCTTGAAGGTAGCAGAGTTCAACTTACTTCCGTAGAAAGCTTGCGTGTGCTAGGATTCGCCGGGGATGATCAATTGCAAGTCATTTCAGGTTCCGTGCTATTCGACGGCGGCATTGGTAACGATCAACTCTCGATGAGCAACAGCGATAATCAAATCGCAGTTACGGGTTTCAATACTGGTAACGTCAATGGCGCAATCGTCTTTGCCAACACAGAATCTCTACAAGCTGGTTCAGGAAACGATCAATTCGTCTTCACTTCCATCGGACGACTCTCAGGTGGCCTCTTCGGAGGGGATGGCCAAGACTCTGTGAACCTCGCAGCCAAAACCACCGCGCAGACGATCAACCTACAATCAGGTGTCACCAGTGTTTCCAACGGATTCGGGCAAATCGAACAAGTCGTCGCTAGCAACGCTGTCGGAGACTTATTGATCGCTACGAATACAGCCAACGTCTGGAATATCCAAGGAATCAACTCTGGAACGCTCAATAGCTCTCTGAGTTTCTCCGGATTCGAAAGCATCGCAGGGGGGACGGCTGCCGATCAATTCCTCTTCGCTGCCAACGGACAAATCACCAGTAGGATCTCTGGAGGTGACGGCGCCGACACGCTAGACCTCAGCCAAGGAACCACACCGCAAACGCACCGTATCAGCGCCCTCTCGGCCGTTGATAACCTTGTCGGTGCCTACACATCGATCGAACAAGTCACTGGGAATGCAATCGCAGGGACGAAACTCATCGGTCCATCGACCGGCGCAGCTTGGAGCGTCATGCCAGACGGGCAGATCTCGATCAATGGCATCAATTATCGCTCGATTCGTGAGATCTCCGGTGGAGCAGGAGCCGACACCATCCTCGGTCCAGCACAAACCAACTCGTGGAGCATCCTCGCCCCCAACGCAGGTCGACTCGAATCCTCGAACTGGAGCATCGACTTCCAAGGAACAGAGAACCTCTACGGGGGAACAAGCACCGACAACTTCGCTTTTACCAACGAAGGACGACTCTCCGGTTGGATTACGGCTGGTAGCGGAAGCGATCAACTTAGCCTTGCCGCTATCTCCTCCGATCTGCTGATCGATGCATCAGGCACTCCAAAGGTACAACTTGCCGGAAATCTGCAAACGGTTCTCGGTGGGTACAACGCTGTGGAGACTGTCCTTGGCAACGCACTGAGTGGGTCAAAGATCAAGGGTGGCAATACCGCAACCTCCTGGTTAGTCTCCCCCGCAGGGCAAATCTTCCACAACAGCATCTCCTACCTCGCCATCGGTGGAATTCTCGCCGGGACAGGACTCGACATACTGACCGGACCATCTGTCGCTACCCAGTGGAGCATCCTCGGGTCAAACGCAGGGCAAGTGAGTTTCGCAAGTACCAGCTTGACGTTTAGTGGAATGGAGAATCTTACCGGCGGAAGTAACAACGATGCCTTCGACATCGCTCCGGCGGGCGCTCTCTCCGGTAATCTTAACGGAGGAACGGGTACGGGGCTTAACTCCATCAGTTATTCTCAATGGGACGCGGCGGTGAGTGTCAATCTTGCATCGACCACCAACGGCAACGCCACAGCGATTACGGGCCGCACCACCAACATGCAAATGGTTACGGGTGGGGCTGGCAACGATATATTGGTTGGGCAGTCGAGTAAGTCCACTATCTTGGTAGGGCTGGGAGGAAATGACAACCTCACGGGTGGCACCCAACGCGATTTGCTGCTCGGTGGATTGGGGTCCGATACCCTCAACGGTTCGAGCGGCGACGACCTGCTCGTCGCAAGCCTGGTTAGTTTCGAAGCGCAGCGTGAGGGATTGATTGCGATCTATAACGAGTGGAACTCCACACGAACCTTCGCACAGCGAACCGCAAACCTTTGGGGAAGCGGGACAGGAACAAGATCCAACGGTAGCACCTTCCTCAACAGTGATGCGAACGATGCGGTAACCGACACTGTATTTGCCGATGGAGATATCGATTCACTTACCGGTGGTTCAGGCCAAGACTGGTTCTTTGCAGATTTGGCGGACAGCAACGACTTCAGCAGCACAGGCACTGCGCCGGACAAACTAAACCGACCGCTCTCCCCTTGATGTTTCCTTAACGTTGTTATTTCATCGAACGAAACGCATTGGTGAGAAAGTTGCTCACCAATGAGGGGATAGTCAAAAAAGAACTGGTTTCGTTTGTGCTTTCGACTTCAGCAAGATTGGAGCAATTCGGAAAAGAACGTGAATTGATATCGACAACTTATCAATGGTTCGCCATCTTTTCAAAAGCCCCAAAAAACCCACAACGACTCCTACCCTCAACAAAATGTGTGCATCATGGCTGATCCTAAGGCAGTACGGCTTGATGGTGACCAAACACTAGTAGATCAAACGCTTAGTGAGAAGCTAAGTTCGTGGAACGATCGCTGGCTTTTCCCGGTTCGCAAACTTGCATCGGAAGCGATGAAGGATGCCGATCCTGGGCACGGTATCGAACATGTTGAACGCGTTTTTAAAAACGCTTGCGAACTGATCGGACAGAACCCTGTTTCTCTCGATGTCCTACTGCCCGCAATTTGGCTGCACGATTGTGTGCCTATTGCTAAAAACTCTCCGCTTCGCTCCCAAGCGTCGCGGCTCTGCGCGAAACGCGCAATCGAATTGCTCGCGTCGATCGGTTACCCCTCGGAATCCTATCCTGGTATCGAACACGCAATCGCCGCCCACAGCTTCTCCGCAAACATCCCATGTGAATCCGACGAAGCGAAAATTCTCCAAGACGCCGATCGACTCGAAGGACTCGGAGCCATCGGTCTGGCTCGCTGCCTGATGACCGGCGGTTCGATGGGCCAGCGATTAGTCCACCCCACCGACCCATTTCCCATCCACCGAACTCCCGAAGACAACGTCCAATCCGTCGACCACTTCTACGCAAAACTCTTCCGCCTACCAAGCATGATGAACACGCCAGAGGGACGCACCTTGGCCCAAAGTCGCTGCGGAATCCTAATTACCTTCCTCCGCCAATTAGCCGAAGAAATGGGGTTCGAATTCGACCAACAACACGCTCAATCAATCATCGAGGCTAACGCCATCAAACCCAACTTCAGCAAACCCTCGTAACGAAACCCTCGTAACGAAACCCACGGAACGAAGCCCCACGTAACGAACCAGGGTACTCACCCCTGATCAAAGCCGACCCGATAAAAGTCGACCTGATCAAAGCCGTCCGGATAAGCTCCGGATCAATAATTGCCGTGTATAGTAAGAACTCAAATCCAACCCTCTTATCCACCCCTTCATGAGCTCCCCCAAAAACTTCACAACCCCGTAATGTTGGTTGGGAGTTTCACCGATCGCCTTCCGGCGGTACATTGAAGCTTGGTCGGGCGCGTTGTTTCCCGCCAACTCGTCCAAGCCATGAGCAAGCAACCGAGCACACCAAAGTATTTTGTCGAACGCCAACTCTCCATCGGAAAACGCCAAGATCGACCCAGACGTCGCGCTGATGTTGCGTGTCAAAGATGACGACGCGATGGCTTTCGAACTTTTGATCGACGGTTTTCAAAAGAAAATCATCCGATTCATGAACGGCTGGACCCGCAGCAGCGAACAAGCCGAGGATCTGGCTCAAGAAGTCTTCTTGAGAGTCTACAAATCTCGTAAGAACTATCTCCCCACCGCCAAATTCTCAACTTGGCTCTACCGAATCGCACATAACGTCGCTTCGAACCACCTCCGAGATAACTCTTCTCGACGCGAATACCAACTCTCAAAATCCGAAAACACTTCGACCTCTGGCCTTGTGCTTGAGAACATTGCCGTAGCACCCAGCGGCTACCAACCCGTGCGAAAACTCGATCATGAGGAACGCTCGAAAATTATCCTCCTAGCGCTCGATGCACTTGGAGAGAGGCAACGAACCGCAATCTTATTGAGCAAGTTCGAAGGAATGAGCTATCAAGAAATCGGCGAAACGATGGGACTGAGCGTCCAAGCCGTTAAATCGCTCCTGATGCGCGCTAGAGTCAACCTGAAAAACCTTCTTGATCCGTACTTGCAACAAGGTTTCGTTCCTGGGTCTCCCGAAGCGATACAAATGGAACAAGCAAGAATGAGTCAGTTCCAAGATGCCCCCAATGAGAGCCAACGGGAGGAGGATGCATGAGCGACACACAAGCAGATAGGATCGACGAAGAACTCACCGCGTACCTCGACGGGGAACTTTCTCCTGAACTCTCCGCCGATCTCGAGCGCAAACTGGTCGAAGACGAATCACTCCGCAAACGACTTGCCGATCTGCGGAAAGCATACGACCTTCTCGATGATCTTCCGCAAGCCGCTCCTCGCCAGAGCTTTACGCAGACTACCATCGAGATGGTAGTGGCTGATTTACGCCGTTCGAGCGAGAACTCCGCACTAGGAAATTCATCTTTAAGTAATGCAAACCACTCGCCCAATGAAAAGGGAACCGACGACAATCATTCAAGCTCGAAGAAATTCGGAGATAAGGGAAATGGAAAAGCACTACAGCATTCCGAATCAACCACCCAAGGTATCGATTGGTTCACTTGGCCTCGCTCTGCCTTCGTTGCAACAGTAGCTGGTCTGCTGGGGGTGTTCCTAGGAACCCTTTTGGTAGTCTTTCAAAGTCGATTCGAACTCTCTCAACTCGATCTGGCAGCGAACATACCCGGTCTTCAGGACGCAGCGGAATTAAGTGTGGTATCAGAGATCGCCCAAGAAAAAGAACTTATCGAGTATCTGCGTAGTCACTACTACGACCGCATGATACCTCTGGTACCGAAGTCCCTTTGGGGACGAAGAAATTGGGTACACAGCCTGAACGCAGTTCAAATCGCAAAACTCGACAGCACCCGCGAACTGCTTGGGAAATTT
>Ga0214163_1000458_pt1 | contig 19034 bp, 44 predicted proteins | sample LakMenepilimnion_2_FD_153001 | JGI IMG/M metagenome (GOLD analysis project Ga0214163, IMG submission 153001) | Freshwater microbial communities from Lake Mendota, WI - Practice 15JUN2010 epilimnion v4 | ecosystem: Environmental > Aquatic > Freshwater > Lake > Epilimnion/Euphotic zone | place... | reverse complement strand
TTGTATCCGGAATAACTTCCTGCTCTGAAGTGATGCTGAACTGTATCGAAAGTATCAAGATAAACTCCTTCTTCCAAATCGTGACACCTGTCCGTCACTTCAAACACCTCGAGTACCTCCTCACCCTCAGAGGATAATAACTTACCAACAACCTTTTGTATCTCCGGTTCCGGTTGTTTAACTATGTTGCTGTATGCGCATATGTCTAATCCCATGTCTTGTCTTGTTTTGGTTACAGAGCAAATATATGAATTTCTTTCAGGATAAAAAAATTATTTAAAGGATAAGTGCACCTAATTTTTTAACCTCATCGGAAATTGATTCTGTCAACTTTTCCGACCCAACCTCCGTTGGTATAACGGTTGGTCCTTGAAGACTGATTAAGTAATCTGGTCCTTCCTCTATGCCAACTGTTGATAAATAAGTTCTTACTTGTCCGATTATAAAATGCTTGTTCATATCTATATGTTTTATTTGGTTACATAGCAAATATAATACATTTCCGCCAGATAAAAAAATAATTTGGAAATCTTTTCCCAACCATAGGGTTTTAATCCGTCCACCGTCGCCGGCGGTGTAAGCAGCTGGAGCAACTGGAAAGCAACTGGAAACAAAAAGGGTCCGGAAAATTCCGAACCCCTTTTACCCTTAAACCTAAACCTTAATCAATCCAAATTTCTTGCGTGTGGGAAACTGAACGCCAGGCTGATTTTTCTAAATCATAAAATGTGGTTACTCCTACTGGAGCGGCACCACCTTTTGGTTGGCCTGTGCTAGGAATCCTGGTGAGATCCTTAGTTCCCAATGCGATTCGTAAATCGCCGTTTGTTTTTCTGAAGTAGAATTTAACTGCTCCGTTTCTCAATCTCTCTCCTAGAGTTTGATGTGTGATTGGTGTTAATTGTGCCATGTGCTTTATGTTGTTTGGTTACATAGCAAATATATGACTTCTTCTCGAGATAAAAAAATTATTTAGAAATATTTTCTGGAAAAGTATCCCAGAGTTCCATGGTCTGAATTGTTGGGATCAATAAACATGAATCCGTTATAATTTCCGGTATCATGCAGAATTCGTTCGATCATGGCACACACCCCGGATTTGAAATCAGAGGATCCGTACTCATCAGTTCTTGCGAGTTGGTTGTTGGCATAATCCAGCATATGGGATACACCGAGGGTTTTCTTTTTCTTAGCCATATCTTATAGTTTAAGGGGTTACATCAACAAGGTCTTGTGAAACAACATAATCATAAAGTAGATCCATTTTTTTAGCAAATGTTGTTGGTGATCCATCATGATTGAATTGAACATGAGATAGATTCAGGTATGATATGATTTCAATATCAGGTAGTTGTTCTAGTTCAACATAGGAATAGTTGGTGCGGAACCACTCTTTAGTGGCGGTAAGTAAATCTTTCATAGGGATGTTATTTGGTTATGAAGTAAAAGTAATACATTTCTACCAGATAAAAAAATAATCCGAGATCTTTTTTATCCCGCCCGTGTGTGGAGTATGTTAGCAACATAGTATGTATAATACTAGGTTACCGAGTAGTAACCTCTACACCGTCGGCAGCGGTGTTTGGATTCGGATACCAATTTGCTAAGCGAAACCCACACACAAGAAAAAGGCCTCTTGCGAGGCCTCTAAGTATAACCAAACACTTATCTTTTTCTAATCTTGTTCTTCCTCTTCCTCTTCTTCCTCGTCTTCCCACTCATCCTCTTCTTCCTCATCATCACCGTAGAAGTAACCTTGTGCTTCACAAGATTCAGGATTGGGTAAGCTGTTGTATTGTTCTACAACATCAGATTCCAATACTTCTACGATCTTTGGGTAAATCACTCCGGGTGTATCATCACCATTTGGATTTCCTGCAAAGCAAATGCTAATACCTTCGCTTCGGTCTGAGCCCTTGCCATTTAGTTCTGCAAGGAGTTCATAAAAATCCTTACCACCGAACTCACCGTAACCTTGATAATCCTCTTCGGTAAATACTCTACCATCAGGTGTAATCATGTGGACCGTGTGTGTTGGTCTGTTTGAATATGCGTTAGCGATCGATTCGCCTGTATCGCATGTGTTCCAGCTAAAGAATCCCATTTGTTTTAGTTTTAATTGGTTATGGAGTAAATGTAATTAATCTTTTCCAGATAAAAAAATAATCTGTGAATTAATCTTCGGCCGGAGCAAACATTTGTCTGCCCATAGCAATGAAGTTTTCATATTCTCTCTCACCCATGGATTCCTTTAGCTCAGCAACAGCTTCCTGGTGTTCTTTGGCCTTCTCCAACACCTTATTGAATTTGCCTGTCTTTTTGGCTCCTTCCATTAACTCTTTAACTTCCCAGTTAGTGTCTAGGACTTTTCTGAAGATTTCTCTTTGTTCGTTTGTCATGTTTTTATTTTTAATTGGTTACGGAGCAAATGTAATACTCATCAACCAGATAAAAAAATTATTCGACAATTATTTTAAGAGTTTTACGACCGGACAAGTTACCCATCCTGATTCTACAGTTCTTAATGGTTTGCTTACTATTCCATTCTCGATTAGGAATTCCAGCACACCTTCATTCTCTGAGTAGTTCTTAATGATAACCTCATCCTTTTCCAAAACAACTGCAGGCATATTCACCGTGGCCATCATGACAGGTGCACCGTCCTCAGTATCTATTAACTGTAGACATGTTCTTCCGTCTGAGTATTTTCCGATGTTTAATGAAACGTTATATGTTTCATATGGTGTTTTAAGTATGTACATAGTGATTTGTTTTATATCCCAAATATATGACATGTACGCTGGATAAAAAAATAAAGCACAAAAAAATCCACAGAATCTGTGGATTTGATATACCGTTGTCCGAGGTGTTTCCCTCTAGAGATTCCAACCAGGATTAGCAACAATAAGCTTACCGTTCTCTACTCTTGGTATCTTCTTTGTTGATTGGTAATCATCATATTCAATTTGGTCTGGATAAAACTTCTGACCATCAAACATGATATAGTTGTCTTCGCTTCTTTCACCTCTACCTATGTGACTGTATCCCTGCCCTCTTAGGGCATCATGTGATGCACCACCTATCGTTGGTTTACCGAAGATGCTATTCCAAAAACTCTCATTTACATCAGAAGAGTTGAATGACGTGTAGTCTTTAATGTTTTCCATTTCTTTCTTTTATTTCTATTATATATCCATCCGCGGTGAAAAAGATGTTGAGTAGATGTCAGAAAAGATGTCAAGATGTTGACCAGATGTTTAACAGATGTAGACAGGTGATTCACCGTTGGCGACGGTGTTTCCACGCATCACTCAAACATTTACGAATTCATAATCCACAAAAAAAGACCCGAAGGTCTTTCTCTTATCCATTTCAAGGTGGCGGCACATATTCAATCGTTGAGCCTAGACTCTGATGTTTACCTGGCCGGGAAATCCACTTAGGACGATCTTCATTTAAAGCATTGCTCTAACCTTTGCAAAGTACTTTTCGATGTCGGTTGCAAACTTGATAGCTCTTGCTTTGGTCTTGGTGTAAGCAAAGAACTGGCAAAACTCAGAATCGAACTCTACACCGTTGCAGTTAATCTTTTCCTTGATGAAATCTTCAAAGTCATATGCACTGTCGAACTCTTTAACAGTTAACGCTCTTTTAGCATTTCCTGTGATTGACCATTCTTTGGTACCAGTCGTTTGATAAACTGTTAACCCAATTTCAAATTTAATGTCTCCTTCCATAGCTTTTGTTTTGGTTATAAAGCAAATGTAATTAATCCCGCCGAGATAAAAAAATTAAGCTACTAAATCTTTTTTCGAATACCATTTTTTTAACTTTTCAAAGTTCTCCATCGGAACACCGTTGTCAACCAAATACTGATTAATAAGCTTTTGATCCCTTGATGGAACCTTATCGAGCGAGGCCAAAGCCTGAATATATGTTAAATCCTGATTCCGCATCAGAGTGGATAACACCGTTGATGTTTCTTTTGTTAAAGATCCTGGTACAGCGCATTTAACACCGTAGCAGAATTCATAGAAGGCCGGACGATTCTTTTTGTCTGCTCTAATCAGGTTAAGATTGTACAACGCAGCAACATAGTGTATGTGCTTAGCAGTGGTTGTAGTAAACTTACCTAACTCTATTAGGTCTGAGCCTTCTATACGAGCAACAACAGTTTCATAACTGATAATATCATTGCCATCTCTGAATAGGTTGTTCTTTAATTTAAGTACGTTCATAGTTGTTCTTATTGGTTACAGAGCAAATGTAATTAATCCTAATAAGATAAAAAAATAATTCACCATCTTTTTATCTCACGCGTGCAGAGTATATTAGCAACATAGTATATGCCGACGGTGTTTCCCACAGATGCGTGGATTCATAACACACAAAAAAGGCCTGGAGTTACCCAGACCTTTTTAACCAAACAAACCAATTACTCTATTTTGTTATTCGAGAGAGCTGATTCAAGCAATACAATTTCTCTATTTTCTGGGTATCCGTCAATGAATAACCATTCTCCTGCTGCGGTAAAGACGTAACCATACTCTTCGATGTCAGACTCTGCAAATGCTTTAACATTTCCATGAGCTTTGACCGATAACTCCTCACCTCGGTCTCGGTGATAAGCTACGGTTACATTATCAAATGGGTCATCGAATTTGTGTGTAACACCTTCTGGTGGAGCAACCAGAGGCTTTAATGATGAGATTGAACCAAGAGCAATTAGTTGTTCTACCTTCTCTTGGGTTTGATAATTTTCCTGAAGGACTACACCGTTGTATTCTGGGTAGCCATCCCAATGACAGTAAATTGAACGAACTGTACCATCTTGGTCTTCGATTGCGATTCTTGAACGTGTTGCCATATTTTTAAGTGTTTTTGATTATGAAGTAAAAGTAATAAATCTATTCCAGATAAAAAAATAAAATGGGGATTAAAGTACCCCCATTCTAAAATACCATGGATCTTTTTCCAGTGTATGTTTTGCTATAATCTTTTTAATGTGGTCCTCACCTTCCCTGATTGAATTAACCTTGATTGGTGGTGTTTCCATATCAGAAATCATTTCATGAGGTAACACCATTGGTCTAGCAGCCATTCCGGTTTCTTTCCAAGTATGTGTACTGATGCTTTCACACCCCTCCATCATATAGTGGTTAATCACTTTTGGACTTGGGTTTTGTAGAATGAAATTTAAACCTCTAAGTGGGCCGTAAACGTGTGGATGTACCATAGCTATTAGTACTGTTCCTTTTTCCTTGATCATATTCTCTAATTGACCAATCATTTCTTTTTCTTCCTGATTCATGATATTAATTTTTTTGGTTACAATGTAAAAGTAATACATTTCTACCAGATAAAAAAATTATTCCATCTCTAATTTTGCATCTTCAATCGGATATCCTTTATAATCCTTAAAGGGTGACATATCATTATCCAACCAGGCCGTTGCCATTTGCCATGCACCTCTCTCTGAGCGGGCAAACCCCAAAGCGTATTTAGAATCCTTACTCTCTTGGATAATAAAGAACTTGACATCTTTACCCACGAACCCAACATCGAATTGAGTTCGGTACTCAACGGCTATCGCCGTCGGGTACCTTTTTAAAACTCTTTTGTTATCCATTATAAATCGTTTAGAATTTCGAATGTACTGATTCTTCTTGAACCCACACCGGTTGCTAATATAAATTCTATCTCCTTGTGTAAGTCTTCCACCTTTCTGAAATTACGTGCTCCGATAGGAAGTGGTCGTTGGAGTTGGAGATTTGAAATACTGAATCCCATTCCGCTCTCTTGCCAACCACCGTAGAAACTGTAGGTGAATGTGTTGTCGTCACGTAATAATACGGATAACGTTTTTGGATTTCCTTGTGGTCCGTAAGTTGGATCGAATAATCTGTAAATGATAAGTCTTTTCATGATTTGATTTTTAATTGGTTACAGAGCAAATATAATTAATCCTGTCCGGATAAAAAAATTATTTGAGATAAACTTTATTACCCGAGCTTACCAATTTATTAAATCTCATACCATCGGCAATCGAACCACGGTATATCCAATTGGGAGAAACTCTTGGATTATAAGAAACCATTTCCGAATCCGGATGCTGCGTGGAAACACCGTTGGCTACAATTTCTATACTCTCACACAGTATCCAGGAGCAAACAGTTTTATTTGCTCCTTCAAATATCTTAAGTGCTGTAGTCTGCTGATTCTTTAATAAGCATCCGCTCATTATAAGTTGTACCTCATCAGGAGAGTGATAGGAGATTCCGCCACCGTTGGGTCTTTCAATCTTCCACTTCTTGAAGTTCTTACCTGCTCCTAAATTGAATCTAACTTTAATTGTCTTCATATGTTAGTTGTTTTGGTTATAATGCAAAGATAAGAAATCATTCCCAGATAAAAAAATACTACAGAAACTTTTTTAACTCTTCCAACATTCCAGCCGGATTCGAATCATATTCACCGTTGGCCCATTTGCTTACAAGTTCAAAGAAATCTCTATTAGATCTAATTGTTACATTAGATTCTTTAGCCTTCATCGCTGAAGATCCACAAGGAATTTTAGAATGCACTTCCTTAAACATGTCGAATAATGTTGTTTCTTTCATTTGGTTGTTTTATGTTAGTAATTGTTTATACTCTTTCGATGTCCCAGTCTCCATATTGATCTGTGAATGGTCTCCATCCATAGGATACACCTATTTCACCGATCCAATCTGGGAAGCTCATTCTGTCCTCGGGATGTGCTTTTAAGTTCCATTCATTAAATGACTCTCTTGTTAAAGACCACCATTCTGCTTTTGTTTCTGCAATCTTTTTGTTTGGCATACTACTGTAGTTTAATTGGTTAATGTAAATGTAATACTTAATCCGCGGATAAAAAAATAATTGGTTGACTATTTACAGTAAATAGTAAACTGTAAACACGGATACCAGGCGGATTCCACCGTTGGCAACGGTGTTCGGATACAGTGCTACGAATTCTTAATCCACAAAAAAAGAGACCGGAGTCTCTTTTAAATTGTTATGGTAGTGATTAGTAAAACATCGACATCAGAGACTGATAGTCAGCAGGTGTGGATACTCGGAAGCTCTTAACATCAACGTCAAGTACTCCCTTTACCTCATCGCCATATTTTTTGATTGCCTGCTTGATTGCCTGCTCTTCATAAAATGCGTACTCCGAGTTCCATCCACCGCCGGCAAAGTTAAATAGGTATTCTCTCTTTGCCTCAAGTACTCTAGCCGCATTAAAGATTTCAGACTTGGTCTCTGTAGCAATTGCTACCAGATGTGCAAGTGCATCATCACTCATATCACTTGATTCAATTACAGACCTAAGAGCTTGCTCTCTATCGATAAGAAGTGCTAATCTCTTTTGCATTTTATTGTACTCCGCTTTTTTCATAGTTGTTTGTTTACTTAGCTAATATAAGAATAGTTGCTTAGATAAAAAAATAATACGCGAGCTAATTCGCATGCGAGACCGGTAGTATGTTAGCAATATACTATGTATTGCCACTAGGCCCATTCCTTAGAATGGGCTAGCAACGATGTTTGCCATATCGTAGTTCTTCATTAACAACTGTGAAGCTTGTACCTGAAGTCGACGACGGTCATAGTCATCAATCTTGAAACTGTTGTCATGTGTAGCGAAGTGCGTGATACCATTCACTAATTCCCAAATGCTTGTACCTGTCTTAGCACACTTCTTCTGAGCGGTAGATAGAAGTATAGTGTCGACCTTGGCATTATGGAATGCTGCACGAGTTGTATGCAACGGCGTCCAAGCTTCAAGCTCCTTGTGGTCAGCGTCAGACATGAACTTTAGACTGTCGTGTGCTGACTCCAATTCGAATAGTGATGCGTTGGTGTTCATAGCCAACCTTACCTTATCGTCAAACATGCTAGGCTTGAAACCTCTCTCGGCTAGAGAGTTTAACTGAGCCCAGAAGTTCTCCATTGAACGTGCATCCATTTGACCAAGAGCAAGTGTTTCCTGAAACGCCGTACCAATCATACCGTTGGCGCAGACCAATCGATGTAGGAAAGGTGAAACCCTAAATCCAGCATCAGGATTGTTGGTGAATGAAATACCACCGTAGAAGTCCTCATCGGCTAACCCTTGAATACCCCAAGAGTTCTTTGGTGATGCAGCATTAATAACCAAACCTCCATTTGATCCGACTGAGAAGTTGTTAACCTCCAGACCATACTTATCAATGATTGATGTGGTTGTATCCAAGAACGTTTGATTGCTAATCAGATCTCGTGGATCTTTCTGAATACCAATAATCTCTCTTGTCTCGGGGTTAACAACTAATGATAGAGTTGTTGCACCTTTAGCCTGGACTGCTACCTTTAGCCTATTGACTAAAGCCTGTCTAGCCTTGTCACCGAATGCAGAGGAGAAGGTTTTATCAAAACCAACCGGAAGACCGACGATCTTGCAGATACCTTTAAATGCATCGTTTGACATTTTAATTTGTTTGTCACCCAATCTAAGCACGTTGTTCTTAATGATCTCAACGTCCTTTAGGTTAACCTCCTTCCTTAACGGGGTTCTTAATATCGCTTCTTTAGATCTACTATCGAATAGCGATTGTGAAATTGTTTCGAATTTTGCCATAGTTGTTTTGTTTGATTACTTTGCAAATATAATACTATTCCTCAAGATAAAAAAATTATAAGCCATCATTTTCATGATTTTCCGTACCAATTTGGAATAATTCATCAAATGCACCCTCCTCATGGTCTAATAGAGTTCGTTCGTGGTTCAGAGCAACTCTTGCGTCCTCATCATTGCTAAAACGTTTTAAATCGTACTCCACATCTCCTGAAGCAGATAACGAATAAAACATACGCTTACCTACACTGCCTCGACGGTTTTTGGCAAAGACCATATAGGAGCTGCCACTCTCCTGATCTAACCTTAGCTCAAGCATACCTGTGGTATTGTGTTTAAGCTTATTAGATCCGACAAAAACACCGCCTTTGGTCACCTGCTGTATAGCAATGAACGTTGTGTTTTTCTTAACGGTGTTGTTACCAAGGTTGTGACTAATCATAAGGTCAATCAACCACTTTTCAGATCCGGTAGAGGTTAGCTTTAAAGCCTCCTTGATATCCTCCTGTACCTCAGCGAAGGAGTCAATAAGTACGATATCGTAACCTGGCGACAAAGCCTGCTCAATAACCGTTTTAGGGTTGCTGTCGCAGTATTCGCCAATGAATAGTATATCGACTTCACCAAACTTTGGAAAGCGTTTGACATACCCATATAAGTCGATACGGGTCATTTCAGCAGAGATGAATAACACCTTAAATCCCTTTAGAGCTAAATCCGAAAGAATATCCAACGAGACTGTGGACTTACCTACACCGGGGTCACCGATAAGCATGAAGTTACAAGCCTTAGGTAAACCACCATCGTTAGTGAATAACAAATCGACAGGTTTGCCCGTTGCCATTGGTACAAATAGATCATCAGGAAATTCCTGGTTTTTCATACGCACCAGCTCTAATGGCTTTTCCATATAATCTGGTGCGGGTACATTACCCTGACTGAGAGGTGGTAAGCCTTGCTCCATTCTCTTCTTGGCTGCTGATGCTCTAACTGCCTCTGCGATACGAGCCTTAGCCTCGTCGCTCATTGGTTTTCTTGTTCCTGTTGGTTCTGTGTAAGCCATATGTTTTAGTTTATTTGGTTATTGATAAAGCAAATGTAAGAAATCCTTTCCGGATAAAAAAATTATTCGTCTGAATTTTCTTCATAATCCCAAATTAATTCACCGCCAAAGAAATCACCCCATGCACCAAATCCAAAATCAGTATCTGGTTCGATGTCTGCAAGGACAATACGGGAATATGGATCTCCTAGACTTCCCTCTTCCTTTTCGGTTTCGAATCTAGCTTTAAGCACATCCAACTTGTTGCTTAATTGGTAACGGTCGCCATCAGGGTGGCACATGATAAGTACATACATAATTTATATTTTTTGGGTTAAACTTAATCCTCCTAGTAGGCTACTCACCTGGGATTCTTTAATAATAAGCACATCAGAGAATCCCTGCTCATATTCAGCAGCAGCTTCCTCGAGAACATAATCAGCATACTCTCCGAAGTCATCGAAGTCATCTGTCATCTCTTTCTCATCAATAACTATTTTTTCTACCCGCACCTCATCATTAAGGTATCCTCCGGTAGCTATTAAAATAAGGGTTTCTTTTTGGTTCATGATATTTTTATTTGATTACTAAGCAAATATAATAAATCCCAACCAGATAAAAAAATAATTGGTGAATTATTTTAAGATATATAGGATACAATAAATAAACGAAAAGTAAATGGATAAAATTAAATCATTCGAATCATTCATAAATGAAGCACAAATGAAGCTATCGAATCCAGACACCGCTGGTGACACGTTATCCGGGGTGTTAGCAGCTAATCTTGATGCTAAAGAATCTCCTAAAGGAAGTAACACCAGTCCTGAAGTAAACGCTTATCTTAAGAGTGTTGGTCTTGGACCAGGTTTACCTTGGTGTGCAGCTTTCGTTTACTACATATTCGACCAGGTATCCAAGAAACTAAGCATAGCTAATCCGCTTCCTAAGACCGGCGGTGTCCGCAACCACTGGGCAGCAGCTCCAGCAGATGTAAAGATTACAGCAGAACAGGTCAGAGCAAATCCTAAATTATTAAAACCAGGTCAGATCTTTATGCAAGGTAGAGGTGCTAAGGCACTTGGACATACAGGTATAATTGTCGAGGTGAATCCTGAGAAAGGAACATTCGTAACAATTGAAGGTAACAGTAGTGATAAAGTTAGTATCAGAACAAGAAGAATAGGTGACACTTCATTCTTCGGTTATCTTGATTACTTTAAGGCCAGCAGAACACCAGACTTTGAAGCTGATGTTGCAAAAGCAGTTAGCGGTAAAGCAATACCATTATCACCTATCAACGGTGCACCATCAGATAATGAAATCGGTGGTGGTCCATTAGCTACAGCAACTGCACCTTCTGGTGATAACGAAGTTGATAAAAGTTTTGTTAGCAGCTTATTCGGTGGTATAGCAGCATCTCTAAGAGGTGGTGATGGCAAGGGAATAAGAGAATTAAGTGTCGGTGATGTTAAAGCAGCAATCAATGCTCTAAGATAAACCCACGGTATTTTACCGCAGCCGCAAACATCTAAACAAAAAAAAGACTGAGATAAACTCAGTCTTTTTTTGTGGTGTTTTATAGTAGGTCTGGATAGAGTGATTCAAAGTCTTCCCTATTAAATCCAAATTTCTCAGTAAGCATATTCTTTATTTCCGTTTCGTTTCCTGTGTATTCAACTTCAGGATACTTATTTGTCTCGTCAGATTCTTTAATCACCTTATGGGAGATGCCATACACCTCGAGATAATCATAAAAGATTTTATCGTAGTCTTCATCTTCACCGAGAATGGTAGCTAATCTAACAGTTTTCATTTTCTCTTTTTATAAACACGTACATCAATAGTATCTCCAACAGTAAACCATCTTGAAGATTTGAATTCCATGCTATCGACAGTCACGATTCTATACCTCGGGCTTATATCATCATGAACAGAAATCGATTTCATCTTCTCGCATGTGGATACAACCGCTTTGGTCTGCACTAGGTCAAATGTATCTTTACCTCTAACAACAGTCTGCGGTGACTCTGGTACTGGACCACACGAGAACACAAGAACAATTAACAATAAAATCGCGATTGTCTTTCTCATATTATTCAGGCATTAAAGTACTTAGTTTTTTAGCAACTAGGATTTTGAAATCAATAGACATGTTCTCTATAACATCCTTAGCAAATAGATGCTTCCACTTATTTAGATATAAATCAAAGTATCTTCTGGCACCTTTTACGTGTGTTGTGGTTTCACAAGAGCTTAGCACATTAAGTGCTTTAACATATTCTTCTAGGTGCGAGGCCTTTTTCATACATATAGTCTTTTCCATACAGTAAAGATAATATAAAATCGCGAGATAAAAAAATAATTACCCATCAATTTAGCTTCCGAGGTGTTTGCACGTCCAGTATCCGATCGATATAATAATCTGTTTCTCGACATTCATCACAGAGATCTCTCATGTACCTTCCGTTCTTTTCCACACCGGGATTAACATGAAGTGTCACCATCTTTATCTGTTCAGCTGGAAAATCATTGTAACACGAGCCACACATTTTCTTTACCTCTTTTATTTTCTTAGCCATATACTGATTTGTTATTTGGTTGCGTGGCAAATATAAGAAATACAACCGGGATAAAAAATAAAAAGGCCCAAGAAACCTCGGACCTTTAAATTAGTAGGTTAGTGTTATGCTTTAGCAGTAGCTCTAGTACCTTTTGTTGAAGTACGATTAGCAGCTGTTTTACGAGCATTAGCAACTTTGAATGCTGCATTAATGATAGTTAAGTTTCTGTAACGACCAGAGAACACTTCACTCACGGTGCTAGTTGCAAAGCTAGTACGAGTAGCAGTAGCAACAACATCACCACGTCTGCGGAATTCGTTGATAACGGATACCTTTTGTTCGTAAGTTGGCTTAGCTGTTTTTACAGTTTTAGCTGGCATAGCTTTTTTAGATGCTTTAGCTGGCATCATTTTTTTAGCATTTTTCATAACAATAATTGTTTTTAAGTTCATATATTATAGTGAATATCCGGACTAATGTTTCACAAAAAACCCCCAGGTCGCTTGGCGTCCCAGAGGTTTTTCTATATAGACATCAGATCGATTTGATCTAATGGAGGAGATGTATATATTATTTCTACTCTCAGTTTTTGTTTCGATCAGGAGATGGAAACACCGCGGATTAAATAACTCCCTCCTCCTTCAACTTGTTATAGACAGATTCAACTTTGTGATGATCTGCATTTTCAATCTCGTCCAGCAACGCTTCCATCGCGGATGAACACAGATCCTGTTCAAGTTGCTCAGCAACCCATGATCTGTCCAGTAGTATAATTCCCATACTAACAAGTTCATGCGGTCCGAATGATTCAACGAGACTTGTCATCTCTCTTCGCATCTTTAAGCTGTCCACCATTTTACCTTGGTTCAGGTATAGTTCCTGTGTCTTCATATTATGCATTATTAGATTTTCCGATACGAATTCCAAGGAATGCCATGATAAGCACTGAGCCTAACCAACTCTTAAATGAAACCACCACGGGCAAGCCCATTAGCTTTAATCCAAATACAAGTAGTAGAGGTGCTGCAGCCAGCATCGTGAATCCTAGAATTATTACAAATGCTAATGTGAATACAGGTACACCCTTCACGTTGCCCTTAGCTAGGTCTTTTAATATTGTGATTGCTTTTTTCATAGATTAAATGTTCCAAGGTTCTGTGTCATTTACTCCAAGCTTCCATGAGACCTTACCGTCGATAAGAATCTCAGTGATAGGACCGTAGCCTTTATTCTTATCCGAAATGCTTTTAATGTAATAACCAGGTTTTTTAACCTTATCATAAACTAGACGTTGTCCGTTTTGATAAGCTACCGTTACCTCATAGCCTCCTGGTTCTAGGCTTAGTGAGTTGGTTCTGAATTTGTCTCCGACTCTTAATTCTGACATTTTATTTGTTTTTAAAGGATTAACTAAATGGGTCAAGGTCATCGTTAGGAATAAGCCTCCAGCTCTTCTCCGCTCCTGGGGATTTAGCAAGACTTATAGTCTTCGCTTCATCCTTTAGTTTCACTAGAGCATCAGTGTATTTACCGTCCTTAATAAGGGCTAACACATCTTTAGCTGTAGCAGCATCAACATCAGCCTGATACACAACTGCATGACGGTGTCTGTTAGCACCTGCTCTCAGACTCATCATACCAAGCTCCCGTGGATCTATCTGAAGATCTCCTGTGTCAACGTTGTATGTGACTGCTCTAAACGATTCGATGCCGTGGGCATCTGCGATTCCGTAAAATTTCATATGTGTTTGGTTTTATTTAGTAAAAGTAATGAATCATCTCTGAATAAAAAAATAATTCACAACCTTTTTTCATTAAAAAAGGAGAGACTCCGAAGAATCTGCTCCTTTTTGGAAATCGGGCTAATAGTTCTATATATTCTACGTCCAATACTTTTTCTGGACCTTACTGATATATTCCCATGTCATTGGGTAGTTATAAAAGAAATGTCTATACTCTTCCGGACTTGGTTCGCTAATCTCTTTAAGTCTCCAGCTACTAACCATTAGATTGATAATGGTTCTTTTCCGGTGTAGTATTTCCTGTTGTCTGAAGACTCTTTCAGCATCACGCCGATCATTTCCACCTCGGACTTCGATAGCCTTCTTAAGCCCCTGGGACTTCCTTAGCCTTCTTAACCATCTCTTGAATATCCTTTGAAGCATTGCTTAGGTATGTTTTTATCCGTGATTCCATAACTGAGATCTCCACGGCGAAACCAAGTGCTTGTACATTTTCGATGATAGTTGTCACATTGTAGTTACCGGCGGTTCTTTGAATCTCCATCGCAATCACCCGATAGATAGCGTCGTTGTCATATACTGATTTCATTACTTGGCCTCGTTATTTACGAGTAACCCTATGCAATGAAGAAGAATACGATGTTTATCCTCCGGGTTGATAGCGCTGTTGTCCAGCTCTTTCTTTACTGCAATTGTCTGCAAGTAAATACCGCGGGCTAGTTTCTCTACTTCTCCACGATAAACTTTTAATAGCTCTTGTGTTCTTTGATCCATTTTTAATTACTTATTTTTATTCTTCCGCTGCATAATCCAGATACACATTTCCAACATGTAACCTTATCTGCGTTAGCATCAACATTATCTACGCGGGTTCCGCATAGTTTGCAATTTAGATGCTTCATGCCTTTTGGACTTTTACTTCCACCTTTTGATTTGTTTACTGATATTGCCATTACTCTCCAAGTTCTAAATTAACCATCGGGTCAGGCACAATTTCGTGGCCGGGGATGTTTTCATCAACATACTGCTTAAGAAATTGACACCTTTCATACTCTTCTCTGATAAGGAATAAACTCATCATGCGATTAATAGCATTACATATGGAAGTCATATCCCCTGATTCTAAAGCCTCAGGACCTTTGGATACAAGCATATCATACGCCATGTAACAGCCGTCGATGAATTCTTTTTTTGCTTCAGCCTTTATTTTACTTCTAACCTTGTTAGCTTGTTGCTCCAAGTGATCCTCGAATCCAAATGATTCGTTGTCGTCGTCTTCGTCAAACATTTTTTCCCCTTTTTTCTTTTATTCAACAATGTAAACCATTTTGCCGAGTCCCAACTCTTTTACCTCTCGGTATAAAGTTCCTCCTTCGGATACTATTTCCATCTCGCTTTCAAAATCTGAACTTGTGTCCTTTTTGACTTTCTCCCGGATTATAGCACCGCCGGCAAGATAAACACGATTAACAATATCGTGATGTTTAGCCTTGTTGTCCGTTGTACAAATAAATCTTATTGCTCCCATGTGTGAATCTTTCTATATTTATTCTAGTTCAAAAATAAAGAAAAATTCCGGGAATGCAATGATTAATTTAATGTTGGCTCGGTTGTTCTCATTTTAGATAACCATCCTTTAAAGATTGTTTTCTCTCTTGCATCCATTCCGGCGTTGAATTCTGCGAATCTGCCTCCTGAGGCTTTGAAGTCGATAACTAATTGCTCCAATGTGCGTGGTTTTTTTTCTGCTGTTGCCATGATTTTTGTTTTTAGTTTATGATTATTAATAAGTTGATCCTGATTCATCAAATTCGTATTCTCCTTCCAATATTCTATCTTCGACGTTGTCATCTGAGAAGTAGTCTTCAACTCCATTCTCTAGACGAATAAGTATATCTGCCATGTGATTCGAGAATTTCGCCGAGGCTTTTTCAATTGCTGTAGCAACTGCTGGATACCGTGGGTCTGAGCTAAGCAAAGTGCATTCAAATTCAATCTCTGTTTTACTTGCACCTTCCTCAATCTCGTATTGTATCCATCCTGATAACACGTCTGGAATACCCAACCACTTCTTAAACATTTTGTCGTTGGTAATTTCAAGGGCTTCATAGATGTGAATCTCGTAGTCATCAAATCCAATGTTGGTGCGATTGTTCTTGAAAACAAATTGATTCCCGTTTTTTTCATAATAGTCGTTACCGAGTATCTCAGTCATCTCATCATGTACGGGTTCGAAGAGAGCGCAGTCATCTGCTGCCCAAAGAGCAGCTTCGTAATACTCTTTCTCCATTAGCTCCTCTCTAACTTCTTCTATTGCTCTTAGCTTAGCGACTGGTTCTAATTCTTTAAAATTATAAACTGTAACTGTTCTCATATCTTTGTTTGTTTGATTGTTATGTAAAGATAAAGATTCCAGTCCAGATAAAAAAATTATTTGCGAATTATTTTAAAATAATTTTGAAGTGCCTCTTTCTCTGATAGCTCGAATAGCGGATTCGCGATCCTCTATCTCCAGCTTTGCCACTCTGATAGCCGAATACTCTCGATTAAGATTATTCGTAATTTCAGGATGTAGCCACTCAACAATTACACCGTTGGCCGGGATTGACTCCTCAGTAACATTAATTAGTATCCCGCGATCCATGCAAAGGTAATAAGGTTGTAGTCCTTTAGCAATCTGACTCATAACAAATGCGATACCTTCGCTACCAACATAAGGCGGACCAACAACTACTCGCTCCTCACGTTGACATGGATCCACAGCTATTACCCGACGAATATCATTAGGTATGCGGAGGTCGTCTCCATTTAGATAAGTGTTACTATAGCGAGCCATTAGGTTAGCAATGCTATATTCTTCGTCGTTCATTTTCTCTTGTATTAATTAGATTCTGTTTCCTGATTCATCGAACTCAACACCGTTGGCTTCAAGATCATTAATAATGTACTCGTCTTTAAATTGTTCTTCGTAAGCGGTCTCGAGATCATCATATAGTTTCTTAGCTCTGTCTCTTGCCCAGTTACCTGTTGCCTCCTCGATCGGTCCGCACGCCTCTTCAACATTGATTGTGATTATCATTCCTGTGCCCATATCCTTTTCAACCTCATCGTCACCATCAACCTCTACGTGTGCGATCATTGTATTATGGTGGGAATATCGGGTTGACTCACGACGGATAGTGATAAGAAGATTCTCTGCAACCTCATCCAGCACCTTAAGCCCTAAGACCTCGGTAATGAATTTCTTGTTTTCTGAGTTGTAGACTCTGGCTGTGAAGGAGGCACCGTCGCCTTGACTCCAAAAGCCCGACCACTCAACTTCTATATCGGTTAGCCCTAAAGCCTCCATGTCCTCTTGGAAGCCTTCAAGAATAGGCTCTGCCCAATAGTCATCATTGAATTCCGAGATGTGTTGTTTCTCGTCTTCAATTATTTTTTCCTGTATCTCTTTTGGAAGTTCAGAAAATGAAAAAGTTTTTTCTGATTCTGAAAATGACGTGAATGTTTTTATTTTATCCATTTTGATTTTGTTTTTTTATTTACTAAGCAAAAATAAAAAAACTGTTTGAGATAAAAAAATTATTCTGGATTTTTTTCTTTTTCTTTCTTAGTATAATGATCGCACTCGTGCACTTTATTATTAGAAATGAAAACGAAAATGACAATTGCAACAATTAGCAACATCGGTTTACACACCGAGGGCCAGAAAATCGGATTAAGTTCATCGCATAATAAAGCTAAGCCCAACCAGGAAAGTAGTAAACTAACAGCGAAAACTTTTCCTTCAGCCTTAAAACTTTTTCCCTTGCATGATTTGAATTTTTTCATATCTTATATATTGTGAGTTATTTCCCGTATTTAAGGGCAAGAGTTGTCACAGTGACAAACCATATGATTATGACCACTACCATAATCAAATCCTCCTTCTTCTCTTTTTTCATAATGTAAATATAATTCATTTCCTCGGATTAAAAAAATAATCCTGTAACCTTTTCGGGTAGGCCCCCGTCAGAGAGTATGTTAGCAACATAGTATAAACCCTCCCTTTTATTTTTTTATCCCGCAAAAAAGTCATACTTTTATGATGGGGGAGTTGTGGGCTATAATAAACCCCAAGATCGCTCCCGGGGTGTTAGAAAAGTTATTAACATTCCTAGTATGGTGTCTCATCATCAAACTTAATCCCGTCCAGCTTATGAATGGCCATCTTGATTGAGTCTGTCTTGGATTTGTCCGCGGTGAACGCTCTGCCATAACCAGGCTTCAACGAGTACTCCAGTAGACTGATAGCCTCATCCCTAACCTCAGGGCTAGAGAGTGGGGTTAACCATGATTCGCCATTCAACCAGTCCTCATTGCTCATAGAGTCCTGTGGATCATTGTAGATGTCAGTTGCGTAGTTGACCACTGCCACCTCATCAAGCTCGTACTCCGGATCATCATCCTCGCCATAGCTCAACTTCAGCTTATAGTCTTCATCAACCTCTTCGATGTTCAGTACCCAAAGACCTGCTGGTTCCACCCCGGGCTTAGCCTCTAGGATAGCCACTGACCCTCCTTGGGGTAGGGAGACGCATTCAAACTTTAGATCCGAGTCCTTGTGGTCTATCTCTCTATACTCATCGGGTTCCCGGTCGTCCTGATTCCAGGGTGCGTTAGGATCGTTATCCCACCAATCACCTTCGTATACTTGTAAGTGTTTCATTCAGTTTTTTCTTTTATATATCCCAGACACCGTGGGGGTGTTTTAACCCCGTACCCCAGATGGACCCGGCCACCAAATAGATGGATCTAATACTGTTCCGTCTCCTGCACATAGAGAGAAGACTAGAGAGACAACTAGAGGGTAGACTCATTCTCCTAAGAGAGATAGGTAGAGACAGAATCACATAGTTGCACCCCGGCCTACATAGTATCTTAGTGTACCCGAGGCGAGGCGAAGAAAACCCAGTCCTAAATGGTGCATACGGGGCGCTTTTTCCGGCGGGGAGATCTAGGGGATTTCGGGGCGGAGTCTCAGCCCCATAGAAATCCACTTCTTACCACATTAT
>Ga0214163_1000457_pt1 | contig 19089 bp, 18 predicted proteins | sample LakMenepilimnion_2_FD_153001 | JGI IMG/M metagenome (GOLD analysis project Ga0214163, IMG submission 153001) | Freshwater microbial communities from Lake Mendota, WI - Practice 15JUN2010 epilimnion v4 | ecosystem: Environmental > Aquatic > Freshwater > Lake > Epilimnion/Euphotic zone | place... | reverse complement strand
CGGCGCCTCCAGCTCCACCTGCGCCGCCCGTGCGAACAGCCGCTGTGATCAATGCGTCGGGTTGCGAAAAGCCCGAATATCCAAGCGCTTCAAAGCGCTTAGAGGAAGAAGGCACTGTGCAGTTGAAATTCTTGGTAGGCGTCGATGGCAAGGTCATTGAGTCAGCCATTGAGAAGTCCTCTGGTTTCAGGCGCTTGGACGAAGCGGCCAGAGCTGGTTTGTCTAAGTGTCAGTTCAAGCCCGGCACGCTAGATGGCAAGCCTCAGCAAAGCTGGGCCAGCATGCTGTTCACATGGCGCATTGAGTAAAGCGCAAAGCTCTTAGCAAAGCGCATCAGAAACCACATCAGAACCCAACACTTTTTGTTGAACATTTTTATATTTAATTGAATTCGTTTCAGAGGAGTCTTTCCATGATCAAGCAACTCAAAACTCTCGTCCTGGCCATCGGTTTGGTGGCAGGCATGGGCCTGGCCAGCAGCAGCTTTGCGTCCAAGACCAAAGAGGCTGCCCCTGCGGCAGCGGCACCTGCGGCAGCAGCGCCAGCCGCCGAGGCAGCACCCGCTGCTCCTGCCGCACCCGTTGCAGCAGCACCCGCATCTGCGCACGAAGAAAACCCCTACGGCCTCAGCGCTTTGTGGGCCCAAGGCGACGTGGTGGCCAAAGGCACCTTGCTCATCTTGGTGCTGATGTCCATGGGTTCTTGGTATGTGCTTATTACCAAGTACTTAGAGCAATCGAAGGCTGCCAAGTTTGCAGCTGCTGCCAAAGAAAGTTTCTGGGGTGCTTCTTCTTTGCGTCAGGGTGCAGATGGCTTGGCCGAAGACAGTCCCTTCCGCTTCATTGCTGAAAAAGGTCTTGAAAGCGCTAACAAGCACACCGGATTGCTGGGTGGCGTTGACTTTGACACCTGGACAGCCAGAAGCATTCAGCGTGCCATTGGCAACGTTCAAAGTCGCTTGCAAGACGGCTTGGCTGTGTTGGCCACTGTCGGCTCCACTTCACCTTTCGTGGGTTTGTTCGGTACCGTTTGGGGTATCTACAACGCGCTGGTAAAAATTGGCATGTCGGGCCAAGCGTCCATTGACAAAGTGGCCGGCCCTGTGGGCGAGTCATTGATCATGACGGCCATTGGTTTGGCTGTGGCGGTGCCTGCCGTGTTGGGTTACAACTGGTTGGTCCGCCGCAACAAGGCGGTGATGGAAGACGTGAACGGATTTGGTTCTGACTTGCACTCTGTGTTGTTGGCTTCAAGCAACAAGTGATTTACAAGCGATTCAAGTCTAAGGCTTCAATCCTTAAAACTTCAATCCTCAACATATTCAGAGGCCAATCATGTCAATGAACGTCGGTTCAGAAAAAGACGATGAGATCATGAGCGAGATCAACACCACACCCTTGGTGGATGTGATGTTGGTGTTGTTGATCATCTTCTTGATCACCATTCCGGTGGTGACAACGTCCATCAAGGTGGACTTGCCCAAGGAGAAGAACCTGGTGCGCGAAACCAAGCCAGAGAACGTGATCATCTCGGTGGACGTGCAGGGAAGGATTTTCTTGTACGACACGCCCATCAAAAATTCAGACGACTTGCTTCAGCGCATGAAAAAGTTTGCGGTCATGAAACCTCAACCTGAAGTTCAGATTCGGGGCGATGGCAAGAGCGACTTTGAGTCGGTGGGCCGGGTGATGTATGCGGTGCAGCGCGCCGGCATCACCAAGGTCGGGTTCATCACTGAGCCGCAATAAAGGAAAAAAATCATGGGAATGAACGTAGGCTCGGGCTCGGGCAGTGATGAGCCAGAAGTGATGATGGACATCAACACCACGCCACTCATTGACGTGATGTTGGTGCTCTTGATCATGTTGATCATCACCATTCCGGCGCAACTTCACTCAGTGAATTTGGACATGCCCATTTCACAGCCACCCACCAAAAAAATTGACCCTGTGGTCATCAAGATTGATGTCGACGCTGCCAACGTGATCAATTGGAACGGCAAACCCATTGCAGGTCGTGCAGACCTAGAGGCCAAACTGGTAGAAGCTGCGGCCACTCAGCCACAACCCGAGCTGCACATCCGCTCGCATGCCAAGGCCAAATATGAGTCTGTGGCGCTGGTCATGGCCAGTGCGCAGCGCCTCGGCTTGACCAAGCTGGGCATTGTGGGTTCGGAGCAGTTTGTGAATTAATGATATAGGGAATACAACAATGAACACAGATATTCATCCCATAGATTCGCGCCTGTCAGGCATGCTGAAATCTGACAGAATTTTAAAAGGGATATTTAACAGCATTCCCTGCCCTTCGATCATTGAAATGTGTGGCTATGCCGGATTTGATTTTGTAGTCATTGATAACGAGCATGGCAGTGCTGATTTTCAAACGACTGAAAATATGCTTCGAGCAGCTCGATCAAGTGGTATCACACCCATCGTCAGGTGTTTTGAAAAAGATATTCCACGCGTCTTAGACATGGGTGCTAGTGGCGTGCAAGTTCCGATGGTTGAAACACCAGAGCAAGCACTTAGGCTTTCAAGGATGATTCGATATCCTTTGCCAGGCAATAATGGGGGCAATAGAGGCAGTGCATTTAGCCCTCGAGCCGCAGGCTATGGCGCATTTGGCGGCGTCAGTCATACGAGTTTAAGCAACGAAACCTTGGCCCTCGTTGTCATGATTGAAACCCCCTTAGGTGTTCAGAATGCAACAGCCATTGCTGCAGTTGAGGGTGTCGATGCAGTTTTTGTAGGACCAAACGATCTGGCACACACCATGGGGCATGAGAACCGTTGGCAAGACGCGGAAGTGCAAGAGGCCATCATCAAGGTAATCAAAGATGTTAAGAATCAAGGCAAGTGCCCAGGCGTATTGGCATTGACTCAAAAGGATGAAGAGTTTTATGCAACCATCGGTGCACGGTATTTTGCCAATGTCACCACAGCGCTGTTCACACAAGCATTGCGCGAAGCTGCAAAAAGAACTGAAGCAAAAATTTCATATTGATCAAACAAACACAAGTTAAATATTAGGGATAAAAATGACAACCCATCATCAAAATCGATTCCTGACAACGCATGTTGGATCGCTTCCACGTTCACAAACAGTTGTAGATCAAATATTTTCACTAGAGCGCGGTGAACCTGTAGACGAGGCAATCTTTGACCAAGTGATGGCAGGGGCGGTTGATGAGGTTGTGAGGCGTCAAGTTGTGGCCGGAATTGATATCGTCTCCGATGGCGAGATGAGCAAGATAAGTTATGCAACGTATATCAAAGACAGATACACAGGCTTTGATGGTGATAGCCCTAGGCGAACGCCAGCAGACTTGCTTGAATATCCGGGGTTTATGAATCGCTCATCAAGCGGAGGTGGCACACCCACCTACAGACGACCTTGTTGTGTAGGCCCAATTGCCGTGAAAGATGAGCGCCCTCTACACAACGACATCAAGCGTGTGAAAGATGCAGCAAAGAAACATGGTGCCAAACATATTTTTATGAATGCAGCATCACCGGGTGTTGTATCGCTTTTTCAACCTAATCAGCACTATGCCAACGACGACGCATACCTTGAAGCGTTGGCACATGCTTTGCGTCACGAATACCATGCCATTGTGGACGCAGGCCTCATCTTGCAAATTGACTCACCTGATTTAGGCTTAGGACGTCACATGATGTACAAAGATCTAGAGGATGACGTTTACCTTTCTAGAATTGAGAAACACGTTGAGGCTTTGAATTTTGCCCTTGTCGCCATTCCAGCCGATCGAGTCAGAATGCATGTGTGCTGGGGAAATTACGAAGGGCCTCATCACAAAGATGTGCCACTGGCCACCATTCTGCCAACCGTACTGAAAGCCAAGCCTCAAGGCCTGCTGTTTGAGACATCAAATCCGAGACACGCGCATGAATGGGAAACATTTGCAGAGATGAAATCTGAAATTCCAGAAGACAAAATCTTAATTCCTGGCGTATTGGATTCCACAACAAACTTCATTGAACACCCGCGCCTGGTGGCTCAACGCATTCAAAAGTTTGCAGAAATTGTAGGCAAAGACCGCGTGATTGCAGGCAGCGACTGTGGCTTTGGCACCTTTGCAGGATTTGGCGCTGTAGACAGTGAAATTGTTTACGCGAAATTTTCTGCAATGGCAGAAGGTGCAAACATTGCAAGCAAGAAATTCTGGCCTTGACTCACTTTTTAAGTTGAGCAAAAACATCGACACCCATCTGTAAAAGCAGATGGGGCAAGTCAATCAAAACCCAATTTTCGGTTAACAGCCCGTTTTCGCAGCGCCACCAATCGGCAACACGCATGCCAATTTTTTGGTGGCTGGCCTTGGCACCCAAATATGAACCAGCATGGGTGGCTGCAACACTTGGCCAACCGGTAGATGCCACATACTGTCCCTCTGCAAACCGAGCGCGATGCCCTGCCCCACGGCGATCGGGAAACGCATGTAAAAATGGTTTTTGATGGTGCGTCTGAAAACCAGCGATGGTTCGTGTAGAGCCAATGCCACAGGGCCCGTACCACATCATGTTGGGATGCCAAAAACGCTCCATGCCCATGGATGACAAATTGACACCGTCAAAATCAAACAGCCCGCGAATCATGCTGAGGGTGCGCGTCATGCTTTCGATGCCCTCAGCGGGGTCTGTCACGCCAAGCAGTATGCCGTTGGTGTTTGCAGGGCCGGGCACATACCAATCTGCACCATTGCTAGGCGGCAGCATAGAAATGCCAGCCTGCCTGGCCAGGTCCACGATATCAAGCAGCACTCTGGCTTCAACAATTTTTCCACCAACACCATTGCTGTTGGGTTCCCATTTGTAAAACTCGCCAAATCGGAGAACAGCTGGCTCACCCGTAGCTGGAATGCCTAGCCACGGATTGCGAAAAGTTCCAACATAGTGACCCATGGCTGTAACCCACAACCCTTCATTTCGAACATGCGGCGGAGAGTAGCCAATTTCGCCTTCTGGTGGACTTTTCCAATAGCCTGCAAAGAAAAGATCTGTGTTTCGCTGCATGTCTGGAAATGCAGTTAGCAGAGGTTCATAAAAATGATCGACAGCTTCTTGCGCAGACTTGAGTTCGTTGATTGGATGAAACACATGCCAAGATGCATCGGGCTTGACCAGGCTTTCAAATGCATTTCGCATTTGATGGCCTGGACTTTGTTGAATAAAACGCCACACATCAGATTTACATTGCGCCAATTGCTCGGCAAGTAAAGTAGGGTTAGGAATGGAGGTTGTAGACATTTGACTCATTTAAAACTCTATAAAAAGTGCATTAACCCTTGACAGCACCTTGTGTCAGACCTGAAACAATTTGCTTTTGGAAAATGGCGATCAGTAAGATCAATGGAATGGTGATGCTGACGGCTCCGGCAATGCCTTGCATTAAAAACGACTCGCTTTCAGCATGAATAGAGTTGGCTATTGCAGCTGGCATGGTCATCATCTCTGTATTGGTAAGTGCTGAACTGAGCAGAAAGTCGTTGTAGGCCAACAGAAAGCTAAACAGACCGGTTGTGACAATGCCTGGCCACATGACGGGAACAATGACCTTGAAAAAGGCCTGAAAACTTGAGCACCCATCCATTTGTGCGGCCTCGTCTAATTCTGTTGGAATATGAATGAAAAAAGACCTGAGCATCCAAATTGTGAAAGGCTGATTGATGGAAACCAAGACCAGAATGAGAGTGAAGCTTGTGTTGCGAATTCCAAGCGCATCAAACATTGTAAAAAAAGATGGCAGCAATGTGGAGTGAGGAATAGCGCGAAACGCGAGTGCTACAAGCAATAAGATAAAACCAATTCTGCCCTTGTAGCGACTTAATCCATAGCCAGCCAAGCACCCGATTGACAGTGAAATTAAGACAACAAAAAACGTGACAAAACAAGTGTTGTAAAAATTCTGATAAAACTTGTTGTCAATCCATAAGTTGCTGTAGTTTGCGAAAGTCAACGGAACATTGAAGCTGAGTGATGGCGAAAATGCGTCGATGTAGTCTCTGAAAGAAATAACGCCCATCCATAAAATAGGCAAACAATTCAGAATGAGCCAAGCAAACAAGGCTAAGTACAAGGCAAATTTAGACAGATTGAATTGATGAGGCATGTTCAATTTAACGAGCATTTCGCTGCTCATTCCAAGTTCTTTTAAGCAAGGGTGCCAATAAGAAACCGATTCCAACCAGAGTCAACACAGAAGCTGCACTGGCTTTGTAAGGATTACTTTCATCTAGCAAAATTGAATAGGTTAAAAATTGCACACTGGTAGTGAACACCCCTTGAGTCAAGACAAGAATCGGTTCAAAAACACGATAAGAGTCCATGAGATGAATGAGTGTGATGAAAATAGTCAAGGGTGCTAAGTGTGGCAAGGTGACAAACCAAAGGACCTGCAATTTAGACGCGCCGTCTAGCCTGGCAGCCTCTATAGAGTCTTGTGGCACCCCCTGTAGACCTGCATACAAGACAATAAAGGCAAAGGGTGACACGTGCCAGACACCATAAAAAATAACAAGCAATTTGGCCGACCACGCCTCAGACATCCAATAAATCTGAACGCCCACATGGCTTAGCAAGTTGAACACAAGACCATCGTCTCGAAACAGCCACTTGATGGCCAGAGCGCCCACTACGGGTGTGATGATGAAAGGCAAAAGCGCCATTGAAATAACCAAGCCTTTAAAACGGTCACTGATCTTTTGCGTCACCAAGGCAAGCACCAACCCGATTAATAAGATAAATGGCGTGGTAACGGCTGTGTAAAGCAAGGTAAATGAGAGCGCATTCAGAAACTCATTGTGCCCATCGGTTGGCAGTTTTTGATCAACTGGGCCTGCAGCACTGCTTGATTGGATGCCCAGAATATTCTTGTAAAAATCGAATCCAACAAACTGACAGCTTTTGAGAGCTTGCCCATTGGCGTCCACTTTGAACCGCTGCGCTGTCACCACGTGAGATCCAAAGGGCCCTGTTTGCTCTGTTTTCTGCAGTTCAAGCACAGGACTGCAATTGACAACAGAGAGCCAAATGGTCATCAGCAAAGGAAGGGCAAGCAGGACCGCCATTGTGACGGCGGAAGGCAATGTGAATTTCAAAAAGGTAGCGAGCTTCATGCCAAGTCTCGCTTTAAAAACGACTTCTCAATAGCAGACTGCTTGTAAGCTTCAGCGGCACCAGCCAGTGCTTGCGCTGGATCACGCAATCCTTTGACAGCATCTGCCAGAACTTTGCCTAATTGAAGGTGCGCCAAATTGAAAAAAGGCTCTGCTGGCCAAATCTTTGCACCCGCCTCCATGGCCAACTTAACGCCTGTTGAAGCTCTGCCTGGTTTGAAATTGCTGCGAACCCAAATGGCCAAATCGTTGCCCGATTCAACAGAGCTTTCCGATAACATTTCCATCAAGACCGCGAAAGTTGCATCACGTTGGTTGGGTCCATTTCGTGGCATGACAACGCCATCCCACCATAAATGTGCGGCTGTGCCCCCCCCCACTCGGGCAGCAGGCGCAGGAGCGAAATCAATCAGGCCAACCACCTTAGACGCTGTGGGGTCGTCCATTCTGCTTGCGCGACTTGCCCACAGCACACCCATGGCCGCTCGCCCCTGCTGCAATTGGTTCATGACATCGTCTGCATTGGAAGCCAAAGCATTGGGTGACATGTAGGGCAACATTTGGCGCATTAACTCAATGGCCTGAACGCCTTGTTGGCTGTTAAATGCAGGCAATGCTGTGCCTTCTTGGAAAAAACGACCGCCTAAACTTGAAATGACGTTCGTAAACTCGGTGGCCAAATCCCAACCTTTGGAAAAACACTGAGCAATCGGATTGGCGATAGCGGGGTCGAGCTTTTTAATGATGGCAGCGTTTTCAAACATTTCATCGTAAGTTTTGGGAACCGATAAACCCAATCTTTTAAAAATATCGCGACGGTAGTAAAGAACTTGTGTGTTTTGCATAAATGCAATGGCCATCGGCTCACCATTCATTCGGACAATCATTTTTTCTTCAATTTTGTGTTGGTCTTTGAATTTATTGACCAAGCCTTTTAAAGAATACAGTTGGTTTTTTGAATAGAGATCGTTGAAAACACTTGCGGACACAACCGCAGCGTCAAACGGCGATTTTCCTGAAGAAGAAAATGCAATTTCTACTTCATTCTGAACTTTCGAAGTTAACTTAACATTCACCTTCAGACTGTCAGAGGCGCAGCTTTTGGCTACCTTGGCTAGATGCTGTATGACTGGAAAAGAATTTGCAACGATATTGACATCTGCACGGTATTTGGATTCACGGCAAATTGATTCCGCAAATGCTGCAGGATTGACAACAAAAGGCAGCGCAAAACCAATTAGTTTTCTTCTTTGCATGTCAATCTTGGAATCGAATTCGATTTGTAGTGATTGAATCGAACAAATAACAAAAATTAAAATCTGCGGTTAAAAAAACACTGTTGTTGATTGTGAGCCGCAAGTCTTTGGGAGTTCTGACAGAAATTAAATCGGTACCAATAGTCAGTGTTGTCAAGGTGCTGTCACCAATCAACTCAAAGCTAAATACCTTGCCGCTGAGATTAAATGTGTCTTGGGTAGTGATAGAGAGGTCCTCAGAACGAATACCAAGCACAACATCGTCTTGCGTCAAATTTCCAAAACCAGGAATTTGAACGCCAGGCGCCAAAAACACACCAGCTCGTATTTTTCCCCTGATCAAATTCATGGGTGGCGAACCTACGAAACCTGCAACGAATAAATTGGCGGGGTCGCTGTATATTTTCTCTGGTGTATCAATTTGCTGAATGAGTGAATTGCTCATGACAACCACTCGGTCGGCTAAAGTCATGGCCTCGATCTGATCGTGAGTCACGTAAACAGTGGTAATGCCAAGTTCACTGTGCAAATTTTTCAAGTGTGCACGCATCGACACGCGAAGCTTTGCATCTAAATTAGAAAGCGGCTCGTCCATCAAAAAAACTTGGGGCTGCCTGACAATGGCACGCGCAAGAGCTACTCGCTGCCGTTGCCCACCCGACAATTCTTTGGGCTTCCTGTTCAAAAAATCTAGGAGCTCAACGCGTCCAGCCGCTTTTCTAACTGACTCCTCAATTTTTGCTAAAGGCTCACCTCGAATTTTCAAAGGAAATGCTATGTTTTCCTGAACGGTCATGTTTGGGTACAAACCATAACTTTGAAACACCATGGCAATGTTTCGGTCTTTGGGCTCAAGGTGATTGACACACTGTCCATTGATGAATATTTCGCCTTCCGTGGGCTCTTCTAAACCAGCAATCATTCGCATGGTTGTAGATTTTCCACAGCCAGAAGGACCCAACAGAACTACAAATTCACCATCTTCAATGTCTAGATTCATAGACTGGACCGCCACAGAGCTGGCCCATTTTTTAGAGATATTTTTTAATTGAACGCGGGCCACGATTACTTCCTTGGACTCAAAAGCTGCATCCAAATTGCAACATCGTCAATTAAGTGCCACTCTCGAACCACCCGGTCATCTTGGAACTCAACGTGGGTAATGCCTAAAATTTCGAGTGGGCGGCCTGTTGGCTGGCCATAACGTCCAGAAAAACCATGAATGCCTTTGGCGCGCCATCTAACGGCAACAGCAGTGGGTCTGCCTTCACGCTCATTAGCGACTGAGTGTTCTACTTGAAAAGAACTCAGTTCGAGTGATCCTGTCAAACTTTGCCAAAACTGCATGATCTGGTTTTGACCAACGGCAGACTCTCCGCCTGGCAAGGCTGAAATGATTTGTTGTGCGTAAAAATGATCTGCATTGATCTTTTGAAAAGATCTGAAAATTTGATCTAGGAAGTCTGCATATTTTGCAGCATGGCCTTTTTGTTCAATGTGAGAAACGTAGTAACTTGGAGCTGCAGGCATTGAGGCTTTGAAATACCCGCCGCTTGCATCGAGCCATTTTTGTGCAAGCTCTTTTTCATTCGAACCGATCTGTCTTGCGATAGCCGCTTGGTCTCGCACCAACCATTCATGAACAATTGTATTGTTGATGCATACACAATCTGCAATGGTTCGTGCGTAAATTGTTCGGTGGCTAGGTGTACCAAAAACACCGGCACCGGCATGTGTCATAGGACTAAAAATTCGATGCGAAGACAAATAAGCACCTTCGCTACTGCCTGAAATGATGATGTCTTCTGCCAACAACCTTCTGTCGGGAAAAACATTCAATGTAGCGATGGTTCCATCGATGACAGCCTTTGTCCCAACGCTGACGCTGGAAGGCGTTTCAACAGCACAATCAGATGAATAGTAACGATTGATATCGTCAATTCGACGCCCCTCCCATATCCGGTCGGTAATGACCCGAATGTAGTGCTCTAAGTTGCTAAATTCAGCGTCAAATCCTTTAATCATTCAGCCCTCATGTTCAAGTTTTAATTTTGGGTTTAGGTGTCGCCTTAGCAAGGACTTTTTGATCGGGCTTTTCTGGAATGATTTTGACTGACTTGCGAATAATCAATTCTCCAGAAATAACGATGTTTTTACCTGCTGATTTCTCTTTGTCAGACAAACGTTCTTGCAACAAACTGGCAGTTGCTTCAACCATTTGGTCAAGTGGTTGATTAAACGTTGTTAGCTCATAAGCACCCCACTCAGCCTGCGGCACATTGTCGAAACCAACCACAGAGACATCTTCTGGAATCCGCAAACCAAGCTCAAAGCGCAAAGTGTCCATGACAGAGAATGCCATGTGATCACTGGCCACAAAAATTGCATCGGGGTGCTCTTGTCCTGGCTTGAACAGCTCTAGTGTTGCCAGTCGTGCTTGTGCAAATTCGTAATTTCCAGTTGCCCGGCCCCAAATGTGGGTCCCATGTTCTGCAAGACCTTCTCGAAAACCGCGCTCACGCTCTAAGTTTGTAGAAGATTCTTCGTTACCGGCTATGTAGGCAATTCGTTTATGGCCTGACTTGGCTAAAAAATTGGCAATTTCTTTACCTCCAGATAAATTATCAGACCGCACAGAACTCACAGATTGCAAATTATTTGAACCAGAATTCCCCATGACCCTATTAAAAAGAACCACTGGAATATTGGCATCAGCGCAATTTCTAGCAAGGTCGGAGGACAGTGTGGTTGCTGCCAAAATAATGCCATCAACGTGGTATTGCAAAATTTCAGTGACAAGGTCGTCCGCATTGGACGTCTGATTGATAAACAAAAGGACGTGATAGCCGTCTTTTTGCAACCTTTCCGAGAGCCGCTGCAGTGCTGCAGGATAGAAAAGATTTTCAAGATAGGACAAAACAAGGCCAATGATGCGGGACTTGCCTGTGATCAAACTGCGAGCATGCGCATTGGGACGGTAGTTGAGCCTAAGCGCAGCCTCTAATACTTTTGCACGCGTTGCCTCGGCAACACTGGCGCCTGGCGTAAAAGTGCGACTGACAGCAGATTGCGACACTTGGGCCAGTCGAGCAACATCGATAGAGGTAATATTATTTTTCATACCCTCAATCATGCCAAACTTCATACAGAAGTCCAACCGCCATCGACCATTAGTGCACTGCCAGTGACCATAGCCGCCGCATCACTGCACAAAAATACCACGGCACCCATTAAATCTTCTAATTTTCCAATTCGACCAAGCGCAATTCGAGATTCAACGTAGTACTTAAATTCTGGGTCAGACAACATCGGGGCTGTCATCTTGGTTTCAATGAAAGTAGGACAAATCGTGTTAACTCGGATGCCATGAGACCCAAGCTCCCAGGCCAAAGCCTTTGTCATGCCCTCAACTGCATGCTTGGAAGCACAATAAACTGATCGTTTGACACCACCAACGTGTCCCATTTGTGAGGAAATGGTTACGATACTGCCACCCTTACCAGAAGTAACCATGCCTTTGACCAGCTCTCTGGTGATCAAAAAAGTAGACCGGACATTAAGATTCATGACCGCGTCAAGATCTGCCATGTTAGTTTCAGTCAATAAAGCAGGTTTGTTTGTTCCTGCACTATTGATGAGTATTTCATAGGGCTCGAGGTTGCCTAGTGCCGATTGAACAGCATCAGTATCCGTGATGTCTAAGCAAATAGTGACCGCATTGACGCCATGTTTCCTAACAGCGGTTGCTACGTCTTCGAGCTCCTGTTGCGATCTGGCGACCAAGGTCAAGTCTGCGCCTGCTTCAGCAAGGGCCAAGGCAGAAGCCATACCAATTCCCCTGCCAGCCCCAGTGACCAAGGCACGACGACCATCGAGCCGAAATGAAGGCATTTTGGGAAAACTATCGCTGAACATGTCCTTACCTTCGCCTGAAATTTAGCATACGTATGCATTATTCATAATTTATTCAATTAAAAAATTAGTAAAAACACTAGTAAAGATCGAGAAAATTTATTTCAAAATTTTAATGCATAGGTATGCATAATAGAAAAATTTTATTTTATTATGAAAAAACCCATAAGGAATTAAAAGTGGCCATTTCTGTATTCGATCTTTTTAAAATTGGAATTGGTCCCAGCAGTTCTCACACAGTTGGCCCCATGAGAGCAGCTAAGCAATTTGTTGGACTGTTGGTAAGCCAAAAAAAGCTGCTTTCAACTCACAGAATTTCCTGCCAACTGCATGGGTCATTAGGTTCAACTGGTAAAGGTCATGCATCAGATCAAGCAGTTATTTTGGGACTCGCGGGTAATGATCCAGAAACTGTCGCTATTGACTCAATTCCAGCGCTTTTAAATGAGATGAGAAACAAGCAATCTCTAAGCCTTATGGACACACATGAAATTGGTTTCATTGAAAAAAGAGATGTTCAATTTTTTACAACAGCTTTGCCATTTCATCCAAATGGCTTGAAGTTTGATGCTTTCAATTCGAATCAGGCACTCATTGCTTCGTCAACTTACTACTCTGTAGGTGGAGGGTTTATTGTCAATGAAAGTGTTTTTGTTGATGCTAAAAAACAAAAGTTAATAACGCCCAATATCGACATACTGCCCTACCCTTTTGGCAATGCAGAAGAGCTATTGCAAATGACATCAAAACATGGAATGTCGATTGCACAAATTATGCGGCTCAACGAAAGGCACTGGCGATCGGATCAAGAGATTGACAAAAAGCTTTTGCAGATCTGGGAAACAATGCAAGCGTGCGTCATTGCTGGGGGGCAAGCAGAGGGCCACTTGCCAGGAAAGTTCAAAGTAAAACGACGAGCAAAAGAGCTTTTGGAGCAGCTTTCTAGCAAGCAAGATGACCCCTACAAAGACCCACTTGAGGTGATGGATTGGGTCAACTATTTTGCACTGGCTGTGAGTGAGGAAAATGCTGCCGGAGGGCGTGTTGTTACCGCCCCTACGAATGGCGCGGCAGGCATTATTCCTGCTGTTTTGCACTATTACATGAAGTTTTATCCCAACGCCAATGAAAGTGGCATTGTCGATTTTTTTCTCACATCTGGCGCAATCGGTTTTTTGTACAAAAAAAATGCATCTATCAGTGGCGCAGAAGTTGGGTGTCAAGGCGAAGTTGGTGTAGCTTGTTCAATGGCCGCAGCAGGACTTTGTTCAGTTATGGGGGGCACACCTGAGCAAATTGAAAATGCTGCTGAAATTGGTATGGAGCATCACCTTGGACTCACCTGTGATCCTGTTGGAGGCTTGGTTCAAATTCCTTGCATTGAGAGAAATGCGATTGCATCGGTCAAAGCAATCAACGCAGCAAGACTTGCCCTTAAAGGCGATGGCTCACATTTTGTGAGTCTCGATAAAGTCATTAAAACCATGCGTGAAACGGGGGCCGATATGAAAACAAAATACAAAGAAACTTCACGCGGAGGTTTGGCAGTCTATATCGTGGAGTGCTAGGAAACTTTTTACATCGCTGTTCATGTTCATAAGCTCTCTTTTCTTTGATTTCAACTTTATGCATAAGTATGCAATCAAAAAAAATTGTATTTTTATCATATTTAGGGTTATTCCTTATCGACAGTTGGGCTGATGATTTCTACATTGCATACGTATGCGCTATCAATCTGTTTCACTTTTTTACCCAACCTTGGAGGTCACTCATGAAAGTTCCTTTTCATCGCGCTCGTTTACACATCCACATAGCAGCTGCACTTAGCGTATGGTCATTTGCAACTCCAGGTATCGCTTTTGCCCAGAATACTGCTGTCGATAACGCTGAAATCCAAACTATCAATGTGACAGCCAATCGGAGATCAGAGAATTTACAAAATGTGAACGTGTCGGTTACAGCTATTTCTGGCGCCAACTTGGCAGAACGAAATATTACTGATTTGTCTCAGCTTGATACTGTTTCAGCTGGTTTTACATTCAGTCGATCTGGAGTTGATGCCCGCCCATCTATCCGTGGTGTACGTACTGAAAACGTTGCAGTGAACGCAGATACAACCATTGGATATTTTGTAGACGGTATTTACAAATCGCGAGCACAGCAGGCTATGCTCGGATTTGTTGACTTGAATAGGGTTGAGGTTCTGCGTGGTCCGCAGGGTACTTTGTTCGGCCGAAATACTTTTGGTGGAAGCATATCCATTTCTACCAATGAACCCTCATTGAAAGAATCTGAAAAGACTGCAAATTTTGAACTTGGCAGCTTCGGCAAGAAAAGATTTGACGGCGCGATCAATGTACCCTTGAACGATACTGCGGCTTTTAGATTAGCGGGAATGTTTGAAAAAGCAGACTCTTGGATAAAAAATGATTTCAATTCTGCAGCCGGCCTATTTGACAGAGATCAGAAATTTTTACGCGCATCACTCAGACTTGAACCCTCAAAAGATTTGAAGGCGGTTTTCCGCGCTGACGTCTCGGAACAAGGTGGTAACGGAGGTTCAGCGTTTGGTTATAAATTAGCTGGTAGCTATTTGCATACTCCCTCTTGTCAACAACTGTTCAACTCTAGCCTGTTCATTTTGAACACTCGGGGCGGCAACAGAGATAACGTAAACGATTGCATGCGAACAGTGGGCGCAGGATCAGGCACAGGCGGCAATGCCATTGGCAGTGGTATTGACTTGGGCATTCCACTGCACAAACCAACAGAGCTGAATCGAATCAACAACGATTACAGATCGTTTTTATCTCTAAATAATAGAAACTTTTCGTCTGACATCTCTTACCGAGTTAACGATTTGACCTTCAAATCAATCACTGGCTACGCTGACTTCAAAGCAGCTAGATCTCAAGATACCGACTTTTCAGCTTCAACCATTGGTATAGATTATCAAAACACTGCTGCTAAAACGATGTCGCAAGAGTTTCAAGTTCTTTCAGACAACACAAAGCAACTTAGCTATGTTGCTGGTGTCTATTTGTTCAAAGACGACTTGACTGGCCTTTTCATCAATGAGCAACTTCCAAGAACCATTCGCTCTGCATCGGTAGCCAATCCTATCAACCTAGCTCAAAACGGCGGCGGTTTTTATGACCTACAGTTGCCATCGACTAGTTCTACTGCGATTTACGGACAATTGAAATTCAAAGCCACAGACAAGATCAACTTAACTGCTGGTGCTCGTACAACTCGCGATAAAAAATCGTTCCAATATGCTAACGCAAATTCAATTCTGCCTTTGAATTCTTCGGGTGCACCAGACGGCACATTGATTACCTTGAACACACCACTGCCAAGCGCAGGAGCGTTTGGTACACAGGGTAAGAGCAATTGCACTGGCAGCAACAACACGCCAGGCTTTAACTGCCTGCCAGGCACCAATACGGTGACGGGCGCAACTTATGATGATGCAACATTCAGTAAGGCCACTGGTAAATTGGCGATCGACTACGAACTGAATAAATCACAAATGGTTTATACAAGCCTGTCAAATGGTTTCCGCTCAGGTGGTTTCAATTCAGGTCAAGCCATTGGATCACTCAGAACGTTCAAGCCTGAGGAAGTAACAGCCATTGAATTTGGTTCAAAAAATCGATTTCTTGAAAACAAAATGCAGTTGAACTTAGCAGTCTTTAACAACGACTACACAAACCTGCAAGAGCAAAGACAAGTTGCCGTAGGTACAACCACTGTATCAACCATCTTTAATGCTGCAAAGGCCAAGTCAAAGGGCATTGAAGCTGAGCTGGAATGGCGCACTTCTAAGCAAACTTCAATTGGCGGTGCGCTGTCATTGTTGGATGCAAAATACTCAAGCTTTCCTGATGTTGCATTGCCCTTTGGAACATCCATTTTGGTCAGTGACCCAACTAGCACAGCAGCACAAACTGATTCGAATGGTGTTGTGATTGCACCTGCAGGACAAAAGAGAGTGTTTGCACCTGGATATAACTGTGGCGTTGTTCCTGGAACAGGTGGCACAGGTCAGGCAGCTGCGGCATTTGGTTGCGATTTGAGTGGAAAACGAATTCCTTATGCACCAAGAATTCAGGGTTCTGTGTACGTGAAGCATGACATGCGCTTGTCAAACGGAAGTTTGTTGACACCCATGTTGATAACAAGCTTCTCAAGTGGCTTCTTCGGTCAACCTACAAATGCTGACATTGAGAAGCAAAGCTCCTATGTCAAAGCTGACCTTAAAGTCAAATGGCGCTACAGCGATACATTGTCCTTCATGGGCTATGTAGACAATATTACAGACAAGCAAACAATTAACCGATTTGTTTGGGGCGGTGGCGGTGCATTGCAAGTCAGTGCAGCTCCTCCCAGAACGATTGGCATTCGCATGTCATACAGCAACTTCTAAAGTCTAGGTTTTTATTTCAACTCGGCACTGTTGATTAAATTCAACAGTGCTTTTTTTCTTTGTGGCAAAAATGATTTCTTTTAAATTTTCATCTGTTCGGACTTTAATCAGCCTTGCTTCGTCAGCTGTTGTTCTATGCGCTACCAATGCCTTTGCACAACCAGTGGCATCACTTGGGCCTAATGGCTATCCAAACGCTGCACGTGTTTCTATTGTTGTGCCCTTCGCCCCTGGGGGAGCGACTGACATCATTGCCAGACTTTTGGCAGATGAGTTGAGTAAAAAGTGGGGGGCTGCAGTGATTGTTGAAAACAAAGCGGGTGCAGGCGGCGGTATAGGTACCGAATTTGTTGCTCGCGCCAAAGCAGATGGCTACACATTGCTTTTGGGAACGCAAACTGCTTTGTCAGTTAACCCTAATCTGATTAAAAAATTAAGCTACAACGTTGACAAAGATTTCGCGCCGATTACACAACTTGCAGACACACCACTGGTTCTGTTAGCAAGTAACAAATCGGGGGCAAAAAATGTTCAAGAATTGATTGGCATTATCAAATCGAAACCTGATGCGGTTTCTTATGGCACCAGTGGCATGGGAACATCTCAGCATTTGACAACACTCATGATGCTGAATCGCATCAACGGTAAAGCTGTTCATGTGCCCTACAAAGGCAGCAGTCAGTCGCTTGCTGATCTTGCAGGCAATCAAATTGACATGCAATTTGACAATGCTGCTACAGCATTTGCAATTTCGAACAATGGCCAAGCAAAAGCACTGGCTGTGACAAGTCAAACAAGGTCAAAACTCAGACCAGAGTTGCCAACACTGTCTGAGTCTGGAATTCCTGGTTTTGAAGCACTTACGTGGCTAGGTCTGTTGGCACCAGCAGGAACACCCGCAAACGTCGTAAGTTTTATCAACAAAGAAGTCGTGAGCGTTTTGGATTCACCCAATGTGAAGCTGAAACTCGCAGCCCAGGAGTTCTCGCCTAAGCCAACAAGCCCAGAGGCATTTCGTAAATTTATTCAGGATGAAACTCAGAAATTTGCAGAGCTCATTAAAACTAATGGGTTGACGATAGATTAAAACAACAAGTTAGATCAAATGTACATTCCCGAACATTTCCGGATTAAAAGCGAACAAGCGCTACACAAAATCTTACAGACGCACCCTTTGGGCGCGTTGGTAATGATGACGCCCAATGGATTGGACGCAAACCACATACCCTTTGAATTCGACCCAGTAAAAAATCTACTGACTGGTCATGTGGCCAGGGCCAATCCTGTGTGGCAACAATGTGGCAAGGGGATGGATGTATTGGTGATTTTTCGCAGTGAGGAAAGCTACATATCCCCCAACTGGTATCCCAGCAAACATGAATTCCATCGTCAAGTGCCAACTTGGAATTATGAGGTCGTGCACGTTCATGGCCACATGACTGTTCAAGATACAGAAAAGTTTGTTCGTGGTGTGGTGGGTCGCCTGACCCGCAAGCATGAAGCCATAGAAGCAAAGCCCTGGAAGATGGGAGATTCAACCCCCGAGTTCATCGACGGCATGCTCAAAGCCATTGTTGGCATTGAAATCACCATCACACGGATGGAAGGTAAGGCCAAGCTGAGCCAGAACCGTGAGGACCGAGACCGTCTTAATGCCTCAGACGTACTGGCAAGGCAAGGCGACCTAGAGCTTGCGAATGCGATGCGCAACGCAAAGCCAATTCAACAGCCGTGAAACGTATTTTCCAAATTGGAGGAATCAAAATGATGATACGAATGGCACGCGAAGAAGACTTTCGCCTGTGGCTCCCACTTTGGCAGGGCTACCAAAGTTTTTACAAAACCGACATCCCTGAGTCGAAGACAGTTGCGGCGCCTAGATCAGTTGATTAAGCGGTTCAGTCATAAGAAGGCTCGTTAGCAAATCAATAGCCTCAAAATAATGAAAATTGCAAAGTCTCTTCAATTGAGTCAATCATAGGCCCATGCTGACTAATGCACCGTGGGAAGTCCAGCTTTGTTAAGTTAAATAAAGTTATACAAAGAGCACTTCAATGTGAAAGCTATTTACGCAAGCAAGGTATGCGCTGGCACGTAGTCATATGCCAGGGTGTTGGCAACAGCTTCGTAGCTGACTTGGCCCAGCGCCACATTAAGCCCCTGGCGCAGGTGAATGTCGTCACGCAGGGCTTGCTTCCAGCCTTTGTTGGCAATGGCCACGGCGTGGCCGATGGTCGCGTTGTTCAGCGCAAACGTAGATGTGCGCGCCACCGCGCCGGGCATGTTGGCCACGCAGTAGTGCACCACGCCATCCACCACAAAGGTGGGTTCGGCATGCGTGGTTGCGTACGAGG
>Ga0214163_1000455_pt1 | contig 19094 bp, 15 predicted proteins | sample LakMenepilimnion_2_FD_153001 | JGI IMG/M metagenome (GOLD analysis project Ga0214163, IMG submission 153001) | Freshwater microbial communities from Lake Mendota, WI - Practice 15JUN2010 epilimnion v4 | ecosystem: Environmental > Aquatic > Freshwater > Lake > Epilimnion/Euphotic zone | place... | reverse complement strand
CAAATATGTCTAAGCTAGCAGGGGTAGCTCCAAAAAAGGTACTCAAAGATATTGCTGAAAACGCTGAAGCTGCATCTACATTCTTTAAAGGAGATACAGTCGCGTTAACAAAAAATGCAGTACAAGCTGCAAGAATGGGTAGTTCTCTAAAAGACCAGGTAAAATTAGCAGAAAAGTTATTAGATTTTGAAACAGGTATTGAGGAGGAATTAGTAGCAGCAACATTTGTTGGTGGGGAATTTAATTTAAGTAGAGCAAGAGCATTGGCAATGGAAGGTAAACTCGCAGATGCACAAGCTGAAACACTTACTCAAATACAAAGAAGTGGTGATTTCCGTCAAAAAGATTACTTTACACAACAACAATTGGCAAAGGCATCTAACATGACTGTTGAGGAAATTAATAAGCAATTAAATACGCAAGAAAAATTAAGTAGACTATCGACAGAAGAACAGCAAAAAGCACAGGCAGCAATAGATGCTGGATTGGATATAACCAATCTTAATGATGAACAATTGATGCAAGAGGTTGAAAAAGCCGCAGCTCAAAAAGAGATGGCATCTACTATATCAGATATGGAAAATACATTTAAAGGTATATTGGCAACTGTTGGTGGCGCGCTACTTCCTATATTTCAAATGTTGGGACCTGTTTTACAATTTACATTCTTCCCATTAAAACTAGCAGCGAAAGCGATTCAATTTATCATAGATGGTATTATGTGGTTGCTGAAAAAAATACCTGGTGTTAGTAGTTTAGTTGATACTGTTGGTGATGCTGTAGGACAAGCGGACGCAGCGGTTAACAATTTTTCAGTAGCTGCAATGGAGGGAAAGGGTGGATTACCAAGTGCAACTGATGCATCGGCAAGTGTTGGTAGTATTAACGATGGTGTTGTACAAGATGGTAAGATAGTTTCAACAAATCCAGCCGATACTCTTATAGCAACACAATCTCCTAGTGAATTAGTATCAAGTGTTTTATCAATGGCACCAATTGGCATGACATCTAACACCGGTGGAGGAGGAAGTTTATCGGCATTAGCAGCACCATTAGCAGCAGTAGTAAACGAAATTAAAGCATTAAGAGCGGATATGGCATCTGGAAAAATAGCAGTGTATATGGATTCTGCAAAGGTTACTTCGAATGTTAATACACAAGTTGAAAAAACAACGAGAAACAGCTATAACATGGGACAAGCATAAAAATATAATTTAATGCCAACAATAGAAGAATTATTTAAAACCAAAAAGTTGATAAGTGGACAAACCGCTGAACAACAATATGATATTCGTAATACTGCCGATATAAAAAGAACGCCGTATAACGTCCTAATGCGTCCATCTTTTAAAATTGCAGAAATTGCAAGGAGAAATTTATCTAGTAGATTAGGAGAAACTAAATTAGAAGCAGAAGTAACTGGATTAAGAATATTGGCAAGTACAACATCTCCAATTATATATGGAACTGATATACTTAAATTTGCTAAAAAGACCAGAGGTATTGTTGAGGATATGAAGCAAGGAACCAGTGGTGCAGAGGCGGGTGTTGGGAAATTAACTTCATTTATAAATAAAGCTGAAAATTTTGGTAATAATTTATTATCAAAAATCGGAGCTAAATTACCAGAAGATTTAATACCAAGCCGTATTGTATTAAATTCTGATTTCAAAAAGGGTAAAGTATCCGATACAATGGTCACATTGACTAAGTTAAAAACAAATTCTGGTGGTAATTTATTGGGTAAACTTATTAAAGATAATTTACAAGGAAGACCAAACCCAAATCAAATACTTGGTTCGGCTTTAGAATTAGGTAAAAAGAAATTAAATAATTTATTATTAGGTTCACCATCACAAGCGGCAGTTAATTTTGCCAAAGATGGTGGTGATAACTATGATATCGAGACACCATATGGAAAGGTAATGACTCCAGCTTTGTATTTGAAGGAAGATGCAATTGCACAAAGAAATGATTTATCATCAAAATTTGTTGCTTATGAACCCGATAAATTCAATCTACCATTACCTATAACAAATTATATTGCAGTACCAACTTTTTCAAAAGAACCCAAACAAATGTATTCAAAGACAAAATTGATGGATTCATTGGAAGTAAAAAGAGGAATGAGAAACGGTTCGGATGAATTAAATAGAATAGTTCAATATGAGTCTGCGGATGGTTTAAAACCAAGCGGTAGGGACGTAAATTTACCAACATTAAAATCACTTGATTTAGTAGAACTAAAGTTTTGGTCTGTTGCTAAACAGGCGGCAGTAAACTTCAGAGCAACCTTAACTGGTATTACTGAAACTATATCACCAACTTGGGATACTCAAAAATTTGTAGGTAATCCATTCAATTTTTACACATATAGTAATATTGAAAGAAGTATAAATTTTGCATTTAAAATATATGCACTTAATGCGGATGAGTTAAAGGCTTGTTGGCAAAAAATTAATTTTTTAACAAATTTAACGTATCCACAAGGGTACGCTGGAAACATCGCCGTAGTACCACCATTTATTAGATTTACATTAGGGAGTATGCATGTTAATAAAGAAGCGTTTATTTCGGATTTATCATATGAAGTACCCGATGATGCGCCGTGGGAAACCGGTGAAGATGGAATGGATGAGTATATATTACCAAAAATTCTTAATGTTACTATGACTCTTAAATTAGTAGAAACAGTTGGCAGTACATATCAAATGGGAGTAGCTGAAAGAAAAGCGGTAGCTGAAGGTAAAACTGCGGATGGTAAAGTAGTACCTGCAGTTCCGGCAGCACCTGCTGTGGCTGCTACCGCAAAACGTTTATATGGATATGGTGCATCCAATCCAAATCAAATATTGAATGTAGATACTGCAAAAAATTTAGATAAGGGGGGTGACCCATTAAAACAAACACAAGTTTCCGATTCTCCAAATGCATCGGCAGCTCAAAAAACAGAAAATCCAGTTGCGGAAGCGCCAAAAGAAAAAAAGGGTCCAAATGGTATATTCGTAGAAAAATATAAAGGTTACAGTATATACAAAAAAGAAAAACTACCAAATATACAATATATTGTGAGAGATGGTGATGGAATAGTTCACGAAGGACCTGAAGGTAGAAGTGCATTTGACCAGTTACTTAACGAGGCGAGAACATGGATTGATAGGTATGGGGGTGCAATGGCCATTGTAAGAGCTCGTGAAAATGCATAAGATTTAATTAAAGATATGGAAAGTAGATATTTAAATAATAAAATTAAAACAACAATAGATGGTAGACAGGTATATAGGTCAAAAATATATCCGAATATTCCACCATCTGACCAAGATACCTTTGTAGCAACGGAAACCGGTGATAGATTGGATACTTTGGCGTATCAATTTTATGGAGATTCAAGGTTTTGGTGGATTATAGCAACATCGAATAATATTCACGATGCAAACATTGGATTTGAAGAAGGAACTATTTTAAGAATACCTGCAAATTATATTGAAATAGCAGGAGTATTTACACAATCGTAATTTATATATGAGTACATTTCCACAATTATCTAACATTGACTCTAAGATTGTAACCAATCTTGTAACTGGAACAAAAGCCGGCTTAAATGCTTCTCAACGAATTTGTTGGATTAGAGTATTTTCTGGTGCAAAAACCGGAGCTGCGGAAGGATTGATTATATCATCTAATATGAATTATGGTACATTTAATCCATCTACAACTAATAATGCTGGATTTGTATATGGAAATTCAGTAAGTGGTGGGACTATTGGTAACACTTGGGCTGGCGCACCTCTTATATCATCAGGTGGACCGTTAAGACCTTCTCCTGGTATAACTGGTTTACAAATAAAAGAAGGTAAGGACCAAATTTCAAGAGAATGTACTCTATCACTAGAATGCTTTTCATTGGAACAAATGGAGCTAATGCAAAGATATTTTTTAGAACCTGGATATTCTTTGTGTATTGAATATGGATGGAATAGTAATGTAGGATTATCACAAAGAATGCCAAACATCGGTAGTGCGGATATTTTAGCAGCTGCAGCAAGCCGTAATTTAAATGGTAATAACTTACACCAAAGAAGAATTGATAGTTTGGGAGATTATGATACATTTTTAGGATTTATAGTGGGTGGGAATGTTCAATCGGATGATGATAAGTGGAAAATATCGGTAAAATTGAGAGGTGCACCAGGAATGCCAACATTTTTGCAATCGCAAAATAAAACTTTAAAAATAAACAGTGACGGAACAATAGAAGAAAAAGAAGGTGAACCAATATTATATGATGTAGCCGATACAATTTCTCCTGCTGCCGGTGAAGATGTGAGAAAGAACAGAAGGTTTAAAAATATGTATAATCAATTACCAACTACAAGACAAATAGAAGCGGTAAGGGATTTGTTAACTACTAATAAAGTTAACTGGTATGATTTTATAAATTTTGATGCAGCCGTAAATAAAGCAATTACTACATATTCAGCACCCGGATGGTGGGCAAGAACCGTTGGAGGTGCAACTTCCGATACAATTACGGTTGGAAAAGCTAAAATAGAAAAGGAAAAATTATTTTCAACAAACAAATATATACGATTTGAATTGGCTATTGATATTTTAAATAGAAATGGAGAATTTAGCGATTATATATTAGCCGGAAAAAAACTTCCCATTACAATTGATATTAGTAATGCAAAAATAGGAGCGTTTCCAAATATGTTTTCCACAAAAGATTCTAAATTGATAATACCAGGATATATGCCTGATTTTTCTGCATATTTTTTAAATTCAGGCGTAATAAGTCAAAAAGCTGGTGGAAGGTTTGAAGTGACGGGAGACGAAGAATCTCCATATGAAGTTATAGATAATAAATTACCAACAGTTGGTGCATTTGTTGAAACCGCAGATACTTCTTTAGGCCCATCTCACACGGAAAAAGGAAATTATTGGGGATATTTAAAAAATCTTTATATAAATTTTGAAGTATTTAGGTCAAAACTAGAACAAAAAAATAAAACTATTAGAGAAGTTTTATTGGATATGTTAAATGAAATGTCATCGGCTGTAAATTCCTTTTGGAATTTCCAGGTAGTTGAACAACAAGATAAAGCTGGTAATATTATACTAAGTGTTGTTGATGAAAATTGGATTGGAAAAAAAACGGGCGGCTCGGTACAATTCTATCATTCAGGTCCTTATTCTATATTTTTAGATGCTAATATAGATATTGCATTACCGTCTGAAATGACCAATCAAATAATTAGTAGGAGATTAGCATTGGCAAATAATCCAGATGAACCAATTGTTGGAGTTGGTGGGTTTTTTGAGAGTGCAACGGATTTATTTTTGACTAGTTATACCGATAGTAATGGTAACCCAAAAAAGATACTAACCGAAGACGAAAAAAAGAAAGAAGATGAAGCCGCAGCGGCAGCAGCGGCAGCGGCAGCGGCAGAAGATAAAAAGAAACCTTCCGAAAAAACACAAGAAAAAATAGTACAAAGTACAGCCACAGAACAGGCATTAAAAGACCAAATAACTAAAATAAGAGCCGATTATGCAAATAAGGGGGCTCGTCAAGGTGCCGTAGAACTTGTACAAGAAGCTGCTAATTTAGCGGCTCGATTAATTAGAACCGATGCTGAAATCGCAGCAGCAGAAGAAGCCGAAAAAAAGAAAGATGCGTTGGAAGATAAACGAGATGCGGAAATTAAAGTGGTGGAAGATAAAATTGCTGCTGAAAAAGCGGCAAGAGAAATTTTAGAAAAACAAAAAGCTGAGGAAGTAAAAACGGAAGAGGATAAAGATGGTGAAATTGCTGCCAAAGCCATCGGTGCTAATTTAGAAAAAATAGATGTTGTACCCAAAGTTGAACTGGATACACTTCCAGAAGAGCTTGGTGATATCACCTCCACAAAAATTTTAAAAGAAAAATTTCAGATATTTTGTATGGATGATGAGCCATTATTTGATAGATTAAAAAATGATGCATTTGCAAATAAAAATAAAGGAACTACTGAAAAAGGATTATCACATCCACTTCCGATAAAATATACTTTTAAAGTTTTAGGTACAAGTGGATTTAGAAGGGGTGACACTTTTAATATTATTGGAATACCAACAAAATACGCCAAACATGGTTTATTTCAGATTATAGAAATAGAACATAATGTGAGTGGTATGACATGGACAACATCGGTAACCGGACAATATAGACAAATGCAATAATATGGTAAATCCAGATAGATATAAAAAATTAAAGAATAATCTTTCCGAGTATGAATTACCGGAAATATTAGCATATATACCAACTCCAACGGAAATTGAGTACAAAAGAGGATATATACAAAGGTATTTTGTTCAAAAATCCAATGATATAAATTCTTATATTTTTGAAATAAGTAAATATAATTTTGCATCATTGCAAATAAATCCATACTTTACAGTAGTTGCTATTCTTTGGAAAATTTCCGGAAATCCAACTGAAATAATGGATGCAAATAGTAAATCAATTAAAATTGGTAATAAAACTATTCCATCTTTACACAAATATTTACAAAATACTTTACAATTTTCTAAACAATAATTTGGAATTGTTATAAAAATTTCATATATTTGTATTTATTGATATGGGGGTGCCATGGAATTGATTGCAATGAGAATTATAGTATCACACGTAGACAGAAGTGCTAGATGTCTTTAAATCTGTACAAAACAATAACTGACGAAATGTCAACTATGACCTTCGAAGACCTTATGGCTTTCGTAGGTGCTGATTACGCTGTAGCAGCCTAATCACAACAATCGGGTCGGTGCACATACAACCTAGGAACAGAAGTGTTTACAAAGGCTTTATTCGTTAAGCCCAAATTAACGAATTGGTGGAAAAGCTGTACTAACCATACGGCCCCAATTATTTTGGAAAGTGAATAAGATTAAACTTTATCCTAAACGTGTGACATGCTGGTATTATGGTTACTTTGTAAGACAAGGGTTCGAATCCCTTCACCTCCACCACTTTTTAAATCCCCACTTTGCATTTGGTAATTTGGGGATTTTTTCGTATATTTGTAATATTATGGCAAAAGTAGAACCAAGCGCTAAAGATAAACCGCGTAAATTTGAACACATATATAAAGATGATGATGGGTGTGAATCAATTTGGAAATATGATTTAGATAAATTTCCAAATGGACCAATTTCGGTTGAACATAAATACCCACCTCACTATGAGAAGAAGTTAAAAGCTCAACAAAAAGAAGCCAAATTGGCAAAGAGTCAATCAACATTAGAAAAAGCAAAAGCTGCAAATAAGAATGATAAGAGTGATAGAAAATATTGGTGAGTTAGAAGAATTAAGGATAAAATTGGAAACCGAAGTATCCCTTTGGTATCCTATGTGGGTAGATAATGATAAACATCCACGAAACACCTATATATCCTTTGTCCTGATACGAACTCTTACCGATAGGTATATTCTACCTCACCAACATACCGATACTACATCCCTCTCTAAATCACAAATAGAGGGGGTGCTAAATACTGCGGGAGATAAGTGGGTTTTTCAAAAAAAGAAGCTACTACAATCGTTCTCTAATTTAAGGAATGGGTTGAATGATATCGATACTGCACACTTTCTTAAAACCGGAGAAACGATAGATTACCAACAACCAATACAACATTTAGTAGCTCCCTTATTACACAAAGGTTATAAAGAAGATATCATTCAATCTATTCCTATTCTTAAATTATGTGAAGCCGTTGATAATGAATTCTTAAAACATCATAATCAAAAAACTAAAACTTATAATTGGTACAATGATATCTTCTTACCAATCCTTTCAGATATTGAACAATTCGGAGTTCGGGTCGATAGGGAAAAATTTATTGATAGATGGCCACAAGCCCTCAAACATCTTTCCACCGATAACTTAGTGTACACCGAATACAATCCATTTACGGTGACGGGTAGACCATCCAATAGACATGGTGGTGTAAACTATGCAGCCCTAAACAAATCGGATGGGAGTAGAGATACCCTAATAGCGGATGGGATATTCTTACAAATGGATTATGATTCGTATCACCCACGTCTTATTGGTAAGTTGATTGAGTTTCCACTACCACAAACTAATGTTCACCAATGGTTAGCCGAACAATATGGATGTGATGTGGCTGAAGGTAAAGGTGTAACGTTCCGCCTTCTTTATGGTGGGATTGATGATGAGTTTCGACAAATACCATACTTTGATAAGGTTGCTGATTTTATTGATAGGTTTTGGAAGGAAAGTGTGGAAAGGGGTTATATCCAAACTCCGAACCGTCATATACCATTGAGTTGGGTAGAACAATCCAATCCACAAAAAGTATTTAACTATCTACTTCAAGCATATGAAACTGAAATGAATGTGGATAAAATGAAAACCATATTAGATTATATTAAGGGGAGTGGAATTAGTTTAGAATTATACACCTATGATTCATTTTTATTTGATATACCTATGAATGTGGATAAGAGTTTGATTAAAGGATTAAAGAATATAATTGAAGAAGATGGATATCCTATCAAAGCGAGTTGGGGAAAAACTTACGGAAACCTCTAAATAACATATTTATAGTATGTACAAAAATATGCTATAATATGAAAAAAATCTTCGTTTTATTATCGTTCCTTTTAGTTTCCTTAGTATCATTTGGGCAGTTGCCGGATGTAAGAGTAAAAAATGGAGTGTTTGATATACTTTATTCACAATCGTTAGAACAACCCCTAATTATTAAGTATCGTTCCCTAAACCGACCAACAAACGTTAATAGAGGACATATGGATTTCTATAAAGAACCAAACATTAAAACATCAGATGGTGAAGATTATAAAGGAAATGTTTATGATAAAGGACATGGAGCGCCTGCAGCAACGTTCTCTGATAATGAAGTGAACTTAAAGCAGACATTTTCATATCTAAATTCAATAATGCAAAATCAATATCTTAATAGAGGTGAGTGGAGAATGTTAGAGGAACAAATCCGTAAATGGGATGATACCGAACCAATCACTGTTTTGATAAAGGTTTTCTTTGATAAACCCGTTAAAAGAGTACCTGCCGGTGCAGCAATTCCTTCATACTTACAAAAACATATTTACTTTGAAAAAAGTAAGAAATGGAAATGTTTTGTATTCCTAAATGAAAAACCAAAATTTCATTGGGATGAATTGGAAATGATTTGCGAAAAAGAGGACCATAAATTTTAATAAAACATGACAATAACCGAATTAATTGAAGAAATCCTTAATGAATGGGCATACAGAGTTGAAAATGGTATGCCTGACCCAAAGAACCCAATCCACGTAAAGGAGTTGGGTATTGTACTTTCTGAAATGGGTCTATCTCACATCAAAAATGATTTAGTTGAAAATCTTTTGATTGAAAAAGGTAAAACACCTGAAAAACATGTAGTAGAAGCTGATAAAGCGTTCTCTAATCCAATATTAAGTAAAAAAGTATCATATAAAGATAAAGACGGAAATGCAAAGGATGGTATCGTTGGTAATCTTTTAAGACTACCAAAAGATTCTCCTGGTAGAGTTGCTGCAGAAAAATTATTACCACCGGAGGGAAGTCCAGAAAGAGATGCGATGAATAAAGATTTAGGTGGAGAAGGACAACCAAAAAAACCGGAAGATGAAAAGGGTAAAGAAGGTGGTGAAGAAGCTCCGAAAGAAGACCCAGCAAAAGCTGCAGCTGCGATGTTTGACCCAAAAGCAGACCCTGCAATGGCAGCGAGAATGGATAAAGAGAAAGATGCTAATGCAAAATTAGCAAAAGATGCAGAAGCAGATAAAGAGGTAGAGAAAGAGCAAGAACCAAAAGAAGATGATGGGTTTAATCCAATAGATACTAAAGATGTTGCAAAGGAAATGCCACAAGCTGACCCCGAAACATTTAATGGAGATAGTGATATACCAGATGGTATAGAACCTGAAGATTTGGAACAATTTAATACCGATATTAGTAAGGTACAGCAGATGGTAGCGGATGCAAAAGCAAAAGGTGAAAAAGCACCAAACATTAACTTATGTGATGTAACTGTACCTGGTACCAACTTGTATTGTGATGATAATTTAGGAATACCGAGAGAAGAAATGCCGCAATTTAAAGGCAAACCACAACCTGGTACTCCCGCCGCTGAAATGGCAGTTGATAAAAATGGTGAAGTTGATACCGAACCATTGTTTAAAAAAATGTTAGAAGAAAAAGGAGTTAAAGTTGTTCAAACTGAAGTTCCATCTGATAAATTAAAAGCAACTCAAAGTGAATTGGTAGGTGCTAAAGTAGTTGGTATGATGGGAGCTTTGGAAGAAAATCCAGAACACCCTTCAATCACTGCACCGATATATGTGAGTAGAGATGGGTTTGTAGTTGATGGGCATCATAGATGGGCAGCAATCGCGGCATTTAACGCAAAAAATCCTGACAAACAAATACCAATGAAGGTTCAGGTAATAGATATGGATATTAAAGATGCTATTCCAATGTGTAACAAATTTGCAGAAGAGCAAGGTGTAGCAGCTAAAAAAGCAGATGCAAATAAAGAAGCACCAACTGAACAACCATCAGAACCGGCAAAAAGAGAACCTGCTAATAATGATCCTGAATCTAAAGCACAACAATTTAAAGGAAAATCATCTGGTGAAAATATCCAAACAATGGAAATGGAAGGTGGTGGATTTGTGTATGGAACACAGCATGGAAATACAGCAATGGTTGATGATATATTAGATGATGTTAAATCCAAAATACCAAAAGAAAGATGGGGAGATATTGTATTCGTAGGTGAAGGTGGTGCTACTGGTGAAAATGGTGAAGTAGAATTCAACGATGAAATGGATTACGCAGCACCAAAGTTTAAAGAATTGGGTGCGGGTGTTGATACATGGGATGGTGATGATATGGATGTACACAATGACCAATCTAAGTTATACCAAAAGCAAAAAGAAAAAACTGGATTTAACGATTCTCAAGTTAAAGCAGGCAACTGGGCTAGTATGATTGGGCAAGGAGAGGGTACTGATACGATGTCACCAAATGATTTCTTAGATGATGATGGTAAGCAATTCTTAAATGATGCGGCAAAAGAAGCTGGATTCCCGGAAATAGAAAATTGGGATAACCCAACCGAACAGGATATAGATACTCTTTATAGATTATCATTTCCAGAAGATAATGGTGATAAACCAACAAAGATAAATGATATTCAAGTTGCATTTAATGAAATAAGAGATGAAAATCTAATTGAAAAAAATAAAGAACTAACGGCAAAAGGTAAAATACCTATTACTATTGCAGGTGAAAGCCACGTTGATTTGGTGGATAAAATGACCAGAAAGGGAAAGGAAACATCAAAAACAACACCAAATGAAAAATTACCTAAACCAGAAAAACCATCGGAAGAAGATGGTGGTGTTGTATATAGTGTGGGTGGTGGATATTATTCAGATAAACCTAATGGACCTGCTCAATATATGGCAAGTGAAAGTGTAGTTGAAAAGGTACTAATTGAAGGTAATATTAATTTTTCTAATTTACTGTTTGAAGCAGCCGTAACTAAAAAAACATCTAAAGGAAAGACTGTAAAGTTAGTAACAATTGACCCAAAAGACCAAAACAAAGCAACTGCAGATGCAGCGGCATCAAAAGGAGGAGGATGGGAAGAACCTGATTGGATGAAAAATACAAAACCAGGATGGGATGCCGAAAAAGTTAAAAATAAAAGTGCATGGGGAGATGAACCAATGCAAGAACCTGATTGGATTAAAAATGCAAAACCAGGATGGAATACTAAACCTTCTCCTGGAGACGCACCAAGAAATGCAGCTCCTCCGGTTGGAAAGAAAGTGGGAGCAGTTCCACCGCCACCACCACCACCTCCTCCTGGAACTAAAAAAGCAGGAGCAGTTCCACCACCACCACCACCGCCGCCACCTCCAAGTGCACCAACATCTGCTCCAAAACTTACTGATAAAATAAAACAAAAAATATCAAAATGGACTGAAAAGGAAAAAGCATTCTTTGATAGAAATGAAGGAGCACCTGGTTCAAAAGAACGTAGAAGTTTAGGACAGGCCTTAAAAGATAAAGCAGCTGGAGCTTGGAAAGCAGTTAAAAAAGGATTCAAACATGAAGTTGAAGAATTTAAAGCAGCGGGAAGTGCAGTTGGTAAATTCTTTAAAGGAGAGGAAATATCTGAACATGAAAGTAAGGCATTTAAATCGGTTATGTTTAAAGTAGTAACTACTGCTGTATTCGGTGCTGCATTTGGTGGATTATCACATGGTGTTGCTGCATTTGGAAAGCACGTAGCAATGGAGTTTATACCTCACGTTATCGGTGAGACCCTTCTAAAAGGAGTTGGTAAGGCAGCCGTATTTGCTGATGCTGATAGTGAAGCTGAAACCGATGCGAATATGATTAAATTTGCCGAAATGGTTTCTAAAGGACTTGAAGAAATGGAAATCACTCCTGAAATGATGGAGCAGATGGTTGATTCATATAATGAAAAGAAAGAAGGTAAAAATACAAATGAAATGAAAATAGAATCATTAATAAAAGAAATAATTTCTGAAATTAAGTTAGAAGCAACCGCTACTACTAAAGATTGGAAATTAGCTGCAAGAATAGGCGGACCTGAGGGTAAGATAGTATATTTTGGTAGTAAAGAAAAAAAGCAAGCGGCTCTAGATGCTGGTTCTCATGTTGATGTTGATAAAAAGTTAAAAGCAAAAGATTCAAAAAGTACAACTAAAGAACCTGTTGCTGGAGCTGATTTATTTGATAAAGGGTATAAAGATGCGAGAGGTGGGCAAACGGATAAAGAACCAAAAGGTAAAAAAGGAGGTTCATTAGATGATTTAATGAATTCTATACCTGATAAAGGTAAAGTTGCTGACCAAAAAAATAAAGTAAATCGTTCAAAGCAAAATATATTGAATTATTTTGAAAAAGAATCTAAAAACAAAAAAAATCCATATGCGGATGAATTAGGAAAAGTTAATGTTATTATGCAAAAAGTTTTTAACGGAGAAAAACTTAATGCAGCCGAAAAGAAACTTGCAGCGAGATGGATACGAGTTGCTGAACCAACTGAAGCAAATCCTGATACTTCAAAATATTATATAGCACTTGAACCAAACAATTTTAAGAAAAGAGTAAAAGAAGAAACTGGTGGTAAAGGAGCTGCTAACGTTGTATTTTCCGAATTTAGAAAATTTATGGAAAACGCAGGATTAGTTCAGGTATCCGCAACTACATTTGGTGGAAAAAAATCAACTGCAAATCAAACCTTTGTTGATGAGGGTGGAAAAACAAAAATACTTAAAACAAAGAAAGGAGAAAATATAGCAAGTGTTCAAAAAGATAGTAATAATAAAGTAAGCAGTGTAACAATTGGAGGACTGGTTATACAAAAACAGGATACTAATGAAAAGGGTATATCCAAAGAAGAAAGAGAACTTAGGATGAGAAATAATCGAAATCTTAATGAATATGCATCTAAAATTGAGGCGGGAGATATGGACTTCATTGATATGGATAATGGTGTAATTCCAGATAATCCTAAAAATAGAGTAATCGTTATTCAACAGGCTATCGATGGTATGGCAAACAGATTAAAAGGTTTGGCAGATAAATATTATATAGCAGACGAACAAACTTTATCACTTATTCAAAAATTGAGTGATTTTTCAAAAAAAGACCCTAACAAAAATCCAGAAGAATGGTTTACGGAATATCAGGGTATATTTTCTGATATTGCCAATCACGAGGGAGACCCTTCATTAAAAGAAGCATGGGCAAATTTTGCAGAAGTTTATACAGCTATTGTTGAAATGCACGATGGTGGTAAAGGTACTCAAAATGGTAAATGTGCGTTATTACCACAAAGTACAACATTGGAAACCGTAGATGTAATTACAATTTCAGATGGTAATAATGAAAGAAAAGTTGTAACATTGGATGGTAGAAGTGTTAAAAAAGGTGTAGGTGGTGCAAGTGCATTAACATCTAAATGTAACAAATCTACATATAAAAATGATAAAGATGGTAAAAAGAAACAAGCGGTAATTGAAATATCAGAATCACATTCTGCTATATATGATTTACCACTTGAAGCGGATATGAAGCAACACCAAGCGCATCATAAACAATATAGAAAAGATATTCTTGATAAGGCTAAGAATTTGGGAGTATCCGATACATTTATAAAAAATATAGAAAATCGATTGACAGACCCTAAAAACTGTCCAAAACCATTACCAAAGGGTAATACCTGCGGTGCGGCACACCAATCGATTACTGAAGCCGTAAATACTTTAATTCAAAAGAGAAAAGAAAAAGGATTGCCGGTTGATGAAGCTACTATGGCTAAGATACGAATGAGATTAGAAAATTATTATTATTATACATTCTTATCACATGAAGCATATAACCATAATGTAGATGTTCAGGATTTTAGCAATGATAGTGTTTTATCACAAAAAGGTGATACGGGTGGTGCTGAATTAGCTAGAAAACGTAAAATAAGTATTAATTCATCAAATGGTGTAACTATATTAGCATATCCAAAACCTGAATTTAATGTTGGATTTAGTTTAGATGGTAGAAGTAGTAATCCTGGTGCTGGTAGATTCCACAATGAAGAAAAGCGTATGTAATTATAATTGTTAAAATTATCCTTCCTTTTGATTTTTAATATTTATAGTTAATTAAACGAAAAGAGGATGAAGACACAGTTACTTTGTACATTTACAACAAAAGGAGAGTTACAAAATACTCTACAACAAATTAGAGAAACGTATCATATAGTGTATAACTACATTTATATTTTACAAAACAAATCTAATTTGGATGAGTTGTTTATTACATATAATATAGATACAGCTTTCCAACCGGATACTCCATTGGAAAATACAATATTAATACATAGAAAGAAGGAATCTAATTCACTATACACTATTAATGCTCTTAACGAATTGGTTAAAGAGGAAAATGGTGGTGTATTAGATAATTCATTTGTCATTAATTGGCAGAAGTTTAAGAATTCAATCATATTAACAAACGCCGAAGGAACTAAGAAAATTCAGACAAGAGTTTTTGAAGTAATTGACTTTGGTGATGGAAAAGAAGTTATAACTGAAGAACATAAATAATATTACAATGTTATTAAAAAAAGGCGATAACAACGAAAATGTGAAATTAATGCAGGAGAAATTAGGAATTTCACCAGCAGTAACAAATTTTGGACCAAAAACTGAAGAAGCTGTAAAAGCATTTCAAACAAAACACGGACTACCTGCAGATGGCATTGTAGGTGATAAAACTTGGGCGATGATTGTAGGTGAGAACACTCCACCAACAACACCTGCTCCAATAGCACCGGTAGGTGGATTGAAATTGGATAAATTAAAGGGACATATTCCTGATGCAGTAATTCAAATGATTCCTGATACAGCAGCTAAGTTCCAAATTAATACTCCATTAAGATTAGCACACTTCTTAGCACAATGTGGACATGAGAGTGGTGGATTCAAAGCAACGCAAGAGAACTTAAACTATTCAGCAAAAGGATTAGCAGGTATCTTTAAAAAATATTTCCCAACTGAAGCAGCTGCAGCTCCATATGCTAGAAACCCACAAAAGATTGCATCTAAAGTATATGGTGGTAGAATGGGTAACGGACCTGAATCAACTGGTGAAGGCTATAAATTTAGAGGTAGAGGATATATCCAATTGACAGGTAAAGAAAACTACACTGCATTTGGCAAATCAATCGGTGAAGATATTATTTCTAATCCTGATGTAGTAGCATCTAAATACGCATTACTTTCAGCAGCTTGGTTTTTCTCTAAAAACGGATTACATAAGATGGCAGATGGTGGAGCAACTGATGCAGTAGTAACATCAATTACTAAAAGAGTAAATGGTGGAACTATTGGATTACCGGATAGAATAAAACATTTCAAAGAATACTATCATTTATTGGCATAGGATTTGGGGATGTAAATAAAAATTCGTATATTTATAGAATATAATAACACATAATGGCAAACATAAGTTTAAAAAGACTATTTGAAGCTGAAGATTTTAAAGCTAAAAGTAAAGAGACTGGAAAATTAGTACACTTCAAATCAAAGGATTCGTATCAAGCAGCATTAAAGGCTGGTACTCACGAAGACCCTAAAGCCCAGAAAGGTGGTGCATCTAAAGGAGCTGCAAAACCAAATGATATGTTTGGTGGAGATTATTCAAAAGATAGAGGTGGTGAACCAAAAGTAGATAGTATGGCAACTGTTAAATCAATTGCAGCTAAGACTGGATTAAGAACACAAGCAATAGCAGGTTGGGCAGATGAGAATGGTGTTAATTTATCAAACTTATCAGCTGATATTGATTCTAAAAAATTGAAACCAATGGATTTAATGACCGCAATTAGTGGTAATCCTGGTAACAAATACGCTAAAGATATAATCGCAAAGTATTCACAAGGTGGTGGAAGTAAAGCAGAACCACAAACCGAACCTACTTCTAAACCAAAAGAAGCTAGAAAAGGTAATCCTACTGTAAACAAAGAAGCTAAGAAAAAAGCAGAAGAATTTGGAATTACTCCACAAAAGTTGGGTAAAGATGGATATCAAAAAGCAATGTATCAAGCGGCAGTTGAAGCATTAACTGATGCAAACTTCCACGATGAAGCAAGAGAATTGGTATCAAAGATTGAAGGAAAACCTGAATGGGCTAAGAGAGTAAACTACCCATCAATGGATGACCCTAAGTATAAAGAGAAAATGGCAGATATTAGAACTAACGGAGTAGATAGTTCGGAATATTGGGGTGGAGAAGATGGTACACATGAATTTGGAAGAAAAGTATCATCAGCATCCGGATGGAATGGGGTTGAAGCAGCAGATGGTATCGCATTCACTTTAAGAATGAATGGTTTCCATAAAGAAGCAGATATGATTCAATCGGTATTTGATGATAAACCATATATGCGAGAACAATCAACGAAACTAAAAACAATGATTAAAAAATAACTAAAAGGGAGAAACTAAAAATTCTCCCTTTTTTATTTTGACACAAGTTGTCACAAATTATTCTCATAAACGCTTGTTTATATCGGGCTTTCTTCGTATGTTTACTATGTAATAAAACGATAACGATATGAATACTGTAAGATTTAACCGCCACGAATTGTTCTCCGAAAAAATGATGGAGTTCCACTCTACTACCATCCGAATAGTGGAAGATTACCACATCGCTAGAAATGAAAGTTGGCACACCCCTCTATACAATATGTTGTGTGGTATATGGGATGGATACTTTTATAGCGAAATGTTAGAGATGGCAAAGCAGATGGGATTACCTACTCACATTACTGACCGAATTGAATTTACTGAATTATACATTAGACTATAACATATGATGACTCCCCAAATCACTGCCCGTTACCTATCAAATGGAGAAATGATAGTTCGGGTACTATTTCCCAATGGTACTGAAAAAACAATGACTCAGACCGAATATGTGAATACATATTTAAAAAAATAATTCAGAAAAGACTAGGAATTACGAATACTTTTTTGTACATTTATAGAGTAATAAGAGATAACCCCTAAAAATATGAACTATTCCCAATTAAATCAGATGAGTTTGGAAGAATTACGAAACCTTAACTCATTAGTAGTAGAAGTAATGAACTCCAAACGAGCTATGATTGCTTACGAAAAAAAGCAGGAGTTGAGAGTTGGAATGAATGTTAAAGTGAACCACCCTAAGTTGATGGGTAAACAACTTCGTGTTGAAAAAGTAAATCGTACCAAAGCTTCCTTAAAAGTGTTAAGTGGTGGGTTTGGTTCTTATACTGTTCCACTTTCAATGATTGAAATTGTTAAATAATTAAAACCCCTTTAATATGAGAATAGACGCAGACACTTTAGTTCTAATTCGGTCTGAATTTGGTGAGTATGATATCTCACAAGTAGTTGGTGGTAATAATGATGTATATCTCCGATTTGGATATTGGAGGAGAGTAAATCTCCAAAAGTTACAAGACCTTATAGGTAGTGGTATTCGAGTGGTGGAGGATGACTTAGATGATGACGATTGTGGAACTTTATATAGCTATAAACTAAGATGAAAAACTGGCAATTAATACTCACCTCTCTTATATCCGGTCTAATAAGCTGGGGTATATTATGTGGTCCCCTACCTTACATACTTCCATTTGCTGGGCCTGATAATGAGCTTGGATGTGCTGTAATTTCCCTCACTATATGTGTACTATCTATATTGGCTGTAGATTATAAAAAGATATACATCGGTTTACAATAAAGTATTTTTTTATTTGTTATTGTCACAAATTTATCGTATATTTGTGACATCATTTACCATAAAAATATATCAAAAAAAAGATTTGGAAATATCAGGTATTCTTCGTATATTTGTGTTTCCATTATATTTATATGTGTAACGGAAGTGTAGGAAAGACACTATAAACCAACCTTAAAACGTATGTTTTAAACCTTAAACTCTTAAAACTTAAAAGACATGGCTATTAATTTAGACGCAATTAAGAGCAGACTTAACAAACTGCAAAACACCCAAAGAACAACTGTAGAACTTTGGAAACCAGCACCGGGCAAACACACTATTCGTTTGGTCCCTTACAAATTCAACAAAGAGAATCCTTTCATTGAATTGTACTTTCACTACAACGTAAACAACAAAACTTATCTATCTCCGATGTCATTCGGTAGACCTGACCCAATTGTTGAGTTTGCTGACAAACTTAAAAGAATGGGTGATAAGGAAGATTGGAAAGCTGCTAAAAAAATGGAGCCGAAACTTAGAACATTCGTACCAGTATTGGTAAGAGGTGAAGAAGGTGAAGGTGTAAAATTTTGGGGCTTTGGTAAAACTGTATATCAAGAGATTCTTGGTTATATGGCGGATCCTGATTATGGTGATATTACTGACCCAAATGAAGGTAGAGATATTACTGTTGAAGTAGTATCAGCTGAAGACAGTGGTACTTCTTACCCTGTAACA
>Ga0214163_1000452_pt1 | contig 19124 bp, 13 predicted proteins | sample LakMenepilimnion_2_FD_153001 | JGI IMG/M metagenome (GOLD analysis project Ga0214163, IMG submission 153001) | Freshwater microbial communities from Lake Mendota, WI - Practice 15JUN2010 epilimnion v4 | ecosystem: Environmental > Aquatic > Freshwater > Lake > Epilimnion/Euphotic zone | place... | reverse complement strand
GAGTTATTATAGTTTAATTTCTTTAATGCCAAAAACACCTGCAATTGATCCAGATGCAAGTGCATTTTTGACTGCAGCAGGAATAACTAGTCCTACAATTACATCAGCTATAAATACTTTAGTTCTCAGCTTTAAATCTGCTGGAGTATGGACTAAAATGAGAGCAATATATCCTTTGGTAGGGGGAACTGCCACTACTCATAAATTTAACTTAAAAGATCCTAGAGACTTAAATGCTGCATTTAGGTTACAATTTCTTGGGGGAGTAAACCATACCTCAAATGGAATAACTGGGAATGGATCAAATGCTTATGCAACTACATTTTTAAATGATAATACTTTGAATATTAATAGTAAACATTTATCTATGTATATTAGAAATGCACTTACAGTAGGTTCACCAATGGGAACAATAACAAGTCCAGGAACTTCAAATAGATTTTACCCAGAATTTTCAGGTTTAGATTACTCTACTTTAGGAGTGTCCCAACAAAGTAGAGCTTTAGCTGGTTCAAAACTTGGTCAGGTTTTAATGTCAAAAACAACTAGTGGTCAATTTAAATACTATAGACCAGCTACAAGTGCTATAACTGTTAGTGCTGCTAATGGTACAGCAATAAATTCTATAAATTTTTTATTAGCAAGTAGCAATGGTGGGGTGCCAGAGTATTCCTTAGCAAATTTGGCTTTTGCAACAATAGGAGATGGTTTAACAGATGCAGATGAATCAAATATAAGAACAACAATACAAACTTTCCAAACTTCATTAAGTAGACAAGTATGATAGTATATTTATTAACTGAAACACAGAAAGAATTATTAATAGATCAATTGTTTGATGAAGATTCATATTTTAATCCAATTCAAGATATTGAAGATAATTGGATAATAAGTGAAGAAGAAATTAGTCAATGCACTAATAAAGAATTTGAATGGATAAAAGATTTACCACAAATACAATTTAATCCAAAGCCAACTATAATGTTTACAATTACTGAATAAAATAAATAACAAATTAAAAAAACTAAAATTATGAAATTCTTAAAAGAAATGTTTTGCGATGACAATTCCATTAATGAAAAATCTGTAATAGGATTTTTAGCCTTTATCATGATGTGCTTATTTGCAATGGTAGATATTGTAACGGGATATTTAGGCAAAGAGCTGATTGTAAATGAATTTATATTTACAGCATTTGAAGTGCTTGTATTAGGGTCATTTGGAATTGCTGCAACAGAAAAAATTACTAACATTATTAATAATAAAAAAAACGAAGAAAATGAGTCTGAGTAAATTACAAGAAAAAATTGGGGTAACAGCTGATGGAGCGTTTGGCCCTGGAACAATGAAAGCTGCTATGGCTTTTTACGGTTTTACCCCTGAGAGAGCTGCACACTTTTTTGCACAAACAGCACATGAGTCTGGAAACTTTAAAGCGTTCTCTGAAAACTTAAACTATTCTGCTGACGGATTGGTAAAAATCTTTGGCAAATACTTTACAGCTGCCACTGCCCCTAAGTATGCTAGAACCCCTGAAAAAATTGCTAACAAAGTTTATTCTTCTAGAATGGGCAATGGTGACGAAGCTTCAGGAGATGGCTGGAAATTTAGAGGTAGGGGAGCTTTACAATTAACAGGTAAATCAAACTATCAAGCATTTTCAGATTATTTGAATAACCCTGATATTATGACTAATCCTGACTTAGTTGCAGGTGAGCTTTCTTTTGAGTCTGCTAAATTCTTTTTTGATAAAAACAAACTTTGGGACATATGTGATAAAGGTGTAACTAAAGAAACTATTTTAGCTCTAACTAAAAGAATCAATGGCGGTACCCACGGAATAACCGATAGAGAAGAAAAAACATTTAAATACTATACATACGTTAAATAATGAAATACATATTTATAATTCTTATTATTTTACTAGGAGTATATATGTGGCTATCACACGATAAGTTTGTTCAAAACGAAGCTATTATACAAAGACTAGAAGACAGTTTGTCTAGAAAAGTAGACACCTTGATAGTAGAAAGAGATGTGGTAAAAGACCATTACATTAAATCTAAAGAGATTGTATATAAGATAGACGAAAGATACATTGCAGGCAAAGATTCTGTTTGTGATAGCTTAGTAGTAGCCCTAAAAACATCTCTTACAAACTGTGATAAAGTAATAGTTAAATCAGATACTTTAATCAAAACCCTTCTTGTGAGAGACACAGTTAGAGTGAAACATATACAATATTTACAGGCAAGAAATAAATTTTCTTTAATAGCTGGCCCAACCCTATCCTTTACTCCACAAGGAATACAACCTGGTGTTGGTATTGCTTTTGGGCTAAAGATAAAATAAAGCTATTGACAAATAAAATAAATGTTGTATATTTGTGCCAAATTTATCTCACTGAGACAAATTTCTAGTGCCTGACGTTTGAGGGGAAACCCTGGTTCATAAGATTTCACTAGATAGTTTTAAATAAGTAAGGACCTCCGAGGATTAACAATTCAGATACCTTCAGGGATAGGAGAGGAAAAAATAGGATCAATGACGTAAGAACTGGGCTTCCCAGTTTCCTATTAAAATACACGATAGTAAATATTCCTAAGTACAGAAATGTATATGGAAATTTATGAACGAACTTACCAATAGAAACAAGATAGATGCGTTTTTTAAAAAAATATTCAAATTGCCTAGATTTTTTTTCTTGGGAGAACCCTCTATTTCTTTAAATAATATACTATAATCTTTAGTACTATTAATATGCTCTAACTATGCCCAAAAAAAATCACAAAAAATACATTTTTTTCTTTGAATTAAAAAAAAAGAAGTATCTTTGCGTGAGATAAATATAAAGATAGAGCAATTCTATCGGATACCCCTTGCTGATTCCCTTTGAGCAAGGGGTATTTTTTTATAAAAACTAATAAAATCATAATTTTTTTTTACTTTTGTGAAAAATTATGTGCAATAAATAAAAAAAGCATTACTTTTGCATAAAAAATATAATAATGGTAGCACAAAAAACAATAAATAGATTTTTAAGTTGGAGAGAAAATAATCAAAATTATCTACAATTTGGAAGACCGAGTAAAAAAACTTTACTTAAAAGACTTAACAGAGAAGGGTTTAGCCTTTGTCCAGAAGAATTAAATTTTTTACTCAAACAATCAGGAAAAAATTCTTTTGTAAAAGAAAAAATAAATGAAGGGACTAATGTATGGGTTCCTTCGGAAATGGTAGATACAGTTAAAGAACTCAATGCCATCTACCAAGAAAGTAAAAAACTAGGATTAGATGTGGAAGACGTAAAGCATGGGTGGTTAAAAACACAAGATGCCTCAATGTTCTTCACTAATCCTTTATATAAGAAAAAAGAAGAGGATGGCTTCTATAATGAACTAATAGAAGATTTACAAAGTTTTTCTCCTTCTTTTCCTGTCATAAAAAGAACACCTAGTAGTGAGGGCCATTTACTAATTATTGACCCTGCGGATATACATGTGGGCAAATTAGCTATGGCTTTTGAAACAGGAGATGAATATAACACTAAAATTGCAGTAGAAAGAGTTTTAAAAGGAGTACAAGGTATTTTAGACAAGACATCAGGATTTAATATTGACCAAATTCTTTTTGTAGGCGGTAATGATATTTTACATATTGATACTCCAAAAAGAATGACTACTTCTGGTACTCCTCAAGATACAGATGGAATGTGGTATTCTAATTTCTTGGTAGCCAAGCAGTTGTATGTAGATGTATTAATGATGTTAATGCCAGTGGCAGATGTTCATTTCACATTTAACCCATCGAACCATGACTACACTAATGGCTTCTTTTTAGCGGATGTTATTAAAACATACTTTAAAGATTGCAAAAATATAACATTTGATTGTTCTATTGCACACAGAAAGTATTATAAGTATTATAACAACTTAATAGGAACAACTCATGGAGATGGAGCTAGACAAGCAGATTTGCCATTATTAATGGCACATGAAAGTAAAGATTGGAGCGATTGTAAGCATAGGTATATTTATACGCACCATGTGCACCACAAGACAGCGAAGGACCATATAGGAGTTACAATTGAAAGTTTAAGAAGCCCTAGTGCTTCAGATAGCTGGCACCATCGAAATGGGTATACAGGAGTACCAAAGGCGATAGAAGGCTTTATTCACCATAAAGAGTTTGGACAAGTGGCAAGGTTAACTCACATATTTATATAATAGTATGAGAACTTTTTTTTATTCTACAGGCGAAACTATAAATAACAACCAAATCAATAATGATGGGGAAGGAAAAAATATAAATCTAATATCAATTTATAGATACTTTATTTCCCATCCTTTATGCCAATTTAGAAATATGCCTTATCAAATTTTTGCAACAAGTTATAAAAATTGGTTAGAAGCTAAGTATAATTAAAAATAAAACATTATGACAATAAGAGAAATTATAAGTGGATATAGGGTACCTATAGACCATGGTCTTCCTTCAGATGACACAGATTTTCCTACAAAATATATCTATCACTTAATGAAGTTAGCTAGAGCTAAGTTATTATATGATAGATTAAATGACCCTAGGTTTAATTATAATTTAGCTCTACAAACTTTAGAATGTGTGGAGCTACAATTAGCAGATACTAACGAATGTTGTGAAAAGCTTCCTTCAGGATGCAAATGGTTGAAATCAAAAAACCCTATACCTGAAACTATCAATAACATGATTAACAAAGTGTATAATGATAGGGGAGACACTTACAATAGAATACTATCAGAGTCTTCCAATTCATTTAAAAGATATTCTTTTATAGAAGAAAGTGATTTTAAATATTTGATTAAAAACAGCTACTTATTTGTACCAGATTTAGATAGCCCTCAATGGGTAAAAATTGAAGGCTTATTTTATGATGACGAAGTAATTAAAGCTACATGTGGACCAGTGTGTGATTTATTAGATACAGAGTTTCCTTTAGATAGCAGATTGGTTACAACTATGTATTCTATTATGAATGAAATGATAATGAAAGTATATCCTTTCTTTAAGAAAGATGTTACAAATGATAGTACAACTGACGATACTTTAAATAATGCGAAGGGTAAGTAATAAACCAAAATCTTTTTATTCTTTAACTAAAGCGGCAAAGGATAGCAAATTTGAGGATAAACAACTCTATAAAAGAGTTGTAGAAGAAATATTTAAAGTTGCTGGTCAAAGACTTATATATAAAAATAGAGTGAATCTTCCTGGATTAGGTGCATTTTATTTAACTGCTTATAAATCTGATAAGAAAATAGTAGATTTTGGAATGACAAAAAAATTAGGTAAAACTGTTTACTATACAAATTTTCATTCAAATAGAGTTAGATATAGAATATCTTGGGGAAAAAGTATAAGAACAAAGTATTATATTTTTAAACCATATAGATTTTTAAATAGAGAATTAGCTAAAAAAATAATAAACGATGATTAATATAGAATTAGTACCTATAAGCACTGTAATTGAAAACTGGAAACAAATTGCGGTATCAGAATTAAACTTTAACGAAGATCTACTCACTGAGTGGATTTTAGATGCTTATAACGACATTGGAACTTATAAGCAATATAAAGAAAGAGTACAGAGGCTTAAAGTAAGAAATTACAGAGCACAGCTTCCTTGTGGGTTTAGACAGTCTTTATATGTATTGGCACAGCCTATACGACCTCAAGAAGAAGCTTTTTTCTTGACAGAGTACATTAGACAGGAACCTGGTAATGAAAACTGTACATGGGAGTATAAAAGAGTTTGTAAATGCCCTGAAAATACATCTTGTCATTGTGAGCAAAACTATATAGAAACCGCAGGATATTTATTTATCAATAATCTAGAAAAAGCAAGGGGTTTCAAGTTTGCAACAGTACAAGATTTTACACAATGGTACGCTACAAACCCAAGAAAATGGGTGGTATTGCAACCTCAAAAAAATGAGGTGTCCCTTTTAAATTATAGAGAATTAGGCATTCAGTTACATCCTTCACACTTTTTTAATATAGATAATGGGTACATTATAACAGACTTTAAAGAGGCTGATTTATTAATTGGATATTTGGGAATACCAATTGGGGAAGATGGTCTTCCATTAGTTCCAAATATGGGAAGTTATACAAATGCTTTAATTGCTGCGTTAGAAAGAAAGTTTGCTTATATACAATATAGAAAGAGCAGAAGCAATGCTGATTTAAACTTTTTCCAACTATCTGATAGAGAATATTCAAAATGGAAAGTTAAAGCGAGAGAAGACATGAATGCTCAGACATTTGAAGAAATGTGGGCTATGGGAGAAGCCACAAATCAGTTTTTGGTTCCTAACGAATATCATGGTTTAGACCAGAGAAAATCACAAAAAATAAATAACGGGTTTACAAGATATTAATAAGTTAATGTATGGCAGAGCAAAATAACAATAAAACAAGAAGTCTTCAAGATATAAAGAATTATACCTTCACTAAAGGTATGAATGATGACGCTTCTCCAGAAGCACAGCCAGCAGATACCTACAGAGCTGCTTTGAATATGGTGAAAGAATCCTCTGAAGGAGATGAGAATTTTCTCACCACAGAATATTCTAATGCATTTAGAATCAAGTTGCCTGGGAAAGTTTTACATTCTAATTTGATTAAGCAATTAAATCAAGTTGTAGTATTCTTGCACACAAATCAAATAGGCTTATATGACCCTAATTTAAATACCTACACTACTTTATATTCAGACCCTGAATTAGATTTTTCTATTTACTTAGAGTCAGTTGCTTTTACAAAAACAGAATGTGAAGACATTGTGTTAATTTTTTGGGATGGTAAAAATAGAGTGAGAAATATTAATGTAACTAAGTATCTAAAAGAAGGTGCGGGTTCAGGTAATGTTGAAGATTTAGAATTGTTTAAAACTGCTGATACTTGCATTAATTTAAGGGATGTAGGATTTATTGAGAATGCTGCTTATAATGTGGATGCGGGCGTTTATAGACCTTTTATTCAATATGAAGATATTGATGGTAATACTACTAACTTTTATATTATAAATGAAAATATTCCTTTAATAGAAGACAGTATAAATGGCACTTATGAATACCTTGATGGTAATGAATCTAAGATTTTAAATAAAAGTATTGTATTAACATTTGAAAATGTAGACACTAAATATGCTTTTATTAATGTTGGATTTATTAAAACAGTTGGGGGAGTCTCTACTTCTTTTATTTTTAAATCCCAACAACCTGTAGCGTCAAATTTGACAGTTACTTATGAGGGTGATACTACCTTTAATCAAGGAATAGATTTAGCGGAAGTTTTAAATAAAAGAGCTTTTTATGTGTCGGCAAAGCATGGATTAATTTATAATAATAAACTATTAATTGCTGGAGTAAGAGGGATTAAAAATATTGATTACCAGCCCTATGCAAATGACATTACTGTTAAATATGTAACAGGAAGAATAAATTTAAGCAGAACAAAGGGATATAAAAATCCTGAACATATTATTCATCATAAGTCTTGGATGAGAGATGAAAACTATATGATTGGAATTGTTTTAGAATTTGAGGATATGTCAGAATCTCCTGTATTTCCTTTAATTAATAAACAATATACTCCTTTTCCTGAATTTACAGGACCTGAGGGAGATAGACCTATCACAGATGATACAAAATTATGTTGTACAGATGATAGAGTGTATTGGAAAGAAGTTAATACTGCTAAGAGAACTATGTATAATCATTTTGCGGGAGACCTTAGTACAACTGACTTTTGTTCTGGAACCTTTAATAATGATTCTAATAATATAAGATCTGAAGGTTATTTAGGTTATTTTGAATCAGAAGAAACATATCCTATAATACTTAGATGTGGAGGTGATCCTGAAGAAGAGAAGGGTTACATGTATCCCGTTAATATTGATCCCATTACTAAAATAGTAACGCCTAAAAACATTACTTTGTTTAAAATGCCAGATTCTACTATTGAACCCTTCCACAACAATATAGTAGATAATTATGCTTTTGAACAAAATAAAAATAGATTTGATAATAAATTTGATGATTTAGAGATATATCCATTAGGATTAAAATTAGAAAACATACAGTTTCCTACATTAGAAGAGACAGATGGTGTCAAAGTTACAGGGTATAGAATTGTATATGTAAGAAGAGATGCCTTTAACAAATCAATACAAGATAAGGGATGGTTTGTAGAAATGTTTAAAAATAACTTTAATAATACAGATTATATTTACCCTAAACATAATGTTAATTCAGGTGCAAAATGGGATTATTTTTCTAATATAAGAGATAAGACTATTGAAACCTCTAGCCCTATACAAGATTTTGTTAGAAACTGCGGCTATGGAAAACACTATGATAGTGGAATAATGTTTTATGGGGGGAATACTATGTCCTCACAACAAGGAGTTAATGTTAATCATGTTAAAATAGAACAACAATATACTACTTTGGGTTATTATATAGATTCTATTAGAGATCAAAATTCTCTTAGAGTTTGTAAAGACATTGGAGATGATACTTATGACCCTTCTACATTTTTAGATAAAGATGGCAGATTTAGATCTACTGCAATACAAATTTATAACTTATATAATTATGGGTATGACCAGCAATCTAATGGAACTCTAGATAGAAGTAGGGGTTTCTTTAATAGAACAGAAGATATTTATCAATTTAAAAATATTTGTACAGATAATTATTCTTATGTAAATGATAATGTAATCTTAAATAAAATATTAAACTCTGAATATTCTTTAGTTAATTTCTATAGAGAAGGGGGATTTTATTTAGATTTTAATAAGCCTACAGATTTATCTTTTAACAAAAATTATAAAGATTTTTATGATATTAATTTTACAGTAGCAAGTACCACTACAGTAACTATTCCTTCTAATAATTCTATTGCTCCTGGAGAAATAGTAACTATTACAAATTTAGGAAGTTGCGGTACTAACTTTATATTTGGTCCTATTGGAAGACAGTTTAGTGTTGTTAATGCCACTACATTACAAGTTATAGGGGCTCCTTTTAATGTTAGTGATGTAGGAAAAAGTTGTAATACAATTGATTATATTGTTAGTACAAATAGAAACTTTTTTAATTCAGATACAAGTTCTAAAAAATGTAATTGCACTACTTTATTTGATAATATAATTGAAGCAGAAATTAGTACAACTGGGTTATCCTTATCTGCTGCTTCATTTACTTCTGATATATTAACAAATTTACCTGCATCAATAACTAATTATCCAAACGGAACAATATTTACTTTAACAGATGTCGGACCTATACTCCCACCCCCTTTTCCTTTTCTTGTAGGAGATAAATATAAATTAAATACTAGTTTAAATCAATTAGAAAAAACACAAAATTTTTATACTCCAGTACCCTCCCCTCTTCCTATAAATGGTTTAAATTTTAAATTTGAAACAGATACTTGGATAAATCAAACTTTTACAGTTGCTTCCCCTCCAGCAGGAAATCTTGTAAATTATTCCAACCCTTTATTTCCTGTTGGAACACTCTTAACTATAACAAATAATCCTGGAGCTCCTTTTACCAATGGTATGGTATTTATGGTGGTTAGTAGCACTCAAATAAGATGGCTAACAGTTTTTGATTCTTTTCAAAGTGTGGGATCAGCTTCAAATGTTTCCTTTAAAGCACAAATTCCTCCAGGAAATGATGAAACATATTTCTTTGAAAATTATTTAGATAATAAGACTGCTAAAAATATTTTGAATGATTGTAATAATGGTTATATTTACTATGGGTCGATAAAAAATAACTTACCTAGACAATATGGAAGCATTGATGATATGTTTTTTATTGATACAGGATTAAAGGGGTGTGTAGGTCAAAATAGTTTAACAGGCTTTTATGGAGATAGTTATATTAATACTTTTTCTTTTCTAAGAACAGGTGTGACAGGAATGTTAGAGGATTCAATAATAGATGATAATAGTCAAACATGGGCAGACAAGGGCGATCCGAAATATACTATAAACTCTATTATAGGTAGAACTCCTGATTCTTATTTATTAGCTCTTTTTTTAGCACAAAAAGCCAATGTAACATTAATCAATACAGTTACAGAGTCTGATGTAAATTTAGATTTAAGGTATGAAGGACCTAACTTTAACGAAGTATATTACCCTAAATTAGCTAATGGAAAATATCAATTATTTTCTAGGAGAAAAAATGATTTTGCGGAAGATTGCTTTTTAAATAGTTATTTTTATGAACTATTTTGTGCTACCGACCAAGATAATTGTACAACTTCTGCTGCTGAATTTGTAGAATATAACGATGCTTATAGAAATTTCCATGATAATATAATAAACTTAAACAATGACTATAATGAGTTGAATGGGATGAGATTCAATTTCTTTAAACCTATAAATAAAAATTATAAAACTTGTGATTGTGATACGGAATATGACAACAGAATTGCTATATCAACTGCAGATAATCAATCAGTTGGAAGATTAAATTATAGTAAGTTCCTAAAAAATAGTTTTGTTACTCTTCCCCATAAAGAAGGAAAGATAACAAACTTATTCAAAGAAAGTCAAATTTTATATGCACATACTACGGATAATATTTGGAGACTATTGACTCTTGAGTCAAAATTACAGGCAGATAATAATCTAGTGTATTTAGGTACAAATGATTTTCTAAGTGCACAGCAATTAGAGTTGTTTGCGTCTAGTGAAGGTTATATGGGATTACAAGATAAAAGATTTAAATTCCAAAATAATACTGGGTACTTCTTTGTAGACTTGAAAAATCAGACATTAAATCTAATGTCTGGGGGTAAATTAGACGCTATTTCTACTTACGGTATGAATAGCTTCTTTAAGAACCAATGGAATACATACTTTAATTCTTATGGGGCTTCTACAAACACTAACTTACCTATTATATCTCAATCAAACCCAGATTTATCCACAGTGGAGATTTATTTTGGGTATGACTATAGACATAAAAGGCTTCTTCTAACGGACAAGTCAAATGATTTCACTATTAGTTATTATCCAGAAGATAAGTCCTTCTATTCTTTCCATTCTTACCTTCCAATGGCCTATATTCAGAATAGAGATACTTTCTTTACTCAAGCTGATAATTATGACCTTTATATACATGAAGATAACTTTAATTCTTATAGAAAATTCTATGGAGTTAACTACCCTTCTTTAATTGACGGAGTATTTACCTATCATCCATTAGTATACACAACACTTAATAATGTTGGTATGAAAATAGATGCATATAAAAATGTTAACGGTCAGCTATTGATTACCAATGAAGTACCTACAAGTTTACAGGTTTGGACTAGCAGACAACATAGTGGGGAAGTTTTCTTAAAAACTCCTATTAACGCTGATTACATGGAGAATGTTGTATTAAATAATCAATTTCACAATATAATAAATGGGGTTGTATATTGTAACAACTTGGCTAACTATGTGTTAGATGACACTATTAATTTTGTGAATGGGGATATTTTTCCAGTTCCTAATGCCAATGTAAGTTTTTCTAAGGATTGGACCCAAGTAGATAGGCTTGAGAATAATTTCTTTAACTATCGAATCAGTATAGATAACAAAGATTTAGAAAATTTAAAATTTATACTTAAATTTACAGTTCTTAATTACAATATATCCATGCGTTAATGGCTAAAGGTAAAAATAAACTTAATAAAACTAATTCTTCAGGGTGGTTAGATGACTACTCTGAGGAATTGTCTATTAGTCAATATGCTAATGGGGGCATTATTGATAACATAAAAGAGTTTTTTACAGAAAAAACTAATAAACCAGCACCTAAATCTGCTCCTGCAAAAAGCAGTCCTAAAACATTTAAAATTGAAGATAAAAGAAAAGTTTTAGCTACAAGTGGGCAGCCAATAAGACCAAATGTTGATTTAACTTCTGGAGAATATGATTTAGATGTTTTAAACGGAATAATAGAGTCTGCTAAAAGAAATAAATTATCCATAGAGGATGCTAAAAATTTAGCAGCAATAGCTTTTCAAGAAACTAAGTTTGGAAAAACAGATGAAAATCTTGGTCATGTGTTCGATAACGTAGAGTCAAGAAGTGATTTAGAAGCATTAACTAATGCTTATATAACTAAAATGAAGGAAGCAGATAGGTTAGGTATAAAAGATGAAGCAAAGAGATTGCAAGTATACAATGGTCTAAAACTAATAACTCCAGACACAGAAAAAGATTATCATGGATTTAAAATGAAAAAAATTTATGGGGTTCCTGTACCAAAGGAAGGAATAAATATGAAAAAAAATCCTTTGTATGGAAAGCAAGTGATGGATTTAAGAGATAATGTATTAAATCAAAACCCAGAATATGTAAACTATTTAAATGCTGCATATAATTCTAAAGATCCTGTACCTGTTTATAGTGATATAGAGTTAAAAACTTGGGGACCTCGCCCCCTTTTAAGAAAATTTGAAGATGGTGGAAAAATAAATAACGATATGAGAAAGAAAGTTAAAAAATATCCTGCTGGAGGATACCTTGATTACCAAGAAGGATTCAAGGGCTTCGGAGTAGGACCTCAATTATACCAAGATAATAGTTATTTTAGATCTATTATGCCTGATAATATTGAAAATATAGAAGAGCAGATTAATCAGCCAAGTGTATTTTCAGGAATTAATGATATATTAGGTGCTGTAAATCAAGGAGTTAATCAAGTAACAGGATTAATGAGTCAATTTTCTCAACCTACAGCAGGGGCATTAAATTATATTCCTATAGAGCAAAGTGTAGCAAATAACTTTACTCAAGATACTCAAGGAGGGGCTGCGGGAATTATGGGAAATGCTCCTATTATTCAAGGTATTCCTTCTAATACTGATATTAATTGGATCACTAAAACCCCTACATTTATAGCACCTAAAAATAAAAATGGGGGTTATTTAAGAAAATACCAAAATGGGGGTGAAATGGATATGCTACCTGTAGGGTCTCCAGAATATATTCATAAAAGTAATGTATTCCATGAAAATTATAATCCTGTTCCTAGAGTACATTTTACTGATGATACCACTCCTTTTGATATGGGAGTTAATCTTAATGATTTAGTAAACATGAATGGGGGTAGAATAAATAAATATCAGAATGGAGGGGATATGTCTTTGCAGGGATATTTTAATTATTTAACAAACCAAAATCAAAATAGAGTACCTTTAAGAGCATTTAACGCTAATACTAACAGAGCTTCTTTAGGTGCATTAGAGGCTGCAAATGCAAATGATTTCTTAAATACAAAGGTAAGAAAAGATAGACAATCATTTGAAGATGATAAAGTAGATTGGGGTTTTATGGATTGGTCTAAAGATATAGTTGCAGGAGGTCTGGGATTATTAAGTGAATTACCTGTTGTAGGAGATATTACAGAAAATATTGTAGGAGATTCATTTTTAACAAGAAGAGGTGGTTATACTGTGGGTAAAGCATTAGGAAATGTAGGTTCGGCTGCAGCTAAAATAGCCACATTAAATCCTGCTGCAATTGCTAGTGGTATTGGAGATTTGGGAGAAGGAATAGGAGAAGCAGTTGGAACTTTTCAAGCTAAAGATGCATTATCTAATTATGATAAATCAGGATATGTTTCAGGTAATAGAATGGTTAAGTCTTCCCAAGATTTTGGAAATATGATGGATACTGCTTCTAGTTTATATGGAAATGTTTCGGGAGGCGTAGGAATGTTAAAAAACATGGGTGGCTTAAAAGGAATGATGGGTAATTTGAAAGGAGGCCAAACTGGTAGGAAAGGTTACTCAAATCTTATAAGTAATCTTACAGGAATAAGATTACAAGATGGTGGTTATTTAAATGATTACCAAGAAGGTGGAATGGTTTCAATGCCAGAAGATTTCGAGATACCTAAATTCAAAAAAGGAGGACTGACTCCAAAAAAAGCTAGAGAAATTTTACATGACAAATCAGTTCATGGAAACCCTTTAACTGATAAACAAAGAAAATATTTTGGTTACATATCATCACAAAAAAAATCTAGCGGTGGATGGCTAGATGAACTATAAAAAAATTAATATGAAAGAATTACTTTTAAAGATAGCAGGAGTTAAAACAGAAGTGGCCTTTTACAAGAAGTTTCCTGACCAAAAAAGCTTTTTCAAGGCTCATCCAGAGGCCAAAGAAATTATTGCTCAATACCAACAACAAGAAATGATGGCTAATGCTCCAGAAAATTCTCAAGAGCAAATGATGGGTACCGAAGAAGAAATGGTAGCACAAATGGCAATGGGTGGCATGATTAAGAGAAAAGATGGCTCTTACTCTAAAATAGGGTTGTGGGACAATATAAGAGCTAATAAAGGTTCTGGTAAAAAACCTACAAAACAAATGTTAGAGCAAGCTAAAAAAATCCAAGCAGAAGAAATGATGTATGGAGGAATGGTTGATAATTACCCAGATGGTGGAGGAATAAACAACCCAGGATTTAAAGCTTTGCCAAAAGCTGTCCAAGAAAATATAATCTCTAACATGTCTATGGGCGGTGAAGTAGAGGAGTATGCAGATGGGGGAGGAATCCCTCAGAGATATAAGAATATGGGATTCACCAAAGTGGGACAAAAGAAACAAGGTGACGGAAAACATAAATGGAAAGTCTTAGCTAAAAAAGACGATAAATATAAAGTAGTTCAAGGCGGATGGAGAGGAATGCAAGATTTTAAACAACATAAGTCCGAAAAAAGAAGAGATAACTTTTGGTCAAGAATGGGCGGAAAAGATTCAGCAAAAGCAAAGGACCCCTTTTCTCCATTATATTGGCATAAAAGATTTGGCACTTGGGCAGATGGGGGAATCCTTCCTGAAGTAGAACAATTAATGTTAGCAGGTCAAACCCCTTATAATATGGGAGGATATGTAGAATATCCAACTTATTATCCTGGGGGAGGTATGGTAGGAAGCGATATGATTGATTATCAAGCAGATTACAATTATCCTACAATGTATCCTGGAGGCGGCATGATAGCAGGACCTATGATGGGTTATGAAGAAGATGATTTTATGTATGCTATGGGTGGTGGAATTAATATTAACCCTGCCAATGAAGGTAAGTTTACTGAATGGGCTGCTAAACGAGGAATGACTGTTCAAGAAGCTGCCAATAAAGTAATGGCTAATAGAAGTAAATATACTGCTGACGTAGTAAAAATGGCTAATTTTGCAAAGAACGCTGCAGGATGGAAGAAAGCTATGGGAGGCAGAATATACCAAGAAGGCGGAATGTTAAATAGCATGACAGAAGGTATTCCTGTACAGACAGAAACATTTGAAGGACAGGCAGAACAAGTCGCTCTTCCTGATGGAACAATTAAGTCAGTAGAAGCCACTACTTCTCACGAAAATATGGGAGACGATACTGTTACAGATTTATTGCCTGGAGGCTCACATATTCAAAGTGCTCGTAATAAACTTACTCCTGACCAGTATGTACAATTGATGCAGATGTTTAAACCTGAAAGTGCAGAGCAAGATATTAAAAAACTAGCACAAGTATATCAGAGTAAATACGGAAAGAAAAACGGAAAAAAATTATCTCCTGCAGATATTTCTGAGTATGCTAAAAATAAATATCAAAATAAATCTACTCCTAACTCATTTGATACAGATAAATTAAAAGAAGGAAATAAAAAATCCTACTTAGACTTGTCTATACAAATGAATGATTTAATTAAATCAGGAAAAGAATTAGCAGAAGGAGCTATTATGGAAGAACAGATGATGGCTTGGGGAGGAATGATTCCTCAGTATGCAAAAGGAACTCCTAAAGGTGGGGTAAAAAAACCTGAAGAAAGAGTTGCAGTTCCTTTAACAAGTCAAGCTGACGTACTGAATACATTTTCTAATATTTTAAATGCAAATCCATCAGGAATTATAGACTATCCTTTGCAAAGAACAGTTGATGCTTCTAAAAATTTATTTGGAATAGATTATAATACCTTTAATAATAGAATGAGACAGTATGAAAGTATTATACCTGGGTTAGCAAGTAAATACTTTAAAAAAGATAACCAAGGAAACTATCTACCTCCAACTAAAGAAAATACCCTGGCTTTTCAACAAGACTTTGATAAGTATGTTGACAATATGACTTCTAAATTAGAAGGGCAATATAAGCCTGAACAAATAAATACTTTAAAATCAGCTCTTAAATTTAATAACGCTAAAGATCCTTCTGCAAAATTATATGACAAGAAAATGGGACAATTTACTTCTACTAGAAGTGGATTTCAGTTTCCTCTTTTTTCTAAAGAAACTACAGATAGATTAAATAAAGAAGGTATATCCTTTCTTTCTCAAGCAGTAGGTAAAGGTTTACTTTCTCCAGAAGAAGAACAAGTTGCTAGAGATGAGATGAATAAATATCAGGATTACAAATTACTTCCTACACCTGAGCAAACTGCCACAGTTACAACTCCGCAAACTCCTGCAGAAAAAGCAGCTGCTCAACAATTAGCAGCAAATACTCCAATAGCTCCTGCAGCAAGAGTTCCTATGCAGAATAGATTTAACTTTGGCTTATTAGAAGGTCAATTGGGCAGAGGACTAAGTGCTAACCAAGCTGCACTTGAAGCAGGTCTTTCACTAGACCCATTATATATAATGGAAACTCCTGATACTTATATCAGAAGCAGAAAGAATGAAATACCTGTAGGAAATATATTATATAATATCGAAAGAGCTCAAAGAAACACTGCAAATGCTTTAGCAAACCAAACAGGAGACTGGAGTACATTAGCAGGTAATATTGCAAATGCAGGGGCTCAAGCTTATAACCAACTTGGAGATACTTTAAGTAAGTTAAATCAGACAAATGTAGCTCTATATAATGAAACCCAAGGACTTCAACAAGATTTATTAGGTAGTAATATGGGTGTAAGAAATCAGAATCTAACAAATATGCAAAATATGTTGAACTTTAAAAGGAACTTATTGGGGCAAAAAGCTGTTAAAGATTCAGAGATTTACTCAGAATACGCTAAAAGTATGGGTGAAAACGCTCAGAAAGAGCAAAATCAAAAATTGGAAATGTTAAATATTATGGCCTCTAAACCAGATATGTTTAAAGGAGAACAAGGACAAATGTTTGTAAATCAAATTTTAGGAAATACAGGAACTTATAATAATCCTCTTGCAGGAACTTTATTAGATAATATTTTATCCGCTAACAGATATAACAGATAATTATGGCTAGACAAAGAAATCCATCAGGTGCATATTCCCCCTCTTATGCAGGCATAGGACAGCAAATAATGTACACCCCCGAATGGGCGGATATAGATTTTGCTGATTTCCAAGGATTAAATATGAATCTTATAAATCAAAATGCTCAGTTTGCTCAAGAAGTGGCTAACAAGCGTCTAGACGAAGTGTTAAAACAAAGAAATGCAATTTTAGAAAAAGTAAAGTTACATAAAAGGTTTGATGATTTACAAGGTCAGTTGGACAATAAATTAGGCTCTATTATAGATAATATGGGACAGCTTCAGCTATCTGATTCTGCAAACTTTACTTCATTAAACACTAGCTTAATAAAGGCTCAGAATGACCCTGTTTTACAAGGAGCTGTCCAAGCTTCTCAGGATGCTATGAGCTATGAAAAAATGAAATTTGAAAAACCTGAGATTGCAGAACAACCTTGGAATAATGCAAATGAAGGAAATTATCAAAAATTTTTAAGAGGGGAAACTAACGATTTTACTTTTAATCCTATTTATAAGGAATACGATTTACAAACAAAAGCAGATGAGTTTGCTAAGGCGGTTCCCGCTGACGTGCAAAATGCTATTGTTAAATACGGAGTATATGGATTGCAAGAAAAAGCCATAGAGGATAAATCGGCAGAAAGATTGTTAAAAGCTTTTAATGATTATAAACAAGGGCTTATGCAAGACCCTGAATTTATGTCTTGGGCTAAGAGAAGAGGGGCTTTCGAGCAAACAAGAGGAAGCTCTATTGATAATGTTATTAACAATATTTTTAAATCTTCTGCTGCTAAATACGGTACAACTACTCCTACAGTAAAAGTGGGAATGCCTAGAGAAGAGGTTGATCTTGGGGCAAGAATAAGAGTTGCGGAAGCAAGTAGAGACGCTCAAAGATTTGCGGCTGAAAAAGAAGCAGGATTTCCTAGTTTAACAGGTAAAAGTAAAGCTGAAAAAGAACCTGAAACTTATATTGATTTCTCTACAGGTAAGGCTAGAGAAAAAGGGGAAAAACTCACTGAGGGACAAGCAAAATCATTGGTGGGTAATTTTTTAACTAAGCTATCTCCACAAGTTGTTCCTTTTTTTGAAAAAGGAAAGACTGAAGGACAATACAAAAAGGCTACCCCTGATGCAGTATTAGATGCAGCATTTCAGCCTACGGGTAATGTAATAACTACAAATGAAGGCTTACGATTTGAATATAGCAATGGTGCGGGGGGAGTTAAATATCGTTTTGTTCCAAAACAATATTTTGAACAAACAACAGGATTTCCTGTAGTTTCAATTGTTTCAGGAAGTAGTACTAATAAAAAATTAGTATATGATCCTGCTACAGATGAAATGAAATAATAATTTTTATAAAAATAAAAAACATGCCAATAACAGTATATATTAAAGGAGTGGGGGAAGTAGATTTTCCTGATAACATGACTGAAGATCAAATAAAAGCAGCCATAAAGAGAAATTTAGCGAAAAACCAGATTCCCCAACAACAAGCCCCTCAACAACAAACTACTGTTACACCTACGGTAACCCCTAAAAAAGAAGAACCAGGATTATTAGAGGGAGTTAAAACTTTCTTGTTTGGTGATGAGGATAAAAAACCTAAAGCTGAACTTATTAGTGAAAAGTTTGAAGAGTCGAATTTAAAACCAGAAACTCCCTATCCTTTCGCTAAAACAACTCCTATAAGTTTGTTGGATAAAGAATATAATCAAAAAATAAAAGATGTAGAGGACAAGTATAGTAAGTTGTCATACAGGTTGGATGAGAGGACTGGATACCCTATAAAAAATACTAACATAGATTTAGAT
>Ga0214163_1000451_pt1 | contig 19128 bp, 10 predicted proteins | sample LakMenepilimnion_2_FD_153001 | JGI IMG/M metagenome (GOLD analysis project Ga0214163, IMG submission 153001) | Freshwater microbial communities from Lake Mendota, WI - Practice 15JUN2010 epilimnion v4 | ecosystem: Environmental > Aquatic > Freshwater > Lake > Epilimnion/Euphotic zone | place... | reverse complement strand
TTTGATTTAGCTTGGCCCGTAGCCCAACCTCTAAGTGCAGCCTCCGCTAAGATAAACTGAACTTCTGAAGCCGAAATTAACCTAGCTTTTAGAATGCCACCTGATTTCCCGCGGTATACATCAGATAGTTGGGATACGTGTTGATTTTCTAACTGCTGCCCAGGAGTGGGATTTAAATTATATTCACTAGGTTCCATCAATGCTGGAGGTACACCAACGAATCTAGCTGTATCCAATGTTCTACCTAGAATTTTGGGATTATAATGCCTAGTAAACCTAGCTCCTGCTCCTATTTCGGTCAAATACCTTGCATCTGAAAATGATCTTGTCCCAGTTTGAAGCACTCCATTTCTTCTAATAAATGGATCAACGGCTACTGTCAGCGTATTATCTTCGACCCATTTGCAATGAACTGGGCGAAACCATATTTCTAAGCGGGGATCTCTATCCTTAATAAGTTTATTTAAAAGAGTTGTAGCAGGTTTAATTCTTCTAAAATTTGAGCCTTGATCAAAATCAGCAGCGGAAGGCCAAGAATCTGATTGGGCTGCACCGATATAGTCTATAGCCACATCATCCGAAGCAACTTTTAAATAAACACCCGATTTGTAAACATTCTCAATGGTTCTTTTAGCCAAATCAGGGAGTTTTGATGAAATACGCATCGCATACCTTAAAAGTAGCGAATTGGTAAATTGATGCCATTTTACCGCATTCCCAGCAAAGTAAAGGTCATACGCTGGAAGAACGCCGACTGTATTTCCTGTTTCAAAAATTTTGGCTGCATTTTCAAGATCTTGAATAACACCCAAATAAATGGCCTCTTGACTATCATAAGCAGGATACTCAAATTGAGCGCCATCCTGATCACCTTTAAGGGCATCAGTATAAGGAGCATCCCCCCATAAGTCAGTAACAGTACCAAATAAAAGGCCTCGCATCGCAAAATACACGCCCTTATGAAATTTAGAACCTGATTTATCTGCTAACTCACCCAGGTATCGATTAGAACGTAATAATGAATAATATCCACTCCAGTCCTGTAAACCCCAATCATACTGATTATGGGCAGTCCACCAACCGTCTTTTTGAGTATGTTGAACAGTTCCTGCTAATTCTTGATAACCTAAATTAAGGTTCGCTAACGCATATCCTCTTAAAATGGAAGGCATGAGTAGATTAACATTAGCCTCCGAGGTAGAAAGGCCGTTAGGGTTTTTATTTAATTCTTCAAGATTAGTACAAGATGCCAAAATAAAAACTCCTGTGATGAGTAAAAACTTGTTAAGAAATGTGCGATGATTTATCATAAGAATTATATTTATTTATGAATTTTATTGATATAAAGCCTAAAGTGTAAAATTTAATTTAAAGCCATATGATACAGTCCATGGCTGAACATTTTGCAATTCAAGACCTTGTCTGAAAATATTTTGAGTATCACCTTGTTTACTACCGGTAATCGTGAAAGCGCGCTCAGGATCGATTCCATTTTTTGCTTTGGTCCATAAAATTAAATTTCTGGTAAAGAACGAAATTGTCGCTGCCTTAAACCCTTTAATTTGGGGCAAATCGTAGCTCAAAGCCAATTCACGCATTTTCAGAAAGTCAGCGTCAAAAGTAACTTGCTGATTATAACTCCAAGCGAACATATTGGAAGCCTGAACATACCTTGTTCCTGGGCCCCCTAAGTGCTCGGTGTAAACACCCGGGGATGTTTCAATGACTCCTGGAATAAATACACCATCAAAGTTTGTTCCTGTTCCTAAGGCAATCGGGAAACCACCTGTCTCTTTCGTGTAACCACCTACCCTTGGGAAATTACCATTTTGAGGGATTATGTATTTTTCAGGATCAGATTTTAGCAATGCTACAAGCTGATCTGGAGTATATAAACCTCCTTGAATTAAATTATCAATTTGCAATTGTGATTTCCAGTTGGACCCACCATATCGATAAGAGAAGGATTGATATTGACCACCAATTCTCCAATCAAAGCTACTTTGAAGGTTCCATCTTCCATAACGAAGGCTAGACTGAATACCCATAATTACATCAGGATTGAAATTACCTACTTTTACTCGACTCTCTCTTGAATTCTCAGGAATCCATGAACCTTGCGGAGTAAGCACTGGCCAGTTGTGATAAGGAGAAGATGGATTATTCACCTTACGATATCCTCTACTATATAAATCACCAATGTCTTGACCTACGAACGTTTGAGCTCCTCCATTATTATCATCCCATAACGTGATAAAGTTCATGCCCTGAGTCAAACTTTCTAAACGTGTGCGCATTCGAGTTAGATTTACATCCAAATTCCATGTAATACCACTCTGAGTTTTGATTGGGGTTCCTCCAATCATAATTTCCCAACCCCTACTTGAAATTAAACCTGCATTAATTTGCTTGGCATTAAATCCTGAAGATGAAGGGGATTGTACGTTCAAAATTTGATTGGTATTTTCCTCATAAAAATAAGTTCCCTCAAATCTGAATCGATTGTTAAATAAGTTTAAATCCAAACCTACCTCTTGAGATGAATTTATTTCTGGTCGAAGGTTAGGATTTAACAAGGTCCCTGGAAAAGTATTGGAAACTAAATTACCCCAGGTATCTGTACCCAGCACCGGCTCTAAAGCGTACGGATTTGTATCATTACCTACTTGGGCAATACCGGCCCTTAATTTTAGTAATGAAACATAACTAGGCAAATTAAATGTTGAACTAGCAATCCAACTCAAAGAAGCCGAAGGATAGAAATAAGATCTATTCGCTACAGGCAAAGTACTTGACCAGTCATTTCTTGCTGTTAAATCTAAATATAGTTGGTCCTTAAATCCAATCGACGTAGTCGCAAAAACACTATATATTGCCTTGTTTCTAATGCTATTGTTATAGCGAATTCCAATCGGAGTAATATTAGAAATCGTGTACAAGTTTGGTAAAATCAGGCCAACACCCGACGCACTACCCATATATAGATCTGTAGCTTTCTGATTCATTAAATTTCCTCCTCCCGTTGCCGTAATATTGAAATTATTGAATTTCTTATTGTAGGTCGTTAAAAACTCAAGGTTCGATTCTTGATTAAATAAATCATTTAAATGATATCCTCCTCTTCTTTCTCTCGTGTAAGAGAAAGGTATTTTTGTCTCCCTATTCTCTTGATAACTGTCAAAACTTGCTCTAATTTGGGCAGTTAAATTGGTATGTAATTTATATTCTGCTTTTACATTACCAAAAACACGATCTCTATTGTAGGCATTTAATAAATGATAGGCCAAAAAATACGGATTATCCATGCTACTATTTTCAGGATAATTTTGTTGTATTCCTTCTTGACCTGGCCTCCAAACATTTTTCATTTTCAAGATATCGATGTGAGACCAATTGTACACCGACTCAAATGGATTACCTCCCCTGTTACCCGTAGAATTCCGACTATTGGAGTTGGATCTAGATAAATTAATATCTGTTGTGATTTTCAATTTACTAGATAAGTCATACGTGGAAGAAAAAGAAATATTATTTCTGTAAAGGTCTGAATTGGGAATAAGACCATTGTGCGTCATATTCGTATACGCAAGTTTATAACTAGTCTTATCGGTGGAACCTGAAATTGAAATAGAATTAGTAGAAGTAATCCCCGTTTCTAAGAAGTTTTTCATGTTATCCTTGTAAGATTTCATCTCCGTAGGTGTACCTACTCCATTTGCATCGCGAGGAGAATCCCATTGTACTGCTTTATTGCCTTTGTCTAGCTCAATACCTGCCCAATACTCTGATCTTTCATCCAATAAACCAACCCTATTACCGTTGGAATATTTGTAGTGAAAATCCATGTATCGATACGGACTTTCAAAAACGTTACTCGATGAAAAATTAACGGACATCGCTTCGCCTTTTTTACCTTTTTTGGTATTAATCAAAATAACTCCATTACCTGCCCTAGAACCGTATAAAGCAGCCGCAGAAGGACCCTTTAAAACAGAAACACTTTCAATGTCATCTGGGTTTAAATCCGAAATTGGATTACCATAATCTACCTCGTTGCGATCTCCTAAAACACGCATATTGCTCATCGAATTTTGAACAGGAACGCCATCGATAACGAAAAGCGGCTGATTGTCACTAGATAGAGAAGTAGCACCTCGAATAACGATGCTGGTAGAAGACCCAACAACACCCGTCTGATTTACTTGAACACCTGCAACACGTCCTGCCAAAGCATTTACAACATTTTCTTGAGTCACAGTTCTCAGGGCTTCTCCTTTTACTTTTCCAACGGAATAGCCCAACGATTTTTGCTCACGAGAAATACCTAAAGCGGTCACCACCACTTCTTCCAATGCCTTGTTATCAACTTTCAAAGTCAAATTCAAGTTAACTCGATTTCCTACACGCACTTCTTGTGACTCATAGCCGACAAAACTGAAAACTAAAACTGCTTTATCATCTGCAACCGCTATCGAATATTCTCCGTTTGAATTAGTCGACGTTCCTCTTTGTGAACCCTTCACTGTGATATTAACACCAGGTAGATTTTCACCTCTTTCATCCGTCACTTTACCTTTTACCGTATTTTCTGCGGCTATGGCTACCTCTTTGGGAGCTCGCTTGGATTCAAGCGTTTGAGCCGCGTCAACTTCCTTCAGGGATAGTACAATGCCATCGTTAATACCTCGAAAAGAAACATGCAAAGGGCTCAAAAAGGCTTCAAGCACTTCTGCCAAAGCTTGATTTTTAGCTTTGATGGAAGTGATTCTATCTGATTGGATCACCTCTGAGCTATAAATAAACTTGACATTAGCCTCTTTCTCTAATTTCGATAAAATGGTCTTTAAAGATTTACCTTCAAGACTGATACTAATATTCGTTTTGAGAAAATCTTGCGCATTAGCAACACTCGAGTAGCACATGCTAACAAAGCTTATCGCAAACACAATTTGGGTTAATGACATTTTCATGATTTTAATCCATAAAACATGGTTGGTTATTTCTTTTTTCATATTTAATTGGTTTTTGTTTAACTAATTATTGACATCCATTTCCAAAAATCATGATTTCACCATCGATGATTTCATATTTGGCTCGAACGATTTCACATATAATATCCAGTTTTTGATATAAGCTTTCATGATTAAAATGTGCTGTAACCGAGCATTTACTAAAAACTTCTTTATCAAAATCTATTTTTATTCCATAAATACCTTCAAGTCGATTAAAAACATCTGAAATCTTAGTTTCCTCAAAAGTTAAAGCCGATTTTTGGGGCACCTCATTGATTGAAATAGGGGTGTCCACTAACGTTTTGATGAGTAACTCTTGGTCTTTTTCAAACACCGCTTTTTGGTTGGGAATTAAGACGATTTCAGTGGAAAGCGATCGACTATTTCCTGATTTGCTATTTTGCCTATACACCGTAACTTTCCCAGTTCGTACCGAAACAGATATAGCATCATCTTGTTCATAGGCTTTTATGCTGAAGCTGGTGCCTACGACTTTGGTGACCAATTTTCCTGTGTAAATCAAAAATGGCCTTTGACTATCTTTTTTTACATCAAAAAATGCTTCCCCACTGAGATATACTTCCCTTTTTTTATCCCCAAATTCATTTCCATAACGTAACTCACTACCCGGCTCTAACGTAATTTTGCTTCCATCTACTAATTCAAAAGTCATTGACTTATTGCTGTTATTCGAATGGATCGCTTTGGGTTCAGTCGAATTAAGCTGCTCAAAATATTCACTTTTCAATGAGTCTTTTCCAACATACCAGCAACCGAGTCCTATGAGCAAGGTAACGGAAGCCGCTATTTGAAGCCAATTAATCCGTCTGGTGTGTGAAGTCGAATGTTTATCGAGCGTATCATTTAGAATATCTTGAATCCCCTCACTAATCTCTGACGCTGTAAATACATCAATAGGTTTTACTTTTAATGCGATAACCAAAGATTTTGCCTCTTCAATCATTTTTAATTTTTCAGGATTTAATTGAATCCAATTTTCCCAAAAAGTGTCATCCACAGAAAGCTCATCTAACGCCCACTGACGAAAGTAAGCATCTTGAATAAATTCCTCTAAACTAAAATTTCTGTAACTGTCCATAAAAACATGTTTTCACCAGGTCTTCTAGGTAAAGAGACAAGATGTTTAGTTTGGTACTGAAAAAATTTAATAAATAAATAAAAAGCTTGAAAATAGCGAGATAAACCAGTTTTTTCGAATGGCTTTGATTGCCTCATGAATGAGGTTAACAACAGACCGGTAATTAATATCCATAATGTTAGCAATCTCCTCGTAAGATAAGTCTTGGGTAAAACGCAAGAAAATAGCTTCTCTCTGTCTTTTGGTTAGGTTATCAAGTTCCGATCTTAATTTTTGAAGTGACTCATTTTCGAGCTCACGAGAAATTAGGTAAGTCTCAATATCGAATTCAACATTGAAATCTTGCTCCTCAGATATTTTATCCGCTTCCCTAAACCACTTCAATCGAGTACTTTCTCGAATGATATTTTTTCGGAGCGATTGAAGTAAATACGATTTGACAGAAATCACATCGCTCAAATATTCCCTTCGATTCCATATTTCAACAAATAAATCTTGAACGCAATCCTTTACAAATTCTTTGTCTCGATAAAATCTTACACCATAATTAAGCACAACAGTGTAATACTTTTTTAGCAATATTTCAAAAGCAGCTTTTTCACTTCTTTTGAGGGCCTGCCAAAGTAGCGCATCATCCGTATTCTTCGTAATTATTTGATCATTCGTCTTCAAACCAATTGGAAATGCCTTTAGGATTAGATAAGAACTCGAATATAATAATTATTTTATTTTATTTTGATAAAAGCAAAAATTATGCAAAATAAAGTAGAAAAAACTCGAAATGGAGTGATTTAAGCCTAAAAGAATCGCTCATCAACCGCGAAATTTCTTGCAGAAATACACTATTGAGTGACATAAAGTGAATGTAGATAAATCTTTTAATCCATCTTTTCAATTTCTACACTAAATGGCAAGATCATTTTGTTTGCATGTAAATAGTAGGGAATCAAGTCTCCTTTAATCGGGGGAAGAGAGATATTTTTCATCTCAATGATCGTCGAATTCTGATCATTTTTAAGCCTATTTATGACTGTACTTGTTTCTAAATACATCTCTCCATTCGCAGGAATTGGCTTAATGAATGTAAATTTGAAATTATAACGGCCCTTCAAAATGTTGGCATTCCATTTCCCGAATATTACTTCTTGATCCCATAATCCACGTGTGCCATCGGCATCATTCCGATTCAAAATCAATGGATTTTCTTTAGGGGACCCAATGGTGATGAACGGATTATGAATAAGATTTTCAGATAATATCAATTCTTGATAAATCTGATCTAATTCTTTTTTTAATTCCCCAGCTATTTCTTTGTTCTCCTTACTTATATTTTTTTGCTCATAAGGATCCACCTGTAAATTGTACAACTCAAAATCTTCTGCTGAAGCATTGTAATCGGTTTGACCGATTAACTTATACCCTGACCGCTGAATGGCCATGCTTTTGTAAAGTTCGGGATACTTTCTCGTCCAGTAAGTAAATAAAGGCCTATCGGACCAATCAACCTTTTTCCCCTTTATCAGAGGGACAAGGCTTTTGCCGTCAATTTTACGATCCGTGGGCAAAGCCACCTGACACAATTCCGAGAGCGTAGGCAGCACATCAAAATGGGCAGACATCGTTTCAATAACCTTATTTTCTTTAGTCAAAGCTGGATATTTAAAAAAGAAAGGAACTCTAGTCCCACCATTATATACCGACCCCTTTTTATCTCTCATGCCCGCCGTAAATCGCAACTGCTGAGGACCATTGTCGGTCATAAATATGACGATGGTATTTTCCTCAATACCCAAATCAGTGATTTTTTTTAGCAATTTACCCACGTTATCATCTATGTTACTCACCATTCCATATACCTTTCGAGCGTCCTCTTTATCTTGTTCACTCATGTTAAGATGCATGGGATTTTTTCTTTCAAATTCAACGGATGGGTCTATATTTTTGTACATCTGATAATACGCATCAGGTACTTGCAATGGGGTATGTGGGGCATTAAAGGATAAATAACAAAAAAACGGATTGTCTTTATTTTTTTCTATAAACTTGATTGCATTGGCTGCGAAAATATCGGAACAATAACCTTTAAATGATTCCTTTTGGCCATTTTTCCACAGTATCGGATTGAAATAACTGCTATCTTTTTGAAAATAAGTGGTTACATCGCCTACCTGACCCATGCCACCCGAAAGGTGCATTAAGGACTCATCAAATCCCTGATCCATCGGCCGACTAGGGTAATTATCCCCCAAATGCCATTTGCCAAACAATCCCGTTTGATACCCAACCTGCTTCAACAATTCTGCAATCGTAATTTCATTTGAAGCCATGATAGCTCCTCCATTATATGTATCTCTGATGCCCGTTCGCAATGAGTAACGGCCAGTCATTAAGCTTGAACGTGTAGGCGCACAAACCGGTGAAACATGAAAATTATTAAAACGTAAACTCTTCTTTGCAAATTCGTCAATGAAAGGGGTCTTAATAAGTGTATTTCCGTTAATGCCTAAGTCGCCATACCCTTGGTCATCCGTAATAATTAAAACTACATTTGGACGTGCATTTTTTTGAGCAAAACCGCGGATACTTATGCCACAGGCCAAAACCATCAAAAGAAATTTACAAGTGTTTAAAAGCATGATTCACAATGTTATAATTGGGATAAATACCTATGATATATTCGAATATAACCAATAATTATTTTTAAATAAAACTCACTGATTGATATCCCTACTTTTCCAACTTCCAATCCTTATTTTGATGGTAAAAGACCACGGATTTTTTGACTTATAATGACTTTAAAGGAGTAGAAAATCCTCAAAAGGCAAAGCTGTATATAAGGATTGATTCAGGAATCCATGATTCCATTTAAGCGATTAGAAATTCAAAGAGGATTCAGTTTATATATCCATTATTATCCTGCACTTTATGGGAGGAAAGTTGACAAACCAGTCAACGTAATTTGATTTAAAGAGGTCTTTAAATTGATTAGAGTCTATTTTCAGTATCCATCAGTTTTGATTAAGAGCAGCCCTAACGAAAACGATTTAAACTCGCATGACCAAGAAGATCGCAAATTAAAATACAAATCGAACTAATAAGAATGAAGGTAAACTCGTTAAAAATTGAACTAGATCAAGCCCAAAGATCCATTAGCTGATCATTGACGTGCTTAAAAACTAAAAATGAAATTGGAAACAAACTGTAAAAAGAACTAATGCTGAGATTTTAAACATGCCAACATTAACTCTTATCTAAGTCTTAACGGTCAAGGTAGTCCCAGAAATTTCAATAAGCAATTTGGTTAACCCTCTAGTAGCTGGACCAGAAACCAATGATCCGTCTGAACTGAAAGTTGACCCATGCGCAGCACATAAAAAAGAAGATTTTGTATTGACATATTCCACCGTAGCACCCGCGTGTGGACAAACCGAAGAGACTGCTAAAAAGCTAGATACCGCATTTCCTGAAGCAATTCTGATTAAAATTACCCCATTTTTTGCAATAAAATCATTGACTGCCCTCAGCTCTGAATCTAACTTAACCGTGAAGGAATTTGAACCTGAACTTTGTCCTGGATTTGAACTTGGAGTTGATCCGCTCGGAGCAGGATTTTCTTCCTTGGTACAGGCAGCAGCCAAGCATGAAACACACACCGCAGCTAAGCCACCCGTCATTGTGTTTAAAAATTTAGTTCTTTTCATTGCTTTCCTTTCTTTTTTTTCTCTAACTAAAAAACAGAAAAATTGTTCATAAAAGCCCATTAATTCACGAAAAAGAGCATCGTCAAAAAGAATTAATAGTGAAAAAATGAGTGATCAAGCGCTGAAACGAAGTCAACATTCTGTCTGAACAAAAAATAGCATAAACCTTTCATCAGCAGCTAAAGCCAACTGTGAACATAAAATGTTTAGAATGTGAACGTTAGAAATGGGAAATTCAATTTACAATGCGATCCACTGATGGGCTTTACCAGTTTACATAATGCTGATTGATAAGTCTTTCCCTTTAAAAATAAGCCAACAATTAAATAATTTATATTATTTTGGTACTCATGAATAATTATGTGTGGAGGATTTGTAGATTAAATAGATTTTGCATATTTGCTCCAACCATTTTTGGCCCATTGAATCGAGCGATTAACCTTAATTATACCTTTTTTTATACGAGTTAAACCTAAAATATTGACATGATAAGCACTTACAGCAATAGTATTTTATACAAGGTTTGGAAATCAAAATTGATTTTTAGCATGCCGATTCTAGGGCTTATTCTGTTATTGGATTCACCGATGGTTCATGGCCAGTCTTCCAATAAAGCAGTTTCCCTTTTTGATGGTAAGACGTTAAAGGGTTGGAAAACGGTTGATCCAACCCATGAAAAACTTTGGTTTGTAGCCGACAGCGTGATTAGAAGTGGTGATGGTCAACATAAAATTCCCGCGAATACCTATTTGCATACGACACGGGAATATGGCGATTTTGAATTTCGATGTCTTTTCCGCTTATCAGGTGACCCCAAAACAGGTTTAATTAACAGTGGCATTCAATATCGTTCAATCGTTGAGGGAGGAAAAATGGTCGGTTATCAAGCAGATATTGGAAATGGCTATTGGGGTGATATTTACGATGAGCATCGCCGCGGTAAACTCATCGGCGGTGATCTTAGCACCCTAAGACATTTGCTCAAGGAAGATGGTTGGAATAGCTATATCATCCGTTGCAAAGGAAATCTTCATGAACTGTACATCAATGGGGTGAAAACCTGTGAATACGTGGAAAAAGATCCTAAAATGCCTCAAAAGGGAGTTATTGCTGTTCAGATTCATAGTGGCGGAGTTGCCCAAGTAGAATTCAGAGATCTGACCATTACCGAAATCCCTTAATTCATTGACCTAGCATAATTCTTGGGAACAATTCCCTATTTAAATCAAAAAGACTAAAGCACAAAATTTACACACTGCGTGAAATAACCAAAAGAAAAATAATGAAGCTAATCCCCGTCTTTATTTCAGTCTTACTTGTGACAAGCTTGCTTGTTGGCCCCCCAACCCTCGCTCAATCAAAAAAAACTCAGTCGGTACGCACCCAGGTTTATACCCCTGAACAAGAGCTTGCAGGATTTAAGTTGCCCAAGGGCTTTGTTATTGAATTAGTGGCCAGTGAAAAAGAAGGGCTTATTAACCCCATTGACCTCACATTTGATGATGCTGGCAGACTCTGGACACAAACCGCAACGATGTATCCTTTGGACCCGATCGCCGATATCCAATGGAATGATTTGCTAAAACTGATGGATGACCCAGAAGCGCAAAAAAATCATCCTAACTTTAAACGGATCTTGGATCTTTATCAGGGAAAAACTAGGGGTGCCGACAAAATTCTAGTGTTCTCTGAGCTTTATGGAAAGAATCCCATAAAAACCAATGTCTGGGCAGATGGACTCACAATCCCAATGAGCGTTTTACCCTATAAAGATGGCGCCTATGTGGTGCAAGGCTCAGAGCTATTTTTTCTACAAGACAAAAATCAGGATGGAAAAGCAGATCAGCGAACTCCCCTCTTGACCGGTTTTGGTTTTACAGACACTCACACCATGGCGCATGTACTCGTGCGAGCACCTGGCGATTGGATTCATTTCAGCCAGGGAGCTTTAAACAAAAGTGGGGTTTCTTCCTTAAAAAGTGAGGTAAAACTGAAGATTGATTATAGTAAGATCGCTCGCTTTTCTTTGGATGCAAAAAAACTGGAATTAGTCAGTTCAGGCCTTAACAATATTTGGGGCTTTCAGCTTCGTGGCAATGGCCAGTGGTATGGTTCTGAAGCCAACGATTTAGGTTATTCAGTCGCACCGATGGAACCTGGTACAGGTTTTCCTGGCATAGGAAATGAAAGGCTCAGTTCTTATCAGCCTTTTATGCCCATTATTCACGAGTTCCGTGTCGGTGGAACCGGGATATCGGGAACCGCATTCGCTGATGATGCCGCTGGTTCATTTCCGAAAGAATTCAAAAATGTAGCCTTTCTGGCAAATCCGATTACTAGCTCAATCAATGCGGTTCAAATTGTACGTAATCCAGATGGCACCGTTAGCGCTAAACATTTACCGGACCTGTTGACCTCTGAGGACGACTGGTTTCGCCCCGTGAATATGGAATTTGGCCCCGACGGTTGCCTCTACATTGCCGACTGGTACAACAAGATTATTTCCCACAATGAACTTCCGACCACACACCCAGATCGGGACCATTCACATGGACGCATCTGGCGCATTCGACACGTTAGTCAAAAGCCTCGAATAATTCCTGATTTCAATGTGATTAAAACAGAAGAACTAGTCAATCACCTAAAATCACCTTCCCTCTGGGAAAAACGTGCTGCTTGGCATCAAATCACCGATCGTCCTATTTCAGAAACGAATAAATTGGCAACAGATCTTGTAGCCTTGGCGACTGATGAGACCCAAGATGAAGTTACCCGGATTCATGCCCTATGGTCATTGGAAGGCATTAAACAATATGAAGCGAACCTAATTTCTCTCCTTTTAAAATCCCCTTTGCACGATCTTAGGCGTGAAGCTGTTCGTTCACTCAATAGCTTTTCCATCAAGCCCACGCAAATAGCCAGTTGGGTCAAAGAGCTTATGGAAGATCCGAATCCCGCCGTTCGCTCTCAAGTCCTTCGGACATTAACTGAAGCTGTTAGCGCAGACCCCTCTGTGATCGATATTTTGGTTCGTGCTTGCAAACCCGAAATCCCTGGAAATGCCATGGGTGGCGCTTATGAAAGAAAATTTGAACGTTTTCTTGCCCGCAAAGCCCTTGAACAATATACCCATGAATTAAAAACATACCTAAATGCACCCATCGCGAGTGATATACCTATTTCAAATATTTTATGGGCCATTCAGGCATTGCCTACTCAAGAAAAAGAAGAGGCCTTTCTGAAATATTGGCCAAAATCCAACATCAAAACCCTTGACGAATCTACCTTCGTTAGCATCGCAGACATGCTGCATAACAAAGAAATTTACGAAGCGGTAAAGCAAGTCGTCCAAAATCCTGTCAATGCCCTAGTTCATATCCAGTGGGCAGTACAAAATCAAGCCCGAGTGCAAACACCAGAAATGGCCCATATGCTTTTGACTCCAATCAACTCATTGCTTCAAAGTGGTTTAGAAGCGAATATTGATTTAGCCCTAGATGCCATTGGACGATTTAAGATTGAAAAACTAAGAGACGCCATCGTCTCCTTAATTAAGGATCAAACCTCTGATCAGACACTTAAACTGGCCTTGAAAGCTTTAGAGATTAATCCAAAAGCCTCCCAAGACGTTTTTTTAGAGATTGTTCAAAACAAAAAATTAAGTTTTGAGATACGTGTTGCCGCATTGAATAGCCTTTCCAAAGCGAGCCCCAAGGAGGGAGAAGCCACTTTATTGAAATGGCTACCCGAACTTAAAGCCAATGAAAAAGCAGAAATGGCTACCATTTTATCAGGCTCAGGCCAGAGTGCTAGCGTGCTACTGAATGTGTATGAGCAAAAGGGTTTGGATATATCAGTCTTCAACCTGTCTTCAGCAGAACGCATCGTCAGTGCTAATCGAAACGACCAACGTGGCAAGGCTATTTTGGAGGGCGTGAAAAAGCGTGAAGAGGATAAAAAGAAGGCATTTGACGGTGAACTCAAAAGGTACATGGCAATCGCTATTAAAAACAATGGAAATCCCCAGGAAGGAAAAAAACTTTTCCAAACTTGCCTCCTATGTCACCAAGTGGGCAACAAAGGACAAAACATTGCCCCAGCCTTAGACGGTTCTGCTTCCCGTGAATACGAAGCCGTTTTGACCGCCATTCTAAATCCTGATGCAGCGGTAGAATCGAGTTATGCCGTGTACCGGGTTAAGAAAAAGGATGGTCAAAGTCTAGAAGGTTATTTAGTCAACAAAGATGCCCGAGGAACCACCCTTGCTTTTATGGGAGGCAGCCGAGTATTTATTGAAACAGCGAACATCCAAAACCAAGGTTTTTTAGGTGGCCGATCTTTCATGACAAAAGGGCTAATCGATCAGTATAGCGATAAGCAAGTAGCCGATTTGCTGTCTTATATACGGACGTTAAAATAACGAGTGGTTTGTCGATTTAAAACCCATTGAATTCTGATCAAAATGCCAAATGAATCTATTTAAAGGGGAAATAATCAAATAGGATTGAACTAAAGCGCATCAACGATAAACTAATTGTTCATTCCCTTTTTTACTCTTTCCAGTCAATAGGAATGACCACTTCATTTCTTCTACTCCAAAACTGAAAAGGGGCATTATAGCCTAAAAAAGAATAGTCTCCGACCACTTTAATGCCCTTTTTTTGAATGATTTTCAGCAACAAATCTCGCTTTTCTTTAATCGTTTCGTCATCCGCGTAACCTCCAAAACTGATAACTGCCACATACTGGGGAGTTGATTTCACAATATGAACACTTGAATCTTTGGGCTTCGGCAAATCACCTTCTTGGTATTTAGCAGGCATCACAAAACTCATGGAAGATCCCTTTTCACTCATTTCCATTCGAACAGGTGCAGTCATTGAAATACTTTTTCCCTGCTCATTTCCACCAAAAATGTAGCCAGCTAATTTCCTAAATCCACTACTGGAAACTGACTTATAATCGGTTCCTGGGCTATAAATTTTGGCAAAGTTAGCGGCTGGATAAAACCTGATTTCAAAAAGTGCATCCTTGAGCACTAGCCTATATTTTTGATTTTCCGTTTTTAGATTTCGACTCATCAATTTGTACGATTGTACCATGAGGAACAAAAAGCCGACACTGGCGATGATGTAAAATGTTTTCATCTGTAAATATGTTTAAATCCGTCATTGAACACTAAAGGTATATTTTATCCTGGGTAATTAATCCCTTTGGAAAATAAATTTTCAAATTAAATAGCAAATGAAATCAAGCACTCAGAGATTCATACTACAACAAATCCAAGCACATTAAAGATCATATAGCAATTATTTAACGTGAATTCTACCCTATTTAAGCACTAGAATTTAATATCAAAATTACCTCTTATCACATTTCATTAGAATCCTTTTCTTTTTTGAAAGAAATTTGCGTCATGAAATTTATTGCGTTATTATTCGTCATTTGTTCAATGACAAGCTTTGGACAAAACACGTTACACCTCCGCCTTCAAAATACCAACAAAGAAGCTCTCCCGTTTGCCACGGTTTTATTGAAAAAAGCCTCTGATTCTACCCTAGTCAAAGGTATGATAACCGATGAAAATGGGGAATTAAGTACCTCAAAATTACCCTTGGGAAAATTTACATTAACTTTTCTATCGACGGGTTTCATTTCACTCAAAATGAATTTGGAAGAGATTCATGCAGAGTCTAAAATCGACTTAGGAACCATCATAGTAAGCCCAATCAGCACTGAGCTAGCCGAAGTAAAAGTAATGGCTACCAAACCGTTCATCGAAAAAAAACTAGATAAAACCATCGTCAATGTAGAAAATTCTGCGATGGCGGCAGGAAATACCACTATGGAAGTACTGGAACGATCCCCAGGAGTCATTGTGGATAAAGACGGCAATATTTCTTTGCGAGGAAAGTCAGGCGCGAGAATTATGATCGATGGTAAAATCTCCTATTTAACAGGGGCTGATTTAGCAAATTACCTCAAAAATTTACCTGCTGACCAGATCTCTCAATTGGAAATTATGGCAAATCCTTCCTCCCAATATGATGCAGCAGGAACTGGTGGAATCATCAACATTAAGCTGAAGAAAAATGCCAATATAGGCTTAAATGGTTCAGCAAACGGAACACTGGCCCAAGGAATCTATCTCAGAGAAAGTATGGGCATGAATCTAAACTACCGAAAAAATGGGTGGAACTGGTTTGGGAATGGATCTTTCGTGGACATAACTAAATTAGAACGCAATCATTTAACTCGCAATTTTAAAGCACAGAACGAAGTATGGGAAAATGGCTTTGCCTTTAAAAATGAAAATCAAGCAACCCAATTAAAAGGTGGGGTGGATTGGTATTATTCCAAAAAAACCACCTTGGGTATTTTAGCTTCGGGCAATATCAACCAATTTACCATAGAAAATGGCTTAAACCAAACGATTCAATTCAACAGCTCCGGCACAGCTCTGACTCGCTTAAATACCTATAATCAGGTAAGAAATCCGAATCAAAATTATGCGGCAAATTTGAATTTTAAACATACCTATGACAGCACAGGACGTGAAATCACATTGGACTTGGATTATGCACGGTTTAATGATCAAAGTGGTTCTAATTTGCGTTCACAATTTCAAAAAGGAGATTTCAGTAAATTAAAGGCGGATTCACTCTTACTGAATAATGCTCTCTCCTATGTGGATCAATATTCATTCAAATTAGACTATAGCCTCCCCTCTTTTTTACGTTCAAAATGGGGCGCTGGGCTAAAGTCTTCCTATGTAAAAACGAACAACGATTTACGCTTCCAAGGCAAAAATGAAGGTGCTCTTTCCTATACATTTTTAACAGGACAAAGCAATCAATTCATTTATACCGAGCAGATTCACGCTGCCTACCTCAACACAGAACGCACCATCGAAAAATTCAGTTATCAAATCGGTTTGCGCGGCGAATGGACTTTAGCAGATGGATTGTCAAAAGCGTACACCGACAATGCAAAAGATTCTACCTTTCATCGAGATTATGCTCAGTTATTTCCAAGTGCCTTTTTTCAATACGATTTTTCCAAAAACCACAACCTAGGTCTCAATTATTCGAGACGTATTGACCGACCTAGCTATGGAGATTTAAACCCTTTTGTATTCTTTTTGGATAACTATACCTATAAAGTGGGCAATCCGATGTTGACGCCCCAACTAACGAACTCCTTGGAACTCACTCATACCTACAAGGGATCTTTCAGTACTACTTTGGGCTATAGCCACACCACCAATGTCATCACCGAAATTCTAAAACAAGACACTCAGGCTAGAAAATCGTATCAGACTACGGCTAATATGGCCGAAAGAACCACCTATAGTATTGGTTTTTCGTTGCCCATTCCCGTGGCCCAATGGTGGACCAGCAACACCGATATTTACATTAATCGTGCTGAGCTGAAGGGCAAGGTGGAAAGCTTCGCACTGAGTCCATCACAAAATATGTTTTACATCAACACAAATCACATTTTTACCCTACCTAAAGAATACCGAGCAGAAATTGGCGGTCAATATTTCTCTGGAGGTCTAGAAAGTGCATTTATTTTTGGAGCTGGAGGATCACTTAATTTTGGAATTCAAAAAATGGTTCTCAATAAGCGAGGAATCATCCGCTTAAATGCGCAAGACATTTTATTCACCTCTAACCCCGATGTAATCATTCAATACGGTGACCTGGACATCTATGTTCGTCCACGCCAAGATTCCCGCGTTTTCCGTTTAAATTTCACCTATCGATTTGGTAATATGTCCATCAAAGGGGCTCGGGAAAGAGCGACTGGATTAGATCCAGAGAAAGCTAGAGTTAAATCGAAATAAGATCACAAAACATTTTGAATGATATATGGTTAAAAAGGGTATCGCATCACATACCATTAATGCAAGGCGTTAAAAAACAACATTTACCTTCAAAAACATGCCCTATATGTCACCGGCCCTTCGCATGGCGTAAGAAATGGGAAAAAAATTGGGATCAAATCATTTATTGCAGTGAAAAGTGTAGACGAAGCAAATAAGTTATCGGACCAAGATATAGACCGAATCATTCAAATGGCTTGGGAAGACCGTACGCCTTTTGAGGCTATTGAATTCCAATTTGGACTCAAGGAAAAACAAGTCATTGATTTCATGCGGGCAAATAGTAAGTTGTCAAGCTTTCAAATGTGGAGAAAACGAATGGCTGGCCGACAAACCAAGCATGTACAAAAGCGCGTTTTTTCTGACCCCCGATTTAAATGCACGCTCCAACGGAGCATTAGCATGAATAAAATCAGCAAAAGATAGTGGAATTTCCTTGTAATCTAGCTGCCGTTTTGCAGCGAATCGATGCGTTAGATACCGCGCATTATGCCCGGAGCCGAAACTTTATCGATGGAGGTGTTTCCTACCTTTCCCCCTATTTATCTCGTGGATTTATCACCGTTCCCCAAGTTGTAGAGCGACTAAAGGGACGTGGAATCGGAATAGAAAAAGCAGAAAAATTCATTCAAGAATTAGCCTGGCGTGAATTTTATACACGTACCTGGTTTCAAAAGGGAGATCAAATTTTCGAAGACATCCGACAGGCACAAGTGGGGGTACAAAACCAAGGAATTCCAGAGGCGATCCTCCTTGCAAACACTGGAATTCAAGTAATAGATTCCCATTTGGCTCATTTCCGGGAGACGGGCTACCTGCACAATCACATCCGAATGTACCTGGCCGCCATCATCTGTCACGCAGGTAAATACCACTGGAGGGAACCGGCCGATTGGCTATATTATCATTTATTGGACGGTGATTTGGCCAGCAATGCACTGAGTTGGCAATGGTGCGCAGGCACCTTCAGCAACAAGCCCTATTTTGCAAATCAAGAAAACATCAACACCTATTCAGGCATTGTTCAGCGCGGGACTTTTTTGGATGTTGGCTATGAAGATTTACCTACACTTTCTGTTCCTGACGTATTGAAAAAATCAGCAGGAATTAACCTCAATTTTATTCCTCCGCCAACAAAACCACTCGAATTAAAAGCGCATATACCGACGTTTATCTACACCCATTATACACTTGACCCTAGTTTTCATGCCCATGAGGAAGGCAACCGAGTATTGGTCTTAGAACCTAGTCATTTCAATAAGCATGCGATTTCACAAAAAACATTAGAATTTATCCTCTCACTGGCCGAAAATATCCCTGGCCTTCAAGTCTATTACGGAGAATATGCTGATTTATCGTTGCAAGGAGTTTTCCGCGATCACCCCGTCAACGCCCATTTTAAAGGAATAAGGGAGGAATATCCATCAC
>Ga0214163_1000449_pt1 | contig 19183 bp, 14 predicted proteins | sample LakMenepilimnion_2_FD_153001 | JGI IMG/M metagenome (GOLD analysis project Ga0214163, IMG submission 153001) | Freshwater microbial communities from Lake Mendota, WI - Practice 15JUN2010 epilimnion v4 | ecosystem: Environmental > Aquatic > Freshwater > Lake > Epilimnion/Euphotic zone | place... | reverse complement strand
GCGCCCTGGCCGAGGTAATTGAGCGCGAGGGCCGGAAACACGAGCGAGAACCAACCTCGGCGGATCGGCGAGGCACCGAAGTGACCCATGTCGGCATACAAGGCCTCGCCTCCGGTCACGGCAAGGAACACGCTGCCGAGGATGACGAAGCCCGCGTGGCCGCCTGTGGTCAAAAAGTGCCATCCATACCACGGATTGAACGCGGCGAGGATTTCCGGGCCGCGGATGAGTTGCGACACGCCGAGGGCGCCGAGGCTCACGAACCACAAACCGGTGATCGGTCCAAAAAAGCGGCCGACTTTGGCCGTGCCGAAGAACTGCACTGAAAACAGCACAATCAGGATCACGATGGTGATGCCCATGATGAGCCACTGCATGTGATGATTCCACGTCTCGGCCTCCAAAGCATCCACCGGAGCCGCGCCTAGCACGCCGCCGTCTTTGAGACCTTCCACGGCACTCAGCACCGAGATCGCGGGTGTGATGATGCCATCACCAAACAGCAGCGCTGCACCAAACAGACCCAGCAGCACGATCACGACGCGGCGCTTCGACGTTTCACTCATTCCATGCGAAGCCAGCGCCATGAGCGAGAGCACGCCGCCTTCACCTTTGTTGTCTGCCCGCAGGATGAAGATGAGATACTTCACACAAACGAGCAGGATGAGCGACCAGAGCACCAGCGAGACGACACCGAGAATGTGCTCATGGCTGGCGGCGATGTGATGTGGGCTGTGCGGACTGAAGCACTCCTTCAGCGTGTAAATCGGCGAGGTGCCGATGTCTCCGAAGACCACGCCGAGCGCCGCGATGACGAGCGTGGTGGTGGAGAGCTTGTGGAGGCCGTGACTGTCTTGTTCCTTCATGATCCCCGCAGGCTCTGCGAGGGAACTGTGGGTGCCAGTGAAGGGGCCGTTACAGAGCGTTAAAAAAGTGTGAAGTCTTTAACCCATCACCGCGCTTTTTTTAATCCTGTCAGCGCCAGAGTGAGGCCGATGAAGGTGTGAAGCATGAGGGCAAGCATGGCTCCTGTGGGCGTGGCAAACCAGGTGCGCACAAAGTGCGTCATGGGCACGAAGACGGATGCTGTCTTGAGGGTCTCGACGCTGCCGGACCAGCCGTAGTAGGCGGTGGCGAGAGGCTGGATGAATCCGCCGATGAGTCGTGGCATGCCGAGCAGAGCTCCACAGACGAGGATGTTAAAAATGACCAGCTTCCAGGCGTGGTTTTGAGCGTTTTCTGAGTTGCGGCTGTGCGCAGAGATGCCGAGACAAAGGCTGGAAAAAGCGATGCCGGTGAGGACGAGCAGAAGGAGTCTGGCAAAACCGTTTCCAGGTAGGCTACAGCCGGTGATTTCGACCAGCAGTCCGAGTGCAAAACCCTGTGCGACGACGAGTGGAATGAGAAAGCCCAGCTTGGAAAGCAGGTAGGCCGAGATACGCAGTCCGCCACGGCGCTCGCGTTCCAGCAGCGGCCTTTCGACGGCGATTTCACGGGCTCCGTTGCGCACGCCCATGATGAGGATGAGCAGCGTCTGAATGAAAAGCGCCATGGCGCAGGTGTAGGCCGCTGGCCAGAGGAACTCGGGTGTGGAGTCACCACGACTGAGAGCGGAGAGATAGACGGTATTTGGCGCGACCAAGAGCATGGCTAGCAACGGCAGAGCAACGATGAGGATGAGGTGTTCCAACCATTCGGACTGGGTGCGGCGAAAGATGCTCCATCTGCGGCGGATGAGGTGGCTGGTCTGCTGAATCAACGATGGCAGGGCAGGGGGGCCTGGGGCGGCATTGATCTCACTTAGACTCTTTTTAGGTGAGGCGATGGCTGGATCATGCTCGGGTGCGTCTGTGGAAAGATCTTCCTGCGTGATCGGCTCCATCATGGATCGTCCGAGGTCGCCGAGCTTGAAGGCTTCGTAATAAGACTCGCGATGGCGTGACCAGGAGTCACCCCAGCGCTCGGCTGGGCGCTTGGCGAGGCGTGGGTAGAGCTCCTCGACGTTGGCGATGCTGAAGTAATGAGCCACGGCACGCGCCGGACCATGAAAACAGACGTAGCCTTCGTGGAGAATGACGACAGTGTCGTAGGAGGCGATATTGGCGACGCTCTGAGTGGCGTGGACGACCATGCGCCGAGGCTGGTCGGTGACGATAAATTTCAGCAGGGCGGTGAGTTCCTGCTCGGACTTCACATCGAGGCCGTCCGTAAATTCATCACAGAGCACCAGTGGGGCATCACTGACGAGAGCCAGGGCCAGTTTTAAACGACGACGCTGGGAGATGCTGAGAGCGCTGACGCGAGCCGAGGCCATGGTCTCCAGACCCACACCGACGAGAATGTGTGAGGCTTTGGCGATGCGTGCCTCATCAGTCTGACCACTGACGCGCAGCATGAGCGCACTCATGAGGGTTTCGCGCACGGTCAGCACCATGCTGAGCGCATCGTCATCGGCGGTGACGACACCGATGCTGTTGGGATGCACCGGGTGCAGAGCCGTGTCTTTGCCAAAAAAAGCGATCACACCTTCGCTCGCCTGATCCAGGCCGGCGAGGAGTCGGATGAGGCTGGTCCGGCCACTGCCTGGGGCTCCAATGACCGCCATCAGATGCCCCTTGGGGACGGCAAAGCTGATTTGGTTCAGGATAGTCAGCGCTTCTTGCGAGGGCCGTGGGAGTGAGCGAGTGACGTTGAGGACTTCCAGCATGACTTCATGAAAGCGGAAAAATCCGTAGGCACAACTGCCAAGTCAGACCTCAGTCATCGTCATCATCACGGATCTCGCGACCACCTGCCGTCTTCTTCTTCACAGAGGAGATGTTCCGGTGAACCCAGACACTCTGCATCATGCCCATGAGAAAAAGGGTGACGATCATGAAGGTGCCTCCGTAGCTGATGAAGGGCATGGGCAGACCAATAACCGGCAACATGCAGAGGTTCATGCCCGCGTTTTGAAAGGTATGTGCGAAGAACATGGTCACAACACCGACGACGATGAGTCGCCCGACCTGATCCCTTGAATAAAAGGCGATAAAGATGCCCTGGAGCAGCAGCAGAGCGATGCCGCTGAGCAGCATGACCGAGCCGCGAAAGCCGAACTCCTCACACACGACACTGAAGATGTAGTCACTGAAGGCCTCCGCTTCAGGGTAAAACATGCGGTGGATGGAGCGCTGATCCGGCACTTTTTCTGACAAGGGGCCCTTGCCTTCAAAGCCTGCGGAAGCGACGGCGGTCTGCACGAAGTTGGGCACCCAGCCGTGGCCTCGTGTGTCCACTTTTTCAGGCTGATTTGTCAGCAAATACCAAGTCTGGTCGATACGGGCCTGCTGGTATTCTTTGAGGACAAAAAAGTACATCAAGGGAATGACGCAGAGGGCACTGAGGATGAGCGTGATGATGTAGCGAAAGGGAATGCTGCCGACGAGCATCATGGCCAGGAAAACCGGCCCCCAGACGAGACCGGAGCCAAGGTCTTCCTTGATCACCATCGCGGCCGGGATGGCCGTGAGAAGTCCCGCAATGAGGATGCGCAGCCATGGCCGGCGAAACATGGGAGCCATGCGTGGTAATTCTCCGAAGACGACAGCCAGCATGATGATGCCTGCCATGATCGCAAACTGGGAGGGCTGCATGGACAAGCCGCCAATGCTGACCCAATTTTTGTTACCGTTGATCTCGATGCCGAAGAGATGTAGGTAAACAAGACCCGCAATACCACCCAGATACATCGGCACGCAAGCCCAGCGCACCCATTTGTAGTCGATCAGTGACGCACCGAACAAGAAGGGAACACCGATGCCGATCCAGGTGATTTGCTGCCGCCATTTCAGCGCCAGATCCTGGGCTTCACGGAAGGAGGAGGCATTAAAAATGGCATACACACCAAAGGTCAGCAGACCTGCCATGGTCAGCATGAGGATCCAGTTGATGCCGAGAAATTTTTTGAAAAGGGGGGTCATAGACAGTTGGAAAAAGTTATCCCAGGGCAGGGATGGAGGCGAGCAGCTTACGGGTGTAATCATGCTGCGGCCGCTCGCAGACGGCATCCGCCGGTCCCGTTTCGACGACGACGCCACGGTTCATGACGATGATGTCATCACTCATGTGTCTGACCACGGCCAGATCATGGGCGATGAAGAGATAGGTCAGGCGGAACTCGTCCTGGAGATCTTTGAGCAGATTCAGGATGGAGGCCTGCACACTCACATCCAGCGCACTGACGGGTTCATCACAGATCAGAAACCTAGGCCGGACGGCCAGTGCCCGAGCGATGCCGATGCGTTGTCTCTGGCCGCCACTGAATTCATGAGGGTAGCGTGTCAGCGCCTCTTCAGGCAGGCCCACTTTTTTCAGCAGTCTGGCGGAGATTTCACGGCGCTGTTGCCGGGTCTGGTCAGGAAAATGAATCTCCTGAGGTTCTGCCAGGATGGATTCAATGGTCATACGAGGGTTCAGTGAGCCGATGGGGTCCTGGAAGATCATTTGCATCTCCCGGCGCAATGGGCGGAACTGACTTTCAGGCAGGCTGAGGATCTCCCGCTCTTCGTAGTAGGCCTGACCTCCTGTGGGCTGGATGAGCTTCAGCAAGGCGCGGGAGACGGTGGATTTACCACTGCCGCTTTCTCCCACGAGGCCGAGTGTTTTGCCCTCAGCGATCTGAAAGCTGACATCGTCCACAGCCTTCACCACATCACGTTTTCCCCAGCCCGAGCGGATGGGGAAGTGGACTTGCAGGTTTTCGACTCGGATCAGACTCATAAGGGCCCGAGACTACGTCACTCCGGCACTCTGTCACGCAGCGGCTTCAGTGGAATGTAAAAAGCAAGGCGCGAAAGGCTGTCTTGGGCTCCACGACCTAAGGGAATCCGAATACACCCAGCTTTTAAGGCATTCATGGCGTCAAAGGCCTCGCCTAGGCGGTTTTGTCGTAACGTAGGGCAGAACCTAATCACTGCGGCAACACCAGCCACCACAGGTGCGACCTCCGCTGTCTTCACTCTCACCCGGAGCTTTGTCGACTGGAACCGCTGAGCCAGGCTTCGAAGGCTTTGTGGATGATGCTTTCATCAACTCGAATATCGACTTCACTCGTGACTTGGGTCTGCGCAGTGCCAGCGGCACTGGCTTCCTGCTCTCGATCCGCGAGCGAACCGTGCTGGAAACAACGGCGGTGTGGAAGACGGAGACCTTTATTCGAACCTCCTCGAATAGGCTCTCGATACTGAGGCCGCAGTGGAGCTGGTAGCTTTCGCCTCGAAACCAACGCCTCCACTAGCACGGCTGATGCGGTCTTCACTCGTCCCGCGAATGGCCGTGCTGACAGCCGTTATGAAGTCGAGTTGAGTGTCGATGGCAATCGCTGGACAAAGCTCGCCATCTAACCGTAGCTGAGCACCGTTGTTGATGGGCGCCAGATCGTGCGCTACAATGCCGTCAATGGCTCCAATGTTTTGCAGGTGAAGCCCGAGGCATGCTGCGCCTGAAAGTCAGTCTTGGGGGTGAAGAAGTCAGTGTGTTGCTTACGGGTCAGGTTGGATCTCAAATCAGCATCAAGCCTGCAACCTCCACACGCCTGCTGGGCACAAGCAGCATCGTGGCAGAATCAGCTGATCGTTTAGGGTTGAATGCCGAGAAGGGTTATCGCTTAGCCACAGAGCCTGCTGAAGCAGCTCGTCTCCGCCTTTGGAAGGCAGATGCTGACAGCGCTGACGCGGGATACGATCAACTCTAGCTGAACAGGACTGGCTGGCAGCGCCAGGATGACAGCACAGGCGCCGATTTGAGCGCTGAAAGGCTCTTGAAACCATTCCGTGGCTTCTTCTTGGTGCCTTAATGCCTGCCTTGGGGATGAATTGGGCAGCGGAACTGAAATTTAGACGTCCTTGTTTCAAGACACTTCTGGCGCAAAGCCTTTCGATGTGCTATGCGCTCCAGTTCCCCCCGTGCAGTTTCGGCGGGGGATAGTTTTGCCCCATGTCCGCCCTACTTTCCCAACTTCCTAATCTTCTCGCCGCCTTTTTGCCTCGAATCCGTCAGGAGGCTGAACGTTTGGTGGATGATGACTCCGTCCGTGGTTTAGACATTGTTGATGATGAAGCTCTCGCCGAAGTGCGACTCGATGATGTGAAGGTCAATACACGCTGGGCGCTCGAAGAGGGGCAGTGGCGTGGTGATACAGATACCGAAGACGACACGCTCCATCAGTTGAGCCTCTGCACAGCCTTGATCGCCATCCAGCGCCGGGCTGCTCGTGAGCCTCAGTTATTGCAGGCTGAGGCACCGGAAGAGGCCTTTCAATCCATCGTTGAGAGACGCTTGGCGCGTCAGTTGACCGCTGATGAGGAAGCTTACCTTGCCAAGCTGGACAAGCGCTTTGAACGCGTGAAACAAAGCGGCCAGATTTATGATCAGGACATGGTGCGCCTGCATCCGAAATGGAGCATTCAAAGTGTCGAACCGCTGCCTCTCTGGCCTGACGCACCGACTTCGCTGCGTGAGTTTTGGGACTTCATCGCTCTGGCTTTATCCGAGCGCTCGCTGACGATCCCGACCTTTCTTCGTGGCTTGGTGGATCTCAATGAAGTGCGCAACCGTCTCAGCGAATGGCGGCAGGAGCGCACGGTGCCCATGTGGCGCGAGCGCATACGCAAGCTGGTTTTGAACGATGGTTCTGAAACCAAGATCTGGCGTCGCACGGTGGACTTCCGCCTTCTGATCACGCCTGGGGAAGCCAGACTCCAGCTTCGATTCGCGGAAGATGAGAAATTCCGCGCTGTGACAGGTAATGAACTCAATGAACTCAGCGAAGCGCAGTCGATTGGCGCTCTTTCGATGAGTCCCGAGGCCGAGCTTTTGTTGATCTCCGCCCTGTCTCAGTTCACGCCGGGGCAGGGGGAAAACTGCCGCTTTGATCTGGAGACTCACGGCTCATGGTTGTGCTCACTGTTTCAGCAGTCAGCCTTGGCCGACCGCCTGGTGACATTGGATGAGCTGCCTTTCACTCAGAGCGAGCAATCTCTGCGCTGGCAGGCTGTGGAGCATGAGGAGTCGATGCAGCTGCATCTTTCTCTGGTTCAGTCTGACGGCACGCCTGCGCCGCTGCCTTTGCGCGTTCTGCATGGCTCACGCACGTTTTATCTCGCCACTGATGCTCTGTTTGTGGGGCCGCGCTGGTTTACGGAAGAAACACGGATTGATGCACTCATCATCATCCCTCTCAATGCACTGGCGACTCAGGATGGCATTGCCTTTCTAGAGATGATTGGTGTGCCTTTGCCGGGCAATATTTCTGCACGAGTGCGGCATGAATCTTTGAGTGTGGAAGTGAAAGCTCACTGCCTGGCGCGTGTGGGCAACAGTGGTGCCGAGTTTGCTGTTTTTAAGGCTGAAGCCGTGGCTCCTGATGGCCGCGTGCGCGAAAAGCTTGGCCCTGTCGGCTGGGAGCCGGTGAGACATGCTGAAGATGCGGATGACACGAGCATCGTCTGCCGTGACCGCGAGGCGCTGGCCGCCATGGATGCGGCTTTGAATGAGCTGCGTCCCGTGTGGGACATCGAGCAGCAGGGCTATCGCGTGCGTCTGACCAAGACTTTCCCAGATCAGTTCAACACCTGGGCACAGCAGCTTCCTGAGCGTATTCTGCTGAAGACGGATGAACGCCTGCAAACGATTCTCGCAGACCCGCTGATCGCTCGTGTGCGCCTGGAGGCCTCGCAGACAGCGACGATCGACTGGTTTGATCTGAAGATGATTTTTGAGATTGAAGGCGCGGATCTAAAGCCGGCTGACATTCGCAAACTGGTCGCTGCCAAAGGTGGATTCGTGCAGTTGGCGGATGGCTCATGGCGTCGCGTTAAACTGGAGCTGACTGAAGAGCAGCAGACTTTGATGGATCAGCTCGGCATTGATCTCGATGAGCATGGAGACCAGATGCACCGCCTGCATTGGCGTCAGCTGGCCGGTGAAAACAGCCAGCACATCATCAATCCACGTGCCTGGCAGAACATCACTCAGCGCATGGAGCTGGCCCGCTTGGATGAGCGGCCGCCGGTGCCTGAGACTCTCGGCGTCACTCTGCGTCCGTATCAGGAAGAGGGTTTCCACTTTTTGGCCTACCTCAGCGTGAACAAATTTGGCGGCATTTTGGCTGATGACATGGGCTTGGGGAAAACCATTCAAAGCATCACTTGGATTCTCTGGCTGCGCAACCGATACCGTAAAGCCTGGCCATGCCTCGTGGTCTGTCCGAAGTCGGTGCTCGATGTCTGGGCCACGGAGTTCGGCAAAGCGGCACCCACACTGCGCGTGCAGGTTTTACGTGACAAGGAGGAACTGGATCTCGGCCGTTTGCAGACAGATTATGATGTGCTCGTGATGAACTACGCGCAGATGCGTGGCTGCATTGATCTGCTGGATGCGATGAAATGGCTGGCCGTCATTTTGGATGAAGGCCAACACATCAAGAATCCTGATTCAAAAGCTGCCAAATCGGCCCGTCAGCTCCAGGCTGAAAATCGCCTCGTCCTCACAGGTACACCGCTGGAGAATCGCCTTCTGGATCTTTGGAGCCTGATGACCTTTGCAACGCCGGGAGCTCTCGGTGACCGTGGCTATTTTACGCGCAATTTTGACCGTCGTAAGGATGAGCAAGCCAGCAACCGACTTGGCGCGCGCTTAAGGCCCTTCATGCTGCGCCGCACGAAATCACAAGTGGCCAAGGATCTGCCGATGCGCAGTGAGGAGTCCATGCTATGTGAGATGAATGAAACCCAGGCACGCCTGTATCGAGAAGAACTGGCGCGTGCCCAGCAGATGGTCCTGACGGCCAGTGGCTTTGAGGTGCTGACTCGCAAACGCTTCGCCATCCTCCAGGCGCTGACCCGTCTGCGGCAGATCTGCTGTCATCCGAATCTGGTCGATAAAGGTGGTGATAAAAACCACGACAGCGCCAAGCTTTCCGCGACGCTTGAACTCATCGAGGAGCTTCATGCAGGTGGTCACAAGGTCCTGCTGTTCAGTCAGTTCGTTAGCATGTTGGAGATCATCCGAGACAAATTGGAAGAGATGAGTGTGCCGTATTACTGGCTCACTGGCAGCACGAACAATCGCTCTGAAGTCGTCGATCAGTTCCAGAATGATGCGGATGCCTGCGTCTTCCTACTATCGCTGAAGGCTGGTGGCAGCGGTCTCAATCTTACCGCCGCCAGTTACGTCATCCTTTATGATCCCTGGTGGAATCCGGCGGTGGAAGCTCAGGCGATTGACCGAGCTCATCGTATCGGCCAGACCCAGCCGGTGATGGCCTATCGAATGATCACGAAAGATACTATTGAGGAGAAGATCATGCTGCTTCAGCAGAAGAAGCAGCTCATGTCGGCCAACATTCTCGGCGATGGTGGCTTTGCCCGCACCTTGGAGAAGACCGACTTTGAGTTCCTCTTTGGCCTGGAGGCTGAAGAAGCAGCACGTCAGGAGGATTGATCTTACTTCTTGGGAGCTGGAGGCTGCTGCTTGGGGTAGCCTTCCAACTTCACGGCTGACACGGCGTTTTCAGTGGGGAAATCCACTGGCACATCGGCCGTTGCGGTCACGGCACCCGTGGCTGCCCATTCGGTGCCACGCTGAAGGGTTTCATAAAAGCCGTGATCGAGCATGGAGTAGTCCGCATGACCCAGGGTGGTGTGGAAAACACGGCCCTTGCCGTATTGCAGCACCATGAGGTTGGGCTCTTTGACCGCGGTCAAGTCGGAGACTGAAGCTGACAGGATCTCGATGTTTTCAGCAGGGCCACGCAGGCGGCTGTAGAGTTCGTCCTTGGCATGCAACCAGCGTTTTGGCAGACCTTTGGTGATGGGGTGCTCGCTGTTCTGAATCTCGACGATGAATTCATGCTGTGGTCCATGGGCACCGCCAGAGCCTTTGCTGGTATCACGGAAGAGTTTGCCATCCTTCACATAAAGCCACGGGCCGGAGGCTTCGTTGCGTCCGCCCCAGCCACCGACACCAATCATCTGGTTGTACTCTTTCCATTCGGGAAACGAATTGTTCGCGGCATGGATCGAAACAAAGCCGCCGCCGTTTTTCACATACTGATCAAAGCTGCTGCGCACCGTTTCAGGCCATGGCTCGCCATTGTAGTTGCTGATGATCGCCACGTAGCCTTTGAAATCAGGATTCCAGCCGCTCCAAGCCTCAGTGGCTGAGCCTTTGGGCGGTGTGGTGCTGACTTCCACAGTGAAGGCATCACTGCTTTCGAGCGCGTGTTTGAGCACCGGTGTGGTGATGTCCCACTTGTGGTTGTTTTGTCCGTCGATGATCAGCACGCGCAGCTTTTCCGCAGCGGATGTGTGACAGGCCAGAGTGAGGGTGATGAGGAGACTGAGGGTAGATGAGCGCAGGCGCATGGACGCGTTTTATCCGCCATGAATCCTGTCGGCAAGCCTTTACTGAAACTGCTTCAACATGCCGCCGTAGATGCCCTGAACCATCATGATGATGCGGTAGGCGGTGAAAAGAGCGACCAAGGTGTAGCCAATCTTTGGCAGCCAAAGCGAGGCTCGCTCAATGGCTTCATTCGCCAGCATCGTTTCAGCCGCAGTCCAGCGCGCCATTTCATCATCGAGCCTTCCCACTTCTTCAGCGGTGGCCACGGCGTGAACGAAGTCCGCAGGAAAGTCACTACTCTCAGCCAGCGCCAGTGACAAGGTTTCACCGTTCTGGATCAACTCGGCTGCGGTTTCGGCTGCTTGAGTCACCGTGGCGCTTTGTGAGGCCTTTCCTGCGATTCGCACGGTCTCAGACATGTTCAGGGCCGCCAGCAGGCAGGCGTGCGCGACCTGGGTGAACCTTGCCAGAGCCCAGTGACGCCGTGCCGCGCCGATAAAGGGCACGCGGTTCAGTAGCCGATCTAGGCTGACTGAGTGAGTGGCCTTTTCGACGGCTTTTTGCCACAGAAGACGACCGCCAATAATCACCACCCATAAAACGATGAGTCCGGTCATGATGCGGCGCATGGAATGGTCGTCCTCTTGTCCGGCGATTAAGCTCGGCAGTTCCGGCAGCAGTATCGCCATGTGCAGCAGGACTAGCGGATAGATCATCGCTCCCGCCGCGTGACGCTGCGCGCTATCCATGGCGGAAAAGTAGCGGGCCAGATGATTGAAGGCATTGGCCATTTTGCCGCTGCGCTCGCCTGCTTCGATGAGGCTTGTCTCCAGACCACCAACGATGCCCGCGTTGTTTTGAAGGATGGATTCTGCGATGCTCTGACCGGACTCCAGGCCACGCTTCATGCCTTCGAGGTAGGCCCGCTTTTCCGCAGTCGGCGTCTGCCCGAGCAGCAGCTTCAAGGAACGATCGAGGTGAAAGTCAGCTTCGGTGAGTTTTGCCAGTTCACGATAGAGGGTGGCCTTGTCGCGGTGCTTCATGCTTGCTGTTTATCTTCGTATTGCGTGCTGAGGTCAAGCCTCGTCATCAGCATCGCGGCTGTGGGCTATACCGCTTTCATCGGAAAAAGTGCGAATGGAAACGACGGCTGTGCCTACCGCGCCACTCTGAGTGGCCCCCCTCCATCATCAACTCTGGCAATAACGAGGGCGTGTGGCTGCTGACCAGCAGCCCTAGCCGTCGGCTGGCCATCCCCATGGGCCAGTCCACCGGGCTGCCCACGGGCATTAAAATCGCCCGCATCGTCAAGTTCTGGGCCATGGGGGCCTCGACCGCGAGCAATGAGCAATGTCTCGCCCTCATGCAACTTTCCGGCACAGGGCGTGGTCGTGCTCTCGTTTACAACGCCAACATCGGCTTCACGATCGAGTTTAAAAACGGCGTCCATCAGATCGTCACTGGTAATATTGATTAGGCGTGGTTAACCTCACGCCCAGCCGAAATAGCGGCTGCGTTTGAGCAGGAGCACGAGGCACCAGGCATGAACGGGGGCGAGTAGGAAGAAGGCGGGGTGCAGATAACGCTCCTGACCATAGACGGCGGCGTAGATGGCGGTGCTGAAGAGAAAAAAGAGCACGGAGGACTCGATCCAGAAGTCGCCGCGTCGCCAGAGTGGGATCAGGGAGGCGATGAGCAGCAGGGTGAGAAAAAGCTGATCATTGCCGATGATCAAATACAGGGGATACAGCCACCAGGTGATGGCGTCCTCACGATACAGATCAATGAACATAGCGGCGGTGCGGTGAACGCACTGCTTCAGGTATTGAACAGGGTTATCCTTCAGCCAAGAGAGCGCAGCCTGCTTGTACCAGAGATACTTTTCGGCATCATTCTTACAGGCGGCGATGGCGGTCTTGGCCACCTCCGGCATGGCGGGGTGATCAGGAGAGGAGATCTGGTAAAAGGGCAGGACATTGCCGCGATAGAGAGAGCTGAAGCCATCAATCGAGCCCATGATGGGAAGGCCAAAGACAGCTTTATTGCGCGCGGTCCAGGCCATGGCTGGCAGCAGGGAAAGGATGAAGAAAACAACGACTTTGGGGAAACGAACCGGCAGCCTGATCCATGCCATCAGGCTGAGGACGGGAATGAACAGCACGTTGACGGACTTGGTGATGCTCAGCAGTCCCAGCCAGCAAGCGCTTCGCAAGATTTGCCCCCAGGTGGGACCTTTTTGCCAATGCTGCACAAACTCCATCCATAGCAGGCCTAACAAAATCATGGTCATGCACTCGCTGGCTATCGAGTGCTGATAGATGCACAGCGGACTGGCCTGGATGAGCATGAGCGTGAACCAACCCGTGAGGCTGCCAAATCGTGAGTCAGTGCAGCGTGCCACGAGGTAACAAACAAGGCCGTAGATGAGGATCTGAACGACAGCGACAGGCCAGAGATTGCCGACAGTGAAGACATGCGGCTCGATCAAACCTGCGGCTGCGAAGGCCATGATGTAACCGGGATAGCCGGGCTCACGTTTGCCAGAACTTTGAACACCATCCAGCGAGTAAATGCCGTCTGTCAGCGGGTAAAAGGCCAGTCTCAGATACTCTTCCGAGTCAGGGACGAGCATGGTGTCCTGCATTCGACCGATGCCTGCAAAAAAGCCAAACAGGCAGAGATGAAAAATCACCAAACCTACCGCCCACCTGCGCAGAGAAGTGGCCACCGACGCTTTCTCCAATAAATGGGCCAGGCGCTCAAGCATGAGGCTCGTCTTGTTTGGCGGTCGATTTAATCTGCTCCGCCCGATGCATGATCTGCATCTCAAACAGCGCACGGAAGTAGTTGTTGATGCTTGTCAGGATGAGGGAAATGCCTGCAAACATCATGCCCAGGAGCATCAACCCAGTAGCCAGGATGGCCATGGGCACGCGATAGACGAAACGGAACTGGATGTAGTCGTAAATCGGCAACGAGCCGGCCATCAGGGCCGCAATGATGAGCAGCACGGAAATACTGCCAAAGAAAACGGAGGGCCGGTAATCGCGCAAAATGCGGAAGATCGTAGCCACGACACGGGCTCCGTCTTTGTAGGTGTTCAGCTTGGAAAAGGAGCCCTCAGGGCGATCTGTGTAACGGATGGGCACCTCCAAAATACGGAAGCGGTTGTCGAGGGCGAAAATGGTGGACTCGGTCTCCAGTTCAAAACCAGCCCGTAAAATCGGGGTATGCTCCACAAAACGACGAGTCATGACGCGGTAGCCTGACATCACGTCACGCAGTTTCACTTCCCACAGCCAGTTGATCAGGCCGATGACCAGTGCGTTGCCGAGATTGTGAAACGGACGTTTGTTTTCCTTATGATAGTCGCCGGTGGAAAGTCGGTCTCCGACGACGAGGTCCGCCTGATCTGCCAGCACGGGCGCGAGCATCTGCGGCAGATCTTCAGGATGATAAGTGAGATCGGCGTCGATCATCACATAGATGTCAGCGATCACATCATGAAACGCACGGCGCACGGCATTGCCCTTGCCTGGGCGAGCTTCATGAATGACCTGACCGCGTGCGCCACATTCTTTCAAGGCCGCGCGGGCGAGGTCTCCCGTGTTATCAGCTGAGCGATTGTCCACGACGACAAATTCAGCCTCAGGCAGAGCGGCATGAAAACGGCGGATCACCTCAGCAATTGTCAGCGCCTCGTTGTAGGCAGGGATGATGAGCGCAATGGTTGGCGAACGAGACATTTCTTAAAAGTTAATTATAAAAATTATAGTATCAATATAAAATAAGGTTATTTTCCCCCTTCGATGACTTCAAAGTTTCAGCAACGGCTCGAATGGCTCAACGTGTGGGGCGGCGGCACCCTCATGGGGATGCTGGCGGCTGATGTTGTCATTGGGTCCTACAATGCGGGCGTTTCACCTTTTAAACCCAGCCTCTTTACACCGCTGGTCTTTGTTTTTTGTGTGACGGTAGGGCTACTGAGTCGTCCGCGTTTTTGTCTGGCGGCGCTCCTACTGCTGACTCTGCCGGTTTATCGACTCTTGGATGTCGTCATTTTGGCGCGTCACAATGTCACGGGGTTGGATTCGATGGCCATGTCCTGCGCTCGTCTGCTGCTGGTGCAGATTGCTATGATCGCCGTCCTTTCGGCTCCGTCAGGGCTGCGGGCGATGCGCTGGGCGGCGATTTTGACCATCCTGCTGACGAGCGGTTCGTCGATCGCGGAGTTCCTGAATCTGGTGAAATTCAGCAGCATTCCGGGACGCTTCAGCGGCTTCAACGGGCATCCCAATTCCCCGCCAATCGTCATCTGTCAGTGTTTGGGGCTATGCTTTGCCCTTGTAAAAAATTTCCGCTGGAACATGGCGATCATCGCCGCTGGCATCCCGGGTGTGGCGCTGACTTATGGGCGCAGTGGCATGGTGATCTTTGCCTTTGTGGTGGGGATTTACATCCTCATGAATGCTCGCAGAAACCTGGGGTTTCTCATCATGTGTACCTATATCATCGTGCCAGTGATGGGCCTGGGCTTTACATTGATGCAGCAGCGCACCACGAAGGGCATCCAGCAGGATAAAAACACGGCGGACCGTCTAGAGGCCATCTACTCTCTCGACTTCGAGAAACTGAAATCGCCGGAGCGAATCAAAGATCTCTCGGATGCCTGGGAAGCCGTGATTGAAAAACCAGTCTTCGGTCACGGCGCCGGTGCGGCATCTTCCCCTTGGGCTCCGCATAATGAGTACGTCGCCATGTGGCTGGAACTGGGGGCACCAGGGCTGTTGGTTTATCTGGCCACTCTTTACATCCCGGTTTTACGCAGCCTCACCTCCGGAGGTCGGGCGGCTTATGCATTGCTGGCGATGCTTCTGTATTCGCCGATCGCTCAAGGGCGGGTGATGGACCCGCATTTTTACCTGACGCTGCTGACCTCCGCCTACATTTTGTGGCCGGGACGCTTCATGTTCAGTTTGAGAAATCCACCCCAGGCCGTGTCAGACATTGGTCATCGTCCGCAGCTTCCGGGCTCCCAAAGCAGCATCACTTTGCCGTTTCAGCCGCAGGTTTTACCGCCAGGAAGGCAAACGGGCGGCTACTCTCACCCGGAAAGATGACCATCACCTTTGGCTCCGTCTCGAGGCTGCTTTTGAGCAGCAAAATCAGGCTCACCTGAGCCTCTGGTGCGAAGCTGAGAGCAAAGTTTTCAGCCCCGGCTGGCAGGTGGGCTTTCACAGTCGCGAGCAGATGCGTCTCCGTCGTTTCAGCCGTGACCTCACCACTGGTGGCTCCATCCATGCCCTGCCAGCTGGGTTTTGGCATGGGTACAGCCATACTGTTAAATAGCAGCTTCAAATGCTTTTCCAGATGCTCGGTGGCCAGCTTATAAGTCGCCTCCAGCTCACTGGGCGACTGCTTCAAATACCAGGCCGCCTCGACCGGTGGCAGCGTGGTGGGCTGGTTGGAAAGGAACACGCGCGGATCGACATTGATCTTCAGTTCATAAGATCCCGGTTTGCTGAAGTCTGCCTCGATGGTCATGTTCGGCACCTGATGTGCCTGACCAGACAGCGGCAGCATCAGGCACAGCCCGATGAGGTGGATGACGTTAAAGCATAGGCGCATGATGCTGCTTTTGCCATGCCTAATGGCTGAAAACAAGACGGATGATCCTCACAACAACGCCAGGCTGGCCAGCTCTCGATAATAGGCGCAGCTCTGCACGAGTTCTTCATGGCGGCCATGGGCGATGACATCCCCCTGGCGCATGACGTAGATCACATCAGCACTGACCACCGTGCTCAGTCGATGCGCGATGACGAGGCAGGAGCGGTCCTGACGCAGCTTTTCCAGAGCTTGCTGGATCAATTGCTCAGACTTCGTGTCCACAGCGCTGGTGGCCTCATCCAGCAGTAGAATGGGCGCGTCTTTGAGGAAGGCGCGCGCCATGGCGATGCGCTGTCTTTCACCACCGCTGAGCATCACACCTCGCTCCCCTACCTGAGCATTCAGGCCATCAGGATGACGCCGCACAAAGTCCTCTGCACAAGCCAGATTCAAGGACTGCCACATCTGTTCATCCGTCGCCTCAGCATCGCCCAGCCGGAGATTGTCACGAATGCTGCCCGCAAAGAGAAAAGCATCCTGTGTCACATAGGCGATGGCATCACGCAGGCTGATGCGGCTATAATCCGCCAGCGCGCGGCCATCGAGATTAATGCTGCCGCTTTGGGGTTCGTAAAAACGAGTCAGCAGCTGAAACAAGGTCGATTTTCCGGAACCCGTGGCACCGACGATGGCGACGGTTTGCCGAGGCTGCACGCGCAGGTTTAGTCCATGCAGGACAGGTTTGTCATCACTGTAGCCAAAGCCCACGTCGCGGAACTCGATGTCACCGCGAGCGGCTTTCAAGGGCAGGCCTTTTTCTAAATCCTCCTCACCTTCTTCATCCAGGATTTTGAAGACACGCTCCGCACTCGCCAGTCCGGTGACGATGGTTTGATTCACCCCGTGAAGTCTCGCAATGGGCTCAAAGAAGAAGCCTAACAAAAAGATGAATTTAAACAGCTCGCCCGTGGTGATCGTGCCCTGAATCGCTCCATGGGCACCGATGCCGAGCAGCAGCACCAGCCCAAAACTACCGAGGAAACCCATCAGTGGGCTGTAAACCGCCCAGGCTGTCATCAGCCGCTGCTGGGCGCGGCGCAGCTCGTGGCTGGCGTTGTTGAAGTCTTCCTGCTTCGTGTCTTCCGCCGTGTAGCTTTTCACCTGGCGGATGCCTGTGATGGTGTCGTGCAGCAGGGAGTTCATCTGGCTGCTGGCCTCCCGTGCCAGCTTCGCCCTCGGAGCCACCCAGCGTGCAAAGAGCCAGCCACCGGCGGCGATGAAGGGCGTAGGCAGCATGACGATGAGAGCGAGCTGCACATTCGTGTAAAACATTACAACTGCGCTGATGATGATCTGCAAAACGGAGGTGAGGCCCTGCTCGATGCCTTCTAGGATCACGCGCTGGGTCGCAGGCACGTCATCGGCCATGCGCGTCAAAATATCCCCCGTGCTCTGGCGGTCGAACCACTTCAGCGGCAGACGGGCGATCTTGTGATGCAGCTGCCCGCGCAGGTCATGGATCATGCGCTGCTCAAAGGTGCTGTTCACCCGAGTGCGGAGATAAAAGAGAAACTCGCGCAGGAAGAAAGCCCCTGCGGCCAGACCCCCTGCCGTCCAGATACCGGAGATGTCTTTTTTGGGGATAAGATCATCCACGAACCACTGCACCACACCGGGGAAAATGATGATCAAAGAGGTGCCCAAAATCGCCAACGTCAGCTGGAGCAGCGCGATGCGCCGATGAGCGCTGGCAAAGGAAAGCAGGCGACGTGCGGTGACGGAAAGCGGAACAGTTTTTTCAGACATGAAAATGACGGGGGCGGACTCTGACGTAAGCCGGGCGTAATTCCGTCACGGTCATTTCATGAAATTTACTTCAGGGCGTTTTATACACGATGCTGTCCATGGCTTCTTCCAGCGCGAGACCTTTGAGGAAGGGCTCCAAAGCTGGATTGGCAGCGGCCTTGGCCACCTGTGGCAGCTGCATCAGCCCGGCGAAATCCTTTCGGCCTATGGCCTGCTGCACCTTTTCATCTCGGCCTAGAGCCGCGATTTCGGGATGATCCAAAGCATCGGCAGATTCCTTGCTGCTAGCGTAGATTTGCTGCCACACGCGCCCATCAGGCCACAGGATGAGCAATCGAGCGAGATTGGCTTTGGCGCGGAAATCATAGGGATCGAGCTTTTCGATCATTTTACCCACTGAGGTGCGGTCGATCTGCTGGGAGATCTTTTCCACCCAGGCACCTAGATCACTACGGACCCCATCAGCACCACGCTCAATGGCAGCATTTTCCAGGCCATAAACACTGCCCACCAGCCGCAGCACCATCGTCGAAAGCCACACCAGCACACCAGAGGGCAGCAAACTTAGCAGGCCCGCCTTCCAACCTGTCATGCTGGCCAGAAAGGACAGCAGACCAAACCCAGCGAGGATATTGATAATCCCGCGAGTCACAAAGTAAGTCAGCAGACCTGCGCCGCCTGAGATCATGAGCAGCGTGTCCGTGGACATGGTGGAGGCATAGGTGCCGAGCATGTCCGTGCGGTGGCGGAAGACATACATGGCCGCCATCACAGCCGATCCGAGGCTGACCATGCGGACCAGTTGGGAGATCACTCCGCGCGCGACGGCCAGCCCCGCAAGAAACGCCACAGCCACAAGTCCCCATGTCGCCATACCCTGACCTGACACCATGTTTTTCACGCTTTGCAGCGTGCCACTGAAGTCGGGTAAAGTGATGGCTAGAAATTCCATGATCCTAGGTCTATCAAAAGGCACCTCGGGGGAGGTGCAAGCCGTTTGTGAGGCCTCTCCGAGCCCAAAAAAGTGCCGACGATTTGCCTTCCGGCGTATCTGCTCTAGTCTCCGCGCCTTCCAACGACCGCCTCTGCCGATTTTCCCCACCATGACCGCCACCGCTGCTCCTCTCCCCGTGATGCCTGATAAACACGGCCACTTTGGCCGCTACGGAGGCATGTTCGTGCCAGAGACGCTGATGTCGGCCTTGAACGAACTCTCTGAGGAATACGAGCGGGCCAAAGCTGACCCGCTTTTCCAGACAGAGCTGAATCGTCTGCTGCACGAGTATGTTGGACGCCCGACACCGCTTTACTTCGCTGAGCGCTGGACCCAAAAACTCGGTGGTGCACGCATCTACCTGAAGCGTGAAGACCTGCTCCACAC
>Ga0214163_1000448_pt1 | contig 19286 bp, 25 predicted proteins | sample LakMenepilimnion_2_FD_153001 | JGI IMG/M metagenome (GOLD analysis project Ga0214163, IMG submission 153001) | Freshwater microbial communities from Lake Mendota, WI - Practice 15JUN2010 epilimnion v4 | ecosystem: Environmental > Aquatic > Freshwater > Lake > Epilimnion/Euphotic zone | place... | reverse complement strand
ATTCAAATATTTTACTTTCGTTTTTATTAGTAGTTGTGTTATCTCCATCTACATCACTGTCTAAAGATAAATCCATTTGATTTTCAACTTCTTCTGGCTCGATATCAGGTAATTCATATCCGGTATTGTTCTGTGATGCTGACTGGGAAGATGATTGTGCATTACCAATGGCATTTTGTGCGGCAATGGCTGAACTTTGTCTAATCAACGGTTTGGCAAATCTGATAGTAGAGGATAACTCATTAGACATATCTTCAATCTCTTTGGCTTTAGTATTCATATATTTATCAAAGCCATCTATTTTAGTTTTATACCCATCTACGATATCAGAATACTTTTTAATTTCGGCGGCAGAAGTTTTAGCCATTTTTTCAAGTTCTTTAGATGTAGTTGCCTTATAATCACCAGTGTCTTTAACGTATTTTTTAAATCTTTCTTCTTTACTATCCAAATCTTGTTTTGTTTTTTCAAGTTGTGCGGCAACCGCATCATAGTTAACATTTGTTTTAGTTTGAATATTGTTTACAAGATTTTGTAATTTCTTAACATCAGCATCTTCTGCACCGGAACTATTAGCTAAGGCAGAAATTTGTTGTTCAATTTCTTTATATTTTTCTGGATCCATACCAGGCTTAGATTTTAAATCTTGTAAATCTTTTTGTAGCTTCTCTAACTCATCGGCACTTACTTTAGCCTTCTGTTGTCTATCAGCACTACCAGTAGTTAATGTACCGCTTAGTTGTTTTAATCTTTCAACTTCACGGTCAGTCTCTTGTGCTTGTGCTTCATAATCTTGTAACTCTTGTCCAATAGACTTAATAGCATTCTGTTGAGTATTGATTAGATTATTTTGTGCCGCATCAGTTTTTTGTTGCTGAGTGGCTTTATCGGCTATGTATAATGATAGTGCCTGTTGGCTATCATAACCAGGAAACCTCAACATGGCTCTCTGCATCAAATCGTTATCTAACGATAATGCAGGACCACCTGGTGCTTCTCTTAACAATGACGATATTTTCATATTACTTTTTTAACAAACGTCTAATAGTATCTAGGTCGTCTTGACCTTCACCAACCAAGTCACCAATCGTTGCTGGCTTGTTAGCTTTAGGACCTTTGTTGCGCCATTGACCTGCTTCACCTGTTGCATAGTCACCTGCAAACTCGCTCTCAGCCACACCTTGTTCTTTTTCTTTTTGGCGCTTCTCTAACTCTTTAGCGTATTGTTTGATTTTTTCACGGAAAGGCTTATCCCAATTTTGGTCGTTATCACCTTTAGGACTAGATTTAACCGCGTCATACTGACCAGTGTCAACCTCTTCGGCTACAGGTTCTTCTTTTTTGCTATATTTGGCACGAATATTTTGCATAGTTTTCTCACTAGCATGTTCTTGACCAGCTTTGCGTAATGCATCCATACCATCTTTACCATACTTCTTATCACCCAAGTATGCTTGTAATGCGCTTTCTTCAATATCATCTTCAGCTACTTGTTGATTATTTTTGTCAAATGCTTTTTGTTCTTTTTTCTTTTTCAAGTAATCAACAACTTTTGTAATGCCTTTACCAACAGTTGCGCCAATTGCGGCTCCGCCGGCTGCTGATGCAGCCATCGCGCCAGGTTTGCCTAAAGTGTTAACTGCGTGAGATGCTACTTGATTTAATGTGTCCATGTCAATTTCATCTAACATTTCTTCATCTTTAGAATGACCCATATTTGGCTTACCGTGTTGTGCCGAAGCTGGGATCCCTGCATCTTTTTGTATTTTCTTCAATAACTCAGTATCATCATCGTGACCCAACTTATTTAATACTTTACCACCAACAGTCTTAACAGCATCTTTAACTTTATCAAACATACCTTCATCAACACCATTTAGTTGGCGTGCTACTTGTTTGACCCAACCACTAACATCACTTGAACCAATTTCTTCAACATCACCCACAAAGTCTGCAACGTCGGCAATAGCAGCCAATACTTTATCAGGACCGTGCTTTAATAATTCAGGGTGTTGACGTATGATGCGGCGAGTTATTGAACTTACTACTGGATCGTCAATATCATCAAAACCTTCATCTATCTCTTTGTCTAATTTGTCAGCAAAGTGTGCAAGTGCCGGACTCTTGCCTGCCATGTATGCATCTACGGCTGCACCTTCATCCAAGTCATCCTCTTCTAAATCAAATGCTTTTAAATTCTTGGCATCGGTTCTTACATTGTGTCCAAGTGTCTCAGCACCAGGGGCTTCCGTCAAACTATCTGCCCATTCACTTAACTCACCAACTTCTTTCATCTCTGCTACTTTCTTTTGTAGCTTGTTCAATATTGGCATTACACTTTCAATACGTGGATCTAATGTCTCTTGTACAAACAATTCATTCAAGTTATTTTCTTCAGTTTCATCTTCCATCAATGATGGTGTCCAGCTTTCAAAATATTTGTTGTACCCACGATGACCAGTCATTCTGCTTAATGTCTCACGTAGACCTTGATAGTGATTGATACCTTCATTCACTAGACGTTGTGCAGATTCATTGAACTGACCATTACGTGTAGCACGAACGAATGCACCCATCTTTTGATATTCTTCTACTAAACTTGTAACGTGATTCCAACGCTCACCGTGTGGCTTATCACCCTCAGCAATCAATCGACCATATACACGTGCTACGCCTGGCTTGATAGTTGGAGCTAAGAATCTTTCACCTTCACTATTCTCTAAAAAGATTTTAGCAATATTACGATAACGTTGCTCACCTTCTTCTATTTGGCGAGTGTGCTGTATTACAATCTTTACATTTGGCACAGCGTCATTGTAGCTTGCTTTTTTACCCATTGGGTAGTAACCTTCAGATATTCTTTCTTGCTTTTTCATATATTCCCTTTTTGCCATATCGTGTTTCAAATGGTCAATATTCTTTAATTCAAAACTCAATTGATATTTCTGTGCGAAACGCTTCAATTGATTTAATACTTTATACCAAGATTCATCTTCCCCGTGAGTTTCTTCTTTCTCACTATTAGCTACTTCATCACTAAAGTATACACATAACTTATGTAATCCATCAATAGAGATGGTTACTTTTCCGTAATCCTCTCCGTCTTTGATAAAGTTAAATTGGAATACTTCTGCTTCTTCAGGAGTAGGAATCTCCTTACCTGAGGTATCTAGCATAGTAGGATCGAACCCTTTACTGTGTAAAAGGTTGAATAATGAACGGTTTAATGATTCTGAATTTTTTGGCATAATGTATTTATCTAACTTTAACCCATAACAGCATAGAAGGGCAATGGCATTATGACCTCATTGTGGTCACGAATTTGGTTCTCTAAGTCATAATGATAGTCACTTAACTGCTGTAGCATACGTGTTACTAACAAACTAGCCATAATCAAGTCGTCGGTGTCACCTACCTTAGCGGCATAACTACCACCGTGTGCCACAAACGCTTTTAATTCACTTATAAGACTGCGACTATTTACAGTCATTTTCTTGCTTTCAACTAGTGTTTTGAACTTAGCACAACTTGCTAGTTTACTCTTATTAGTTGTATTAAATCCCCTACGACCTTTGCCTACTTCACTGATAAAAATACCCGGGATATTACTTTCTCCGTATTCGTTCAATGAAACGATTGCGGCTTCACCAATTCCATTACATTCAATACTGTAATAGATGTTGTTAGGTTCATTCGTGCATTCAGCAATATGTTTGTTAATTTGAGCCAATAGTTTAATCTGACTAGGAATATCAGTTTTATTGTGTTTCCATTCACCCACTTGAGTAGTAGTGTTTGCTTCAAAGATTTGAATAGCTGACGGGTCACCACCTGTTCCAAGACTTGGATCTAATCCTACACAATAGATATTTCCTTTAGTGGGTTTCTTATACCAACGAACTTGTCCTATACGACTTACTGGCTCAATGCCTTCCATCATAATCAATGTGTTTGGATTAATCAATGTTTCATCAGCAATAATGAACTCGCAACCAATCTCTCGGTTAAAACGATCCTCACCAAGCTGTGACTTCATCTCAGATGCCCACTTATCATCTCGACCAGGCTGTTCGTTCCAAAATGCTCTGTATGCCCTGAACCCGTTAACTCCTACTTCAGTAGTGTTACCAAATTCATCTTCTGTCTTGTTAGCACCTTTCCAAATATAAGCAAATTGATCCTCATCACTGTTTGGAGTACTTGTGATAATAGCTTTACCACCGGTTGATAGTGTTGGTGTGATAGCTGTCCAAAATTCTTTAGCAATACTCGGTCTAACGAACGCAAACTCGTCCAGGTATAGTAGTGTGATAGACATACCTCGACCTGTATTTTCAGTAGTTGTTGCACTAACAATGCGACTACCATTCTCAAAATCTAATGAGCCTTTATTGTATGTTGTTACACCTGCTTTAATATGATCAGGACAGTTTTCATATGCATAGCGTATGCGTTGCATAATCTCCTGAGCGCCAGTGTATTTGTGTGCCGCAACTAAGATAGTACTGTCTGGAACAAACATAGCATACCAGAGTAAGTATCCTGCGGCAGAAGTTGACTTACCAGATTGTCGTGGCATCAAGCTGATCGAATAACGATAGTTGTGATATGTTTCAATCAATCGTTTTTGATAGGGCCAAGGATGATAGACCATACTACCTTTAGTAGGATGCTGTATCATAAAGAAGTTATCCATAAAATATAGATAACCTGTATCTGGATCACAGCATTTGATAAAATCCTGTAGTTCTTTATCAGTTTTAAAAACTGTTTTAGTGTAAGGATTTTTTACTAGTGATGGTGCGTTACTCATAGTGAGTATTTATGTGCCAAAAACTTAGTTAGTAAGTTCTTCCCAGCCCAACTTCCACAACAAATCGCTGTTGGCTTGAGTATACGACACTGCCAATGTTAATGTGCTAGGTGTACCACTAGCATCTCTCCATAATTGAATTCGTTTCTTAACATCTTCACTGATTTCAACTGCATCTCTACTGCTGGTCAATCCAGCATATACCACTGTTCCATCAGTGATAGTGTTACTATGTATAGCACTTTGAACAACTGATCCTGCAACATTGCTCCAACTAGTTGTAAAAGTAGCATTTTCAATCAATTGAAATTGACCATATCTAACATCAATCAGTAATAAATCAATTTGTGCTGGGACAACTACTGCATCAGGATATGCAGGATTCAATCTAATACTACACAGTGATGTTACTGTGTTAGCGGCGGAAACTCTAGTGGTACTAGTACCATTATTAACATACCCTATCTTAGTTGATGGAGTATACCCTCCTTCAGAAATAACAGTGCTACATATTTGTTTCATTGTGCTATTACCAGTTGTTGCACCAGTATTTGTTATTTCATATCTTGGGTTTAATGACGCGGTTGTCATATAAACAGTTGTGTTGCCAGGCTGATTAGCGTGTTGGAATGTGTGACATACAATAAATTGACCGTTGATTACAAAACCTACACGAACATTACCTACACCCAACCATTCAATGTCGCACCAAAATATTTGTGTCAATGTTGGATCTAGCACAATGCCTGACAATAAGGTATTTCCATTCCATGATGCTTGTGCAATTCTTTCTTCAACTACTACTCCGGTTGTGCTACTACGAATAACAAGATTAAGTGTAGTACCTACCGCTTCAAAATACACACCATTGTCAGTTGTAAAATAACCAACTCGTTGTCTTAGGTTTGCCTTAAGAGTAGCCATTGCAAATGTGTTCATTACTAATAAACTTTTGCCTGGCTGATATGCTTGAACAGTTTTAGATTGTCTAATCACACTACTACCACTAGTAGCAGAAACATTTAAATTAAATGAACTTTCGTTTTGAACATAAACTACATTGCCACCCGTAGCAGTGATATTACTAAATTGGTCACCGTCAATGTAACGATTTTGGCTGTCAAACAATGTGTAAGGTTCACTTACTCTTAAACGCCCGAATGCATCTAAGTTAGTTCCAGTGATTGCTACATTTGAGTTACCACCTGTTATTGTAGTATTGACATTACCTGATACGACCCAAGGATTAGTACCTTGAGTTACAGTTACATTACCACCTGTGATGTTTGCATTAACATTACCTGTAATTGCTGGCATTGTGCCAATATTAACATTACCTGTAACTCCTACGTTACCGTCAATAGTTAAACTACCACCACCATCTACTACGGTGACATTTGCGGTAATTCCTGCGACATTTCCAGTAACACTACTTACTGCTACTGTACCAGTTACTGCCGCATTGACATTGGGCATTGTGCCTATATTTACATTACCGGTAACTCCAACATTACCGTCAATAGTTAAACTACCACCACCGTCTACCACAGTGACATTAGATGATATATTGCTTACTGTCACTGTACCGGTTACTGCGGCATTAACATTGCCACCGGTAATATTAGCATTTACATTGCCTGTAATTGCTGGCATAGTGCCAATATTAACATTACCCGTTATACCAGCAAGATTACCAGTTAATCCAACATTACTACCAGTTACATTAGCATTAATGTTACCTGAAGTTACTACTACATTTCCTCCGATTGGTAAATAAGGAACATCAAGAATACCTGATGTTCCGACTTCATCTAAGTGAACGTGTACAGGATCTTCAGGAGAACTATTTACTGTTACTGTGCCTGGAATTTCAACATTACCAGTAATGATAATATTACCTTCAAATCCGGTACGGAGAAAAACGTTGCCTGATGCTTCGTCTAATGCTAATGCTTGATTAATGTTGCGTAAATACCACGGCGCAACATTGCTTGGTTCTGGATAAGCCATAAAAATACTCACTTGTAGTGAGTATTTATCTTAGTTTATTTAATATCTAACGGTCTGGCTTTAGTAGCTAACACACAATAATATTTTTCTTTTGATGTTACTAACTCACCAGTCTCGTTTGGAGTTTGAACATCAAATTCTAAGTTGTTAAAGAAATCAATATTGAATCCGCAACGTGACAACAATGCGGCTAACTGTTGCTCACCTAATATGCTGTAATGATTTAAATTCCATTCGTGTCTGCGGTCACAGTTTGGTGCGGGAACTTCAATATAAATTTTACCATTTTGTTTTAAAACACGATTGTATTCCATTATACTAAAGATAGGATATGGACTATGTTCTAGTGCGTGACGTAAGAATATGAAGTCAACACTTTCATCAAAGTATCCATCTTTCTGCGGCAGAAAACTTAAATCATATTTTGCAATTTTGTGACCCTTATCTTCACAAATCTTAATATCACCGGGACTTAATGTGACTCCGGTAACATCTGTATAGTTGCGAGTTTTCATCTCATCCAAGAAATAGCCCGGGCCACATCCCAAATCTAATATTTTACTATTTTTTGGTAAGTTAATCGGGTCTATGTATTTTAGAACTACTTCTTTGGTAAGATTTTCGTGCATTGGGCTGTTACCCTCATCATAGATGTGAGCAGTATACAACCATTCGTTGTAAAATTTTAATTTGATTAAGTCAAGGGTGTTGTTAATGTCAATCATTGAGATTCCTGTAATTTGATATAATTACTTATTCTCAAAACTGACAGTGAAATTATTTTCTTTTGTAACCTTTAAAGGGTTTAATTATGCTTTGGGCATTTGTATCGGGTAATTCTTCACTATCTAAATCACCATTATTTAAATCTATGTATTCTAAACCGGCAGCCTCATATGCTAGCTTAAGCATATCTTGTTCTTCTTTAGTGTAAGGATGTGCAGTGTTGTGTTTACCTACCCAACTTTCAGCGGGCATGTCAATTGGATTTATTCCATCACTACTTGCTACAGCCATCATTAAACGATTTAAATCATATTGTCTGTCATAGCTGTCTATTTTCTTTGAAAAAATATTTAAACCTCGGGAGGCATGTTGTTGCTGTTTAGTTATTTTGCCAACTTTAGCTTCGGATATAAATTCATTTGCTCTCATTTTCTTTTATATCCCTTGAATCCCTTTATTGGACTATCTATACCGGTATCAGGTGTTTCTTCGCTATCTTTACTAGTAACTAATATTTTACCTGAAAGACCCATTTCACCTAAAGCAAAATCAATATCTTCTTCTATATCTGGATTCATATATCCAGACACTAATTGATTCTCTCCCCAAACAGACTCTTTATCCATTTTAGGTATATCACCATTACGAACAGCTCTAGCACCTGCTAATGCAACAGCAAATCTATATTGCAAATATGCATTTTGATTTTGTAATTGTGGTATTACCCAAGTAGCAGGTAATGGTTTAGTAATCCTGTCAGGCAAACTATTTTGCTCAGTTATAAACTCTTTTGCTCTCATTTAATTCTCTGTTGTTAAGATATCATTATTCTCTGTACCCAACACAGAATCAACATATCCGTTTAGACCAATATCAACACCAGGAGTTATTTCACCAATGAATGTAACCTGAGATGCTATAAAGTGTAGTATGAATGTATTTGCAATAGGGTTAGCTAAAATTCTAACATTACCTCCACTTACATCCATATTATATCTAGTCAGTGCATTACCCGCAAACGTCATAGCATAACCAGTAAACTTTACTGCATCATTGTTATTAGTAAGTTGTGCTGAAATAGTAATCTGCTGGCTGTCAGGTGTTCCTGGATCACTTGAACGAATTTGAAATGATCCTTGAGTAAATGCATTTGCAGGATACTCATAGATAACTTGTCCGGCAGTCAATCCGCTTGTGTAAACATTACTTGTATTAACCGTAGTAAAGAATAGATTACTAAAGTTATTGTTAATCTTACCAAATGCTACTCGTAATGGATCACCTAAACCATCGTTAGGTGTTACACCGATGTTAATGTACTCTTGTGCCCCGTATGGGCCTTCAGTAGTAGTAAATGATAATAATTGAGGTTCAGTGTAAGTAGATTCAACAAGTTGTGTCGTATTGAATATAACTTGGCCAATATTTAAAATATTTTGTGTGCCACCATTGTTAGACACATTGCCTTCTGGAAATTGTGAGGAATCAATTAACTCTACGTTAGCACCGATTGTAGTGAATAAATTAGCAAAATTGTTGTTAATTTTATCAAATGCTAAACGAAGTGGATCACCGGACCCATCGTTTGGTATCTCACCTGTTTCAATAACTTCTTGTGTCATTATAATTCCTAGACTATAATGTATTTATCAGTTTCCAAACATACCTTTGGGTTGTTGAATGATAACTTGTCGCTTACTACGTTGTATTTCTTGTAGTGCTTTTATAGCTTGTATCTTTACTTCGTTGTCTGAACTCTTAACCATTTCAGTTAGTGCCGCAATACGTGCGGCTTCTGCTACAGTAGCATCACGACTCAATGACTTTTGTGCTTCTACATACACTGGATAGTTGTCTACTGTTGCACAACCAGTCAATAATAAACACAATGCTAATAATATGCTACTATTTTGCGATACTATCATAAATTTTCTTTTGTGCATTATACCAATCCTGCCATCCATCTACTTTTGCACTGCACTCCCAATACAATGAATAGTTATGTACAATAACTTTCATCATTTCAGTAATAGCTACTTTGTCACCTTCAATCTTCTTGAGGTCTTCACATTTCTTCATAAGTTCAGGGGTAGCATTAGGAAACTTTTGCGTGACAGGAACTGTAGTAGAACATCCTGCAATAAACAATAATGAAATTAATAGATATTTCATTTCTTTGCCTCCGCAGCCTTGTTCAACTCAGCGGCTTGATTGTGTATGTCAATGAACTCTTTAGGGACAGGACAGTTTTCAATGTACTTGATAACTTCTTCTCTCCTAATTCTTTCAGGACCTTCTACTTCTTTAATTATTTCTTTTGTATTCCATTTATCAACATACTTGATAATGTCGCGGCCCTTTTCACGGATGATTTTAGTCTTTTCTACGACTTTTTCTTGGATCTCTATATTAGTATTAGCTGATTTTGCTTCAGCTTGTGCTACTTTAGCTTCCATCTCTTTGACTCTAAGTTCCCATTCTTTATAGTCGGCTAAGCCGCCCTCAAGATAGACACCTAATACTAGAACTAACAGGCTTATGACCTGAATAGCTAGTTTATAAGCTTTAACAAAAGGAATGAATCCTAGGACGAATCCTGCGATTGTGCCCAAAATACCCAATCCAAAGATTGTATGTATTGCGGCTTCGGGTAGTATTGATAATATCCACATACACTTATTTATACGAATAAATAATATAACAATGAAAAAACTGATAAAAATAGAATCTGTAAAAACTACTCCTTTTAAAAAAATTGATTGGAAATTAGGTAATGTGTGTAACTATGATTGTGCATACTGCTACCCACTAGAAAAAAACGGTAGTTTACCGTTCGTTGATATAGCTACAAATAAGGCAGTTGTAGACAAATTATGTGATATGTATTCCGGAGAAAAAATACTGTTCAATTTTACCGGAGGAGAGCCCACTTTATATCCAGAATTATACGAACTGTTATCTTACATAAAGAAGAAAAATTCTGAGCATTTTATAAGGATCATAACTAATGGTAGTAGAACGTTAAGATGGTGGAATGAGTTTTTAGAAGATCCGGTAGTAGATAATATATTATATACTTTTCATTATAGTCAGGTCAAAGATGTTGACAAATTTATTGAAGTAACAAACGCTATTCAACACAAAGAGATAGAAGGATTGATATTTTTTACAAGCACCGATGTTGACTTTGATTCAATACAAGAAAAATTTGAGTATATATCTGACAGAGTAGGGATAGAATGTCATTTGAAGAAAATACACGGACCTATTTTGAACAAATATAGTTCTTCACAAGAACAAATATTACAAACTACCCGTGTTAAACATGGAAAATTAGCTGGTACAAAAAAGAAACATAATAAAGAGTTCAAACATCACGGTAAACTATATTACAATGATGGGACTGACGAACTTATAAAAGATCCTCAACTTATTTTTATCAATAATCAAAACAAATTTTTAGGTTGGGAATGCTCTATAGGTATAGACAGATTGGTAATATTAGTTGATACCGTATATCGAGGAGTGTGTAAAGTTGGTGGACCAATAGCATCTATTTTAGATGATTTTACTCCGACAACTAAACCAGTATTGTGTAACATAAAAACTTGTAATTGTGGTGGAGAATTTTTTGAAACAAAAAACCAACGTATCGTAATTAATTATTAAAGGAACAGTATCAATTTTTATATTTCTTAGTATATAAATTACCAGAACAATAACAAGATTCATATGGGCATTTTACATATTCATCAATAAATGATACTTCATCTACATCCAAGTCAGCAATTATACCGGATATTTTACAATCCATTTGTCCTCGTCTACACAAATTATTTTCTACGGTTAATACATCATTATTAACATTACACATCCAATTTAAAAAATGATTTTGATTTTGTTTAATTAATTCTTGTGCCCCACTAAACACCTCAACTGTACCATTATCATATGTGATAGCAATTTTATTTTCATATTGATTTTCCAATGGTATATCTGATTGAGTTTTATTTAATTTTTTACCAAAATATGATTTTTTGATATATTCTATCTGTGCGTCTGTAAGGTTTAACTTTATATCATAATGACCAGGGGAATTCATATGCTTAATTTCAATTTTACTGGCTGTATTTTCTAGTAAAAAACTGAGTGATTCCATTACTAAATCCATAGTAGTATGTGTATTTGTATGGGTTATAAAACAATTAGTTTTTGTAGGTTCATCATGGAATAAATTTAAAACTTCTGCTACGTGTTTATAATTGGTCGTTTGTTCGGGATGATATGTAACATACAATGAATCTAAAATTTTTGCATCTTTACATTCTTTCCACCATCTCAATGTCCTGCTTCCATTAGTAATTAAACATATATAAGCCCCCTTAGATTTTAAGTAAGACAATAATTCAATAAACTCAGGGAATAATGTGGGTTCACCACCTGTCAATATAAACCAAGGGTTAGGACCAGTCGCACTAAGTAATTTATCTACATACATTTTATAGGTGTCTATTGACTTCCATCTTCTATCTCCTATCTTGTGTTCTGGGCCACAAAAAGAACAATTATAATTACAAACGTTATGTAAAGACCATTCAATGGTTTTGTGAGTTGTAGGTCTTACTTTTTCTGATGCTATGGGGATTATATTCATATATTATTTATAAAACTCATAGACCTTGTCAACTACATAGTCTACTTCTGCATCGGTCAATTCTGGATACATCGGGAGACTTAGTACTCCCCTAGAAAGCATTACACTAGTGCTTAGTAAATCCGGCTTTATTAAACTCTGTCCAGTGGGTAAATCACCTAATACATACTCATAATGAACTTTGCTATCTATCCCGTGTTCTTTTAGATGTGATTGTAATCTATTTCTATCATCCAGGTACATTACAAACTTCTGATGTGCGTGAGGGTCTACTGTATCTGACAAACAACGTAAAGGTAGTTCTTTAAACTTATCACACCAATACTTCGCTATTTTACCTCTACGCACTTGCCATTCATCTATGTACTTTGCTCTAACTAATATCTGAGCACAATCTTGTTCACTCATCTTACTGTTAGTTCCTACATCATGGAACGCAGGCTTATTGTTGTCTCTATGTGTTGCGGCAAACAAATATAGTTGTTCATCATTGGTAACGATTGCACCACCGTTACCTGAACTAGGTAAGTTCTTTGTAGGGTCAAAGCTGATAGACATACCACTACCCACGTCACCGTCACAAACTAACCAGTGTTGTGCTCCGTCTACAATCACTGCATTTGCGCTAGCATATCCTGCAATAGGCCATGGCTTACGTCCACCGTAACCCATCACACAAGTATATCCCTTTAGACTATTCTCTACATCAATGACACCGTTCTTATCTGTGTCAACTAAATCTACATCCCATCCTGCAGTCAGTAATGAGTTCAGTGTTGCTGGATAAGTTAAGTTAGGTATACGAATCTTAGGATTATTTTTAAATGTTTCTAAGTGTTTCTTTTTCTTGTATCGTGCGATAATCTCTAATGCTTGTGTGCCACTATGTACAGTGATAGCATACTTTGTTTTAGTTCTGTGCTTAAGCCATTCTTCAAACGAGCGGGTATAATGTCCACCTACAAGCTGGCCATCTTTAAGGGCACGGTGAGTTGCATCAAGCAACTCTTCACCAATGTTCTTATACTGTCTTGCTAGACCAAAGTGGGGGATTTGCATTTTTTTGCCCAAGCTATATACCCGCCATTAGCAACAGACCATGGGCAATATTGTTCCCATAATGCCTTTGATTGGTCAGGATATTCTTTCATCAACTTGTCTATATTGATTCTAGATTTATATCCATCTAGAGTCCAATCGTGTGCTTTTAATGCGGTTTCTAATTCGTTCATTTTATTTTATCTTGCCAATAACTTGATGTACTAAGCCAATCATAATATTTTTGAAAGCCTTCTTCTACATCTACTTTAGGATCATATCCAAAGTCTTTACGTGCCGCATCAATGTTTAATGCACCACGACTTGGGAAGTCTGCGTCTTTGTCTTTAACTACCAATGTCCCGCCGCCAGCTAACTTCAATGCTAGTTGTGCGGCTTCTAACAATGTGCGACTGTGGCTCTTAGTAATGTTGTATGTTTTGTTCTCTGTATTATCGCTTAATGCGGCTGCAACAATGCCATCTGCGGCATCTTCAACATAAGTAAAATCTAATGTTTCATTAGCACCATTGACATTTAGTGTTCCACCACGCATTGCTGTTAACATAAACTTGGCAATCACACGATCCTCAACATCTAACGGGCCATAGACAGCACTTGGACGAATGATAGTATGACTGAAACAATTACGACGGCTATAGTCTTTGACAAGATGTTCACCTGCCAGTTTCATAATGCCATACTGTCCTTGTGGCTTACAGTTATAATCTTCTGTTACATCATCAGTAAAGTCACCGTATACCATTGAACTACTGATATAAACAAATTTCTTTACTTTATGTTTCTTACTAGCTTCACATAGATTCAATAGACCTTCCATCATTGTTTGTGCTCCCAATCTAGGATTAGCATTAACAACTTTTTGTCTAGGGAAGCTTGCCATATGAATTACAATATCAAACTTGTATTTTTCAAATAACCAATCAATACTATCACTAGAAATATCAATGGCGTGAATACTTCCAGGTTGAATTTTCTTCAACCTTTCTGTCATTAGATAGTCAATTTCATCTTGTGGGATGATACCGTAGTTAGTTCGTATATCGGTAATAGCAACACGGTGCCCCATACGTTGTAATCTATCTACTACGTTATGTCCAATAAGTCCTAATCCGCCTGTAACTAATATATTACTCATATTTTAATTTCCAAAATGTTAATTGTTTGTGTGTTAGATATGCTCTAATCTGATATACATAACTATAATCGTATAGGTCATTGTTACGATGCCAACTGGGTGCGGGATTAGAGTTTTCCATTATCCATTTACCTGCTTCTGTCTCTTGCCACTCCCATATAGGCTGTGCAACCATTAGATCAGGATCTTCAACATCACCCATTCGAATAGTGTGAACTACTTGAGTAATAGATACTGATTCTTCTCCGGTATCAGACACTTGTACCTGATACTTAGGTCTAGTAAATTCTTCTTCAGACTGCCATTGGTGCTTTGATAGGGCCATGACTTTGATAGTTTTCTAAATGTATATCTGCCATTGTCATATCAAAGATGTTTGTCTTTGAAGCATTTAACATCAATGTTGGCAATGGATATGGTTCACGTGTTAGTTGTTCTTTAACCTGTTCAATGTGGTCTTTATAGATATGAGTATCACCTGTACTGATTACAAGTTCACCTACTTTTAGACCACAGTGATGTGCCAATAGATGCGTAAGTAATGCATAAGAAGCAATGTTAAAAGGTAAACCCAAGAACACATCAACACTACGCTGATACATATGGCAAGAAAGTTCTTTATTTTTGTTGACATAGAATTGACTCATAACGTGACAAGGGGGCAATGCCATTTCGTCTAACTCGCTCACGTTCCAAGCACTTAGTATGTGCCTGCGCCCATTAGGATCTTCAGTTAATCCTTTAATGAGATTTGCCAATTGGTCGATTTCAATCTTGTCAACTGCGAGGCGTGTACCACCCTTGTGCGCTTTACCCATATCTTTTTCGACACGGTATTTGTTCCAGTGACGCCATTGTACCCCGTAGACACGACCGAGATCACCTTCGAATTTTGCTTTATCTTTCCAATACGGTGCAAGCGCATTGGGCGTCCAGATAGTAGCCGCTCCTTCACGTGTGCTGTGGGTAATCTCTGCCAATCTACGTTCATCACTGGAGCCTTCAATAAACCAGAGAAGCTCACCGACACAAGCTTTCCAAGCAAGTTTCTTAGTAGTGACTGCGGGAAAGCCCCTACGCAAATCAAAGCGAAGATGACGTCCAAAAACACTATGGGTACCAATACCAGTTCTGTCATCTTTAATTTCTCCATTGTCTAGTATGTCTTGTAGTAATTCGTGATATTGTTTCATTCTTTAATCCTTATTGACCACATTGTACTATTTTGATAAAATGTCGCAGTGGTTTTATACATTACTTGAAGAAGTTTAACGTTAGTAATAACGTCAGGATAACGGTCATGATAATCATGACCGCATATCAATCCATCTTCTTTCATAAAATTTTTAAAATAAAGAATACTTTTTAGATCACTAGGATTTGTATGGGCCGCATCTATGAATAATAGGTCAATCTGTTCGCCTGCATACGGATACACTATTTGTTCATTTTCTAGTTTCAATAGAGTAATATTTGGATAGTCTTTTGTGTTTTTTAAAAACTCTTGTTCTTTATTATACACTTTACCTAATTGCCAAAAGTCACCAGCTGGAAAATACCACTGCACTGTGTTTGGGTGTGTCCAATCTTGAAAATAATCTATACAATAGATTTTTACTGAAGGATATGCTCCTTCAGCAAATGCTACAGCCGATCTACCAAACCATGAACCTAATTCAACAATTACCCCATTTTTTGGAACAGTTCTAGCCCACTCATATAGGATGTCTAAGTCTTTTTTAGATGTTAACCCAGGTACAGAGTATGATTTCATAATTTACCTAATAGTCTGTCTGTCTCTGGTTGTACGGTGTCTGCAATACTTTGAACGTTGAGAACAAATTCTACACTCACTATTAAATCATCTAGTTCATCTAGTTTGCGACTGACTGCTTCTTCTATTTGGTCTGGGTCCAACCCTTGTGATAGAAATTTTTGAATATTGATAGTCTGTTGTTTTTTACCTTGAAGTTTGATAATCAACTTCTTAATAAATTCTACAGGTATTTTATTCTTTTCTACATCTTCAAGGATATGTTCCCATTTTGAAATGAATTCTGGTGACATTAGACACTAACTTTTGCTCTTGGTTTTTTAACTTTACCTGGTTTGGTTTCTATAACTGCAGGTTGTGCAATAGTAGGATCTAAACTTTTTGCCTCATCGGTCAAACGCTTTGCTTCTGCTAGTAAGCCCTTTGCTTCACGTTCCATTTTCTGTGCTTGCTCTAATCGTTGTTTGGCTAGTGAAGCGTCGCCAAGTAAATCACCAGTTGGTGTTACTGGGTTTTGATTACCGCGCATTCTACGAACTACATCAGCTGGATCTTGCATTCCACGACTGTCATCCAATTCTTGTAAACGCTTAACTGCGCTTTCACCTTGTTGCATCTCATCTAAAATCTTATTCAATTCATCTAATCGAATTGTTTGATTTGGTGATGGTGTCATAACAATTGCTGATGTTTGAACCTTCTTTAGTTGACCTTCTAAGTGCAATACCTGTAGAATTGGTCTACCATCTTTAGCATATGTTCTATTCAATGCATCTGCTAAATGCTCGCTATTTTGTCCAATATCACTCTCAATGCATTTGATGAGTGGATCGTGAACGTGCTGATTTAATGTCTCTGTATATGTGACCAAGCACATATGAACTTCATTAGGCACTTCTCGAAATACTATTGCAACTTTTCTATCTCCGTGTTTACCAACGTGTCGTGTAAAACTCATAGTTATGTTCTCCTCTTATATAAGCTTAAGATATTTAATAGATATTTGATATGCTGAAATTTTTTACGACCACTTGAGTTCATAAAATGTAGCATCTGTGGGGTTTTCAAAGGCAATGTTGCCCAAATAATAGTCTATTAAAAACAAGTGACTGGTTTGAATAATGCAAAATCTTCCTTTAAGATTATCTAATACCCATTGTTTAGAATCTGTTGTTAATGGAGTAGAAGCTAATATAAAATGTTTTGGACAAAAATCTATTTCTCTTTTACCAAACCAAATATATGGATCAATTTCATATTCTGTCATTTAGTTAAGTTGTCCAACATTTTATACTTTTCCCAAGCGTCAACTACTGCAGGTGTAGTATTATCATTGGTGGGTACAACTTGCATCCACAATCCTTGACCTAGCCTTGCTGGATGATTATACTGATAATGATGACCTTCTTTGCGGCCTTCATTATCAAATACTCTAGGTTGATGAATCCTACCTGAGTAATATAATCTAGTAGCCAATTCTTTTACTTTGGTCAAATCATAATCAGTAAGTGAATATGAATAAGTAGTCCGAGACACCGGTGTACCTTCTGCGTGATATTGTTCTACTACTTGCATAAAGGTTTCGTAGTTAGGACACAATGTGCGTGTCACAATGAACATTACATCTTCCTCGGACACTTCGTTTGCCATTAAACTATTCAAGCATCCACCGAGGCTTGTACCAATATACATCATACAATCATCTTTCTATTTTGTTTAACGTAGTCACTATACACTTTTTTACCATTCTCTCTAATCCATTCAACAACAGGTTGAGGATTATCGTTAAATGCTTCTTTAAGTTCATCATAATTCATTGTACTATTGAATTCATAAATTTCATACGCACGTTGACTATTAACCTTTGCACGTAGTAGCATCATTTGCAATGGAATACCTGATGGCTGATCGGGGGTTCGTTCTTCTTTGAGGATAGCAACAACCTTTTGCTTCTCCCATTCATTGTACTTACTCATATGCAAGTCAACATCATATAAGCATTCAAGACCTAGCATATCCCACATTGCTAGATAGTGTTTAGTTTTCTTCTTTCTTAAGTATGACATATAACATTTCTGCTTTATTAATAGCGTTTGCCAATGAAGGTTCTGTTTCTGCTAGTTTAAGAATTTCTTTCCACTGATACCATTTTGTAATATAATTTTGTGTAGTATCTTCTTTAATCATTGTACGATCCGACGATCCACTCTTACGTGAGTAGACCGTCTTACCGCCATCTGGACTTTCGTAAATGATTATTTCTTCACTGGATTTAATCATCTACGTCTTTCATCATTCCCAAGAATCTAACTAAAGCAATAACAAAAAGCCAACATAATCCCATTATAAGCAATGAGATTATAATGTAGTCAAGCCAGCTCATTATTTTTCATCATAGATAGCAAACGTACCGAATGGGGGATTCGGGTTCTTATCACCGTGAATGATCCAAGTTGTATCACAATAATCTGGATCACCCCAGCTACCGCAGGGATAACCATCAGTGAATACAATCAATCGTTTTGGATCAATTGCATTCTCTTTCAAGTAAGTGAAAATACAATCAAAGTCAGTACCACCACCACCCATTGGCTCATATTCTTCAATGCTTTCCATATTCTCACTAGAGAAATCTTTTGGATTATATGTATCAGTATCAAAGCAGAATACGTGGACCTTGTAACCATCGAACGCATCCATCATACCACCAATTTCACCTAAGAATTGTTGTGCTTGTTTGTTGCTAATTGAACCTGACATATCAATAGATACGACAACATCAATTTCCTCTCCCGGTGTCATACCGGGCATAATAGCATCCATATGCCAACCTCTACGTGAGGGACGCATCCAACTATAGTCAGTGCGAATAGCACTTGTCAAATTAGTTTGAATCAATTCACGCCAAGGCATAACTGGGTTAGTATGTTGACGAATCAATCGTTCAACACCCAAGGGCAACTGACCTGCTTCTGCACTACTTGCGGCATTGATAATAGCTTGCTTAACTTCTTGGCGAACACGCTCACGCTCTTCGGCACTCATTGAGGGACGCTTGCCTTTACCCTCTTTATCTCCGTCACCATCACTATCACCATCACCATCCATATGG
>Ga0214163_1000447_pt1 | contig 19296 bp, 11 predicted proteins | sample LakMenepilimnion_2_FD_153001 | JGI IMG/M metagenome (GOLD analysis project Ga0214163, IMG submission 153001) | Freshwater microbial communities from Lake Mendota, WI - Practice 15JUN2010 epilimnion v4 | ecosystem: Environmental > Aquatic > Freshwater > Lake > Epilimnion/Euphotic zone | place... | reverse complement strand
CGTCGGTAGCCTTCGAGTGGGTGTTTGTCGTGGAAGTCAAGAATCGCTTGCTTTTCCCATTCCTCGAGCCACCAGTCCCGGGGTGTTTTGCCGTTATGGACATTGATCTTTCCGTAGCGTTTGAGCCATGTGTGGTACTTGATTGTGGACAGCTTTGCCCACTTGAGCAAGTCTTTGCATGGCAGTTCGGAACGCGTAGACCAATACTTCATGTAGTCGACGATCTTGTCGCGAATGTCATGGGCCGGTAAAGCTTCACTGGCAAACTCCTTCTAGAGGTCCCCATTGGCTTTTTTTGCCTTGACGTTCTCCTCCATGAGTTCCGCGATCACCTCACTTTTGTGGATGAGTTTCTCTTCGAGCTTCTTGATCCGTTGGTCTTTGATTTCGTTTTACTTCGCTTCCGCCTTTCGGGACCCCCTTTCGGAGTTGGCGGATTTTTCGAAAGCCCGCTCTGCCTGGTCAACGACCAAAGCGACCCATTGATGGATCTGCGTCGGTTGGATCGACAGCTCTTGGGCTATTGAAGAGATCGGCTCTTTGTCTTTTAGGTGCCGTCGAAAGATGGCGGCCTTCTGCTCAGCAGTGAATTTTCTACGTGTTTTGCTCATCGAATTCCTCCAGGAAACAGGTTATGTTAGCCTAATCAGAGGGAATTCCATTTTCTAGGGAGACAAAGCACTAGAAGGTTAGAACCTTTGACCCAAAAATTCTGCGGAATGGCCATGAGCCTAGGATTGTTGAAAACCAACCAAATTGCTCAAATCTAAAAGTGGATATCCATGCGAGTTTGGAACACATTCAGATCTCCAACTAATGAATTTCTATGTAGCTGAATCGGCGAAGCATTGATCATCATGCGTACATTATCGTTCAAGTACCAATTCACTCCTGCCGTACAGGCTCGTGCATAACCTGATATCCCCCTAATTCCATCCGCTCCCTGAATGTTTATGTCGTTCCATCGGAACGCAACTTCCCATGCTCCAGAACCTTCGAATCCCTTTCCTTTTCTTGATAGAAAAGGAGAACTAACCTTGGTCGGTCCAAATGTTCCCATTGCACGATTCCATCGACGATGCTCTCCGGTCAGAAAATAACTAGCTTGTACGTAACTGCCGTGTGAAAGATTCGTTTGGCTATCTAGGTCGACCCAAGTTGCTATATATTCTCCTTGCAGATTCAATGGGCCAATCGTCCTAGTAGTTTCGATGCCGAATAATTGCACGGAATCGACGTTGTTGTTTAATAAATGAAGAATATTCGGCGTCCCAATTGGATCGCCCTTCGATCGGAACTCAGATAGAAAGTTCAATGGCTTTACCGGATAGTTCAATCGATCATCGCGCGGATCGCGATAACTATAGGATGAGCCTACTTCCCAGTAGTCATCCCCGTCGTTATCGTCGTTAAAATAGGGGAGCCATGTGGTACGCCCCGTAACCGCACGACCTCCCGAATCAGTAGCATCCGCTCCATAGAAATTCGTCTGGTCGCGAAACGCGCCTAGAGCCCAAGTAATTGTTTCGGCAGAATTGTGGTTGTAAAACATGATCCCCCAATTGCGAGAAGGATCAAAGGATGTGTTGAAAGCACGCTCCATGAAAGTATAGAAATTGGAACTCGTCTGCGCTTCAAGACTGAAAGGCTCGCGAAACTGGCCCATACGCACAGTCCCCAAAAAGGGAACACTCAATAGGTTTCCATACCCGTCAAAAAGATTCGGATGACCGGGTGCACCTAACTCAAAGTCTAACCTTAATTCGGTGTTCTCCATGAACGAGCCGTCAAATCCCAGCCGCGCTCGTCTCATGAATACGCCATCCTCGATGTCTCCATCGTATATAGTCTTCCCGTCTTCACCTTTGACGATCAATTGGTCCCGATTGACCTGACTTTGATGAAACCAGTTAGCGTCGGCGTGAAGCCGACCTCGTGGCTTGATTACCGGCTTCTTCTTGTCCTCCTCTTTTTTCTTCCCCTCGCTGGCAAGCCGATCGGAGTACTCTTTCTCGATCTGTTCAATCCGCTTGAGCAACTCTTCATTGGATTGTGGTACTGGAGGCGTCTCAATGGGATGATTCCAGTAAGGGGTTCCGACGGTCATGCCTGGAGGCGTAATTGGATCGATTGCCGCGTGCGATTGCAGCGGCTCAAATACGATTTGTGAATGGGCTGTCTGCCCGGAGAATAATGCCATAGAAGTCATCTGCGCCCAAAGCAGTACACTCGCAACGACTCTAAAGCCGATTGGGTCGTGGATAACTGATACCTTTTTTGTACACCTTCGAGTGACATCAAACATTTTTTTCCCCTATCAAATAGTTCTCGGCAGGAAATTTTCACCGCGAGGTTCTTTGGCTTAACACAGCCCAATCCTCTTCGTCCAAGTCCTAGAAATTTATCGACCGCTACAATCCGCATATAAAGCAATCCCATCTTAGGCAGCAGAACCCCCTCAGATTACCACGTCGCACCGCGCCAAAGACAGGGTTTGCTAGCAAGCGACCTTGACTGCTTTTACGTTTGTACCAAGGATTTCGTCAGAATTACTACAGATCCCCCCCGCAACACTAAGTTATCGCGATCCATTCCAACGATAACTATCCCCAAGTTGTTAATGGACTGGTGGTTGGAATTGTTCCCGTAATAACTAGCGATTGCGACTTCCGTCTGATGCCTTCTTCTCATGGAGCCAGTATTCAAGCTATCGCGTTTTAGATCACCGAGGAAAATGCGAGCGGGTCCCCCTATAAGTCAATTATTCGTAGAGAAAGTAAACACAGAAGTTAGAACGTAAAATGCCGCAGATCGCTCTGGGCAACATCGCCGTTGCTACCGTTGCTTGCAGTGACTCGCGAAAAGGACGGATCGATCAATTGCCCTAAAGCCAAGGAAGGTAATATGGGATTCAGTAGCGTAAAATTTTTCAGTCGAAATTGTATCATCGGGAAGCTTGCTATTCTCTGCCTGATCGCTGGGAATTCTCCGGGCTTTGGTGTTGCACAAGAGCGACTGCGAGATTCCAGAACCATTGCGAATTGGATGGGCTATCAACAGGCCTCGGAGGACGACGACTCGCTGAACTCTGAGCGACCAACATTCACCCCGAATAGTACTTCGCTGGGAAGAGGGGTCTTTCAGGTGGAAACCGGATACATGTATACGCGGTCGTCCGCAATTGGTGCTCCCGCGATGGTTTCCCATCAGTTGCCGGAAACGCAGTTGCGTTGGGGGATCTTTGCCGATTGGCTTGAATTCAGGATTAGCCAAGCGTTCTTAATCCAAGAGGAACTCAATACTCGACTCAATGGTGCCTCAGATACGCAGGTCGGATTTTTGATTGCGCTGACAAAGCAGAAACACTTTGTGCCGGAATGTTCCTGGATATCGTTTGTTTCGCTTCCAAGTGGGAGCAGTTGGGCGAGTGATGGAATAACACGAGGGGGATCCGCGTTGAGTTACAGTTGGGGATTTCTAGACACCTGGACATTGGGTGCTAGTACCCATATGAACTCAGAGATCGACGATCAAGATTCATCCGCGTATCTGGCCACTTACCAGTCTTGCTATTTGAAGCGAGGTATTGGCGAGAAAGCAAGTGTTTACGGTGAGTGGTACGCTTCATTTCCTTACAAGGCGACCACGGCGATTCCCGAACACTACTTAAACACAGGCATTTTGGTACTCATTCGTGAAAACCTGCAATGGGATGCTCGAGTAGGCATGGGCTTGCTAGACGACGGATCGAATTCTTTTGCGGGAACCGGCCTTACGATCCGATTCCGATAAGATTGCTGGTTTTTACTGGAATATCTTGAAGCAAAACTTACAAGCGTATTATCCTCGCTGAGATACCTTTAAAGAACTACTGAGTAGCAAGCATGTGGTTAATCCGGTTGTCGATCCGAAATCCTTACATGGTTGCATCCTTGATGTTGATGCTTACTGTATTAGGCACCTTATGCTTGTTTCGCATTCCAGTCGACATTCTACCAACCTTCGATGCGCCAGCAGTCCAAGTGCTGACTTACTTCCCGGGTATGCCTGCCGAGTCAGTAGAAAAGACCATCACCAATCGGATTGAGCGGTGGGTCAATCAAGCGCCTGGTGCTAGGCAAGTGGATTCTCGATCCGTTCCTGGAGTTAGTGTGGTCAAAGTATATTTCCGGGAGGATATCGATCCGAATGAAGCCTTAACATTGACCAACTCACTGGCGTTGGGAGCCCTGCCGAATCTCCCTCCGAACACGCTTCCTCCCGTCGCGTTACCGTTTGATGCTACAGGAACTCTGCCGGTCGGTATCTTGACCGTCGAGAATCGCAACATGGGAGATGCGAAGCAGAAGGACGTCGCGAGAATTGACGTCCGAAACATGCTTGGCTCCGTCCCTGGTTGTATAGCTCCTGTGGTCGTAGGGGGGCAAGATCGCAGTGTGATGGTTTATTTGGATCAACCAAGCATGGAATCAAGGGGTTTGGTTCCAATGGACGTGGTGCGTGCCTTGCAAACTGGCAATTTTATGACCTCACCGGGTACCGCTTATTTTGGCGACCAACAGTTGCTCATCGATAGCAATTCAATGGTCGAATCGGTTGAGCAACTCAATGAACTCCCTCTTTCCTTGCAGGCGGGCAAGCAGATTCGTTTGCGGGATATTGGAGAAGCAAGAGATTCGTCACTCATTCAAACATCTCGGGTTCGGATCGATGGTGAGAACGAAGTTTTCGTTCCAATCTACCGGCAGCGAGGTTCGAGTTCATTGAGCGTCGTCGACGGAGTTCGAGAGTTCATTCCTGAGATGCAGGAAAAGTTGCCTGAGGGAACGAAACTTGCTTTGGTGATGGATCAAACGCAAACGGTTCGAAATGCGCTCAATTCTTTATTTGAAGAAGCGGTCATCGGAATTGGATTAGTCGCCTTGATGATCCTTGTTTTCCTGGGCAATTTCAGAATGACGCTCATCGCCGTTCTTTCGATACCTCTTGCGTTATTGGGCGCCGTAATAGGGCTCTACCTCACGGGCAACACAATCAATGCGATGACATTGGCGGGACTGGCTCTAGCGATCGGACCGCTAGTGGATGATGCGATCGTAGAGCTTGAAAACAACCACCGAAATTTTCAAATGGGTAAATCGCGCATCCAATCAGCTGTGGATGGATGTAAAGAGGTGCTCATCCCGGTCCTTGTAGCTTCATGCACAACGGTCATCGTACTGGTTCCATTGGCATTCATGCCTGGAATTGCGGGGTTTCTCTTTCGCCCTTTGACGTTCGCTGTTGCCTTCGCCATGCTTACATCGTTCCTGCTATCTCGAACATTCGTTCCGATGGCTTGTGCGAAATTCCTCCCTAATAACCACCATGAAAATGGTTTAATCGAGAGAATTACCAAGCCGGTTCATCGGTTCTTAGATTCTCTGCTGCGTGTATACGAGTTTGCGTTAAGGTTATCTATGCGCTATCAATGGAGTTGCATTGCGTTGGTAAGTCTATTGCTACTATTTTCGCTTGGGCTAATCGATCGTATTGGCCAGGAATTTTTCCCCCAGGTGGATTCGGGACAATTGACGATGCGTCTGAGAGCCCCGTCGCAAAATAGGCTCGATGCCACCGAGCGCAGGGTTGCGGAAGTCGAGGAGTTTATTAAGAAACATATCCCCAAGCATGATTTGCAAATGATCGTGGCTGAAGTCGGTCTGAATCCAGATTGGTCGGCGGCTTACACCACCAATGCAGGCCAACAAGACGCCTTGATTCGTATCCAGTTGAGCCCAGAGAGGTCGAAAAGGTCCCAAACGTATGCTGAAATTTTAAGATACGAGTTTTCCAGATTCGAGCCCTTCAAGGATCTGCAATGCGATTTTGATACTGGAGGAATGATTTCAACAGCGCTAAATAGCGGTGCATCATCGCCGCTGAATATCCAAATTACTGGTGGAACGTCGGGAGAATCCTTTCATGTTGCCAGTCAAATTCAGTCCATAGTGCGCACGATAAAGGGAGCTGCAGACGTCCATGTCGAGCAACGCTCAGACGCCCCCTACCTAGTATTACGAGTCGACAGGGAGAAAAGCGCTCTGCTTGGGCTGACGACTCAAGATGTGATTTTGCAAGTTGTTGTTGCATTGAATTCAAGTGTTTCGGTTCAAAAGAATTTCTGGATCGATTCTCAATCCGGTAACCAATATTTCGTCGGAGTTCAGTATCCGGAGGATGCCCAGCGACAACTTGAGGATGTACTCAACATACCTGTTTCCGGCGCAAAGCAACCACAAACCGTCAATCTAGGATCGTTGGTTTCCACCGATCGGAGAAATGGTGCAGTTGAGATTCATCACTCGGGATTGCGCCGCGTCACCAATGTGCTGGTTAATACCGAGCAGATCGATATTGGGCATCTTGCCTTAGAAGTGCAAAATCGACTCTCTCAAGTCGAATTGCCGAAGGGGATCAAGCTTGAGTATCGTGGTGAATACGAGCGAATGAACGAGTCCTTTCGAAACCTGCTCTTGGGACTCGGGCTTTCAGCAATCTTGGTCTACCTGTTGCAAGTATCCCTGTTTCGCTCCTGGACCGGACCGCTTGTCATCATGGTGACGGTACCGTTGGGGATGATCGGGGTGATTTGGATGCTCTACTTGACCAAAACAACGCTCAATATTCAATCGTTCATGGGAATAATTTTCTTAGTAGGTATTTCCGTCAACAACGGTGTTTTGCTAGTCGATTTTGCAAACAAGCTACGCGACGATCGAGTTTCAGCTACTGATGCAATTTGCTTAGCAGCCAAAACGCGGTTCAAGCCGATATTGATGACATTCATGGCTACCCTCTTGGCGCTAACACCCCTTGCTCTGGGAAGCGAAAAAGGAAATGAAGCCAACGTCCCCTTAGCTCGTGCTGTGGTCGGAGGACTTTGCAGCTCCACTTTGCTAACACTATTTTTCGTCCCAATCCTGTACACAATGCTGATGAAAAATTTTCAGCCGATAGATTTTGATGCTGAACATCGAGATTTCAATGGTGTTTAGGTGAATCTGCATCTCATGCAAGTGTCCATCGTTGGAGTATGCTGAACACTTTTGTGGCTCTTCAATGATTGAAACTGTCCAACCCGTTACCGTAACCAAGGATTTTCCGAAGAATCGTATCGGTTTTATCATCAACAAAATAGCAACAATGCTTTCAGTCCTACAGGAACATATCGATGCGTGACAAACTGATCGCCTGCTTGCTCATAATCGTTGCCTTAATCGTCGCTGGAATTACAGGAACACTCACGAACCTAACGCCATGGAGCAATCGCTCGGCTACCCATCAGGCAAACTTGCTTGAGAACAACGCAACCCAAGAGACTCTTAGGGTACAGACCGTTCGACCTAGAACCGACACAAACTATTCCATAACGGTCTCACAACCAGCAGAGGTACAACCCTACTACTCCATCGATTTGTATGCAGAAACCGCAGGAACCATTCTTCGAATTGAGTCTGAAGTTGGCGATGAAATTGATCGAGGGCAAACCGTTGCAGAAATTCGACCTATCGGTACTCAATCTGTCGAGCTCATCGAATCCCCAATTGACGGTATAGTTGTTTCAAGATCCGTTGATCCCGGAACTTTTGTGCCCAATGCCGCCGTCTTGCCAGGGGCTCGACCACTAGTGTCGATCGCCAAAACCGATGTTGTAACGGTCTGCATGAATGTACCCGACATGTTCGCCCCATTTGTAAAACCGGGAATGCCCGCACGAATCAAAAATCCTAACGCCACGAAGAACCAATGGATTGATACCAAGCTGACGCGAGTCAGCCCCGTTGCAAACCCAGCCGATCGGACGCTAGGAGTTCAAATAGATCTGTTCAACCAGACGCGAGCCGAATTCGACGAGTTAATCGCGGATTCGCAGGCGAGCGGTTACGAAGATTTCAAGTCGCGGCAGCCTCCTGAGTTTCCGACAAACTTCTCCGAAACTCAAGAAGCTCGATTAACTCCTGGACTGATCCATGAAATGCAAATAACGATCAATGACTTAGGACAACTGCCGCTGTTACCCTCCGAGTGCATTGTCAATCGCAGCGGTAAATCCTTCGTTTTTCTTATCGAAGAAAATCAGCTAGTGCAGGTACCTGTCTCTGTACACTTCAATGATGGCAAGTATTGCTACGTCAAACCGATTCGTGCCGAGGGGAAGCTACAAACACCTAACGATTGGACAGGTCAGGAAGTCGTCGTCCTTGCAAGCCAATTCGATTTGCAATCAGGGAAAGCAGCAGTGTCGGAAAATTAAGCTCCCTGATGGCCCGGAGTCGCGTCAAATACCAGGGATTGTGCCCAAGACATTGAGGACTCCCAAAGCATATTTCTTCGTTGATTTGATAGGTCAGAGCTAACCGGTGTTTTCGCGAATTGCGTTGGTGCAAAACAACGTCGTGACTAGGATCAGCTCGCGTGTAATTCAGAACGGGTAGTCCGAATCATCCGCGAAAAATCGCTCGCTTTCGTCAATACGACTTTGCAAATCCGCCGATCGTGATACTAAACGGGGATAACGATCAGCGAGTGCTTGCAGATGCGCCTTGAATTCAGTGGCCGTTAGCAGGCGAACGACTTCGTCGCTTTGCCGGTAGCCAGCGAAGCACTCGTTGAGTTCCTTAATTTCCTCGTGAGCCCCGCCTAGAACTTGGATTTCCGAGATGATCTCGGCAACCATAAAGGCCATTTGAAGATACCCTAGCTCATCACCTGGAAGTGGTTCGTCCGTTTTGATTCCAGACCACGCGGATGCCAATGGATCTTGAGTATCACCCTTTGCTGTTCGCTCGTTCTCCTTGCTATCCAAGTAAGCAACGAAATCGGCATACTCTTTCTGCTCTTTCTCCCATTCTTCCCGCGTCTCAAACTTTGAAAAAGCGAACTCGTTATCCAATTCTAAATGGTGTCCATCGATACTGGTGAAACCAATACCAAACATACCTTCCGCCATCATCCGGCATACCGGACAATCGCAATCGATGAAATGCTTCTCTTCTTGCACCTCGTCGAGCCCATGGATCACGATACCTTCACCGCGTGGAACTCGCCGGCGTCCACATTCGATAATAAAACTGGGCGAGGATCCTCCCTCAAAGGATCCGTCTAACCATGCGTCTGAAACGCTACGCAAAAATGAGACAAGCTGCCTTGATGAATGCATCGCATCAGCAGGCTCGAATTTTCGATCTTCGCATACGCACCAGAACCAGCTCGCTTCGATAACTTCGCGGCAAAGATTAAAATAGAGGCACATCTCTTGACTACCCATTGGAGCAACCGCGAAATCGGACCAGTCATTAGGAATCGCATACACGGATTCGCCATCCATCAACCGAAGTTCTTGCCCCGATACCACATGGTCGCTCCACTCGATTGCCCCATGCAACAACTGCCGAGGCATTCGCCCCCCTAAGTCGTCTCGCGGAGTCATCAGCCAGTCGCGATGGACTTGAATTGTAAACGGATAACGCTTTCGCTCTTGCTCGATTGCACCGCTGTTCTTCCATTCCTCACTCTCCACTACCGCGAGAACTCTCCCGGCAATGTCTTCAAGAAACGGATCTCCGTACAGCACATCGCGGTCAACCCTGGGCTTATGGATTGGTAAGTGTCGCGGTTCATGAAGAGCGATGGGCGTTGCGGCTTCGTGAACTTCCCACCAAGGTGGTAAATGGATACTCAACGGGCAGTGTTTGTTCCCTGACTCGTCAAATCCCATCGCGTATACGCCATCGCGCTCGATGGGCGCGGATAGACCTCCGCTGAAGAGGCGTTTGTTTGGAAAATCAATTGCGACCCAAGCTTCTGATTCCTCTAGCACTTTGATTGCTTGGTCACGACCGGCCGACTCGAACGGCAGGTCACCGGTTGATTCGTTGACAGCCCGTGTTTGGTATCTAGGCCAGAGGCTCGTTGCCTCGGCCCAAGTTGAAGGATCATCAGAAACCAGCGCGATCAACATTTGCGATATCTTGACGCTCAGATTCTTCGCGACCAGGATGCTATTGAAATCGATCAGGACTACCGTAACTGACAAATCGTTTTCTTGCATGATTGCACTTCTCACCATGATTGAAATACACCGGAATCGGATCCTACACGCAGCCCTTTATTATGGTAGTGAATAATCATCGCTATAGTGCAACCTTTTCGACCAGAGGCCCCCCTCCGATTGGGAGCTGTTGCCCAAAGGCAAACATTGGAGATTCGTAATGGTCTACCAATTCGGATCTACCTGGAAGACTTTAAAAAGATCAATGATGGACGAAAAATATACAGCAAGCGACAAGGTGGTTGCCCATGATTTAATGGGATCATCCAAGCAGAAACTGGCGGTGAAAGAAAACCGTTATTCGGCTAGAATCGATGGAAATTCACGCCGCAAATTCAAACATGCATGAAGCCAAACATGGGAAAATCCCGACGCCGACTCTCCTTCGAAAACCTTGAGTCCCGCCGTGTCCTCGCGAGTTTTGTGGTCGTTAACACAAACGATTCTGGGGCTGGCTCGATGCGGCAAGCCATCGTCAATTCGAATCAGAATCCAGGAGTTGACTCGATCGTCTTTGCGATAGCAGATGCGATCAAGAGCATTCAAGTCAAAACTCCCCTGCCGAATATCACCGATCAAGTCATCATCGATGCGACGACCCAGCCTGGATACGCAGGGAAGCCTCTTGTGGAATTACAAGGTTCTCTCTTGGCAACCCGTGAAAATGGACTATCGATCCAAGCAGGCAATTCTGTCGTGAGAGGCCTTGCTATCAATTCATTTCCCGGCGATGGCATTCTCATCACAGGAACTGGCAATAACACCATCGAAAGCAACTATATCGGTACCGATTTGACTGGTAAACTTCCGAGACCCAATGGTGGTTCTGGGGTCCAGATCCTCGAATCTCCGAGCAATCGAATCGGTGGCCCAGCAGTCGGTAATCTGCTCTCGGGCAACCATCTAGAAGGACTTCGAATCTGGGGTACAAAGTCCCTATTGAATTCCGTAGAAGGGAATTTCATTGGTACGAACGAAGGCGGAAGTGCAGCCTTGGCCAATAGACTCTCGGGCGTACTGATCGCATCGGGGGCAAGTGGCAACTATGTCGGATTAGGATTCGTCGATGCTACGGTTTCAAAACGGAATATCATCTCGGGAAACCTTGATAGCGGAATCCGAATCTCGAACGCGAAGGACAATTCGATCAAAGGAAACTTCATCGGCTTGGATAGCACCGGTGTAACCCCTCTGGGAAATCAGACGGATGGCATGCTGGTCGAAGGAAACTCGATTGGAAACGTCATTGGCGCCAACGCGGACAACATCAATGATGCTCTTGAAAAGAATTGGATCGCAGGGAACAAGGACAATGGGATTCGACTATTCAATGCCTCAAACACTCGGATTGCAGGGAATTGGATAGGTTTGCATATCCAAGGCGAAGCCACACCAAACGCGGCCCATGGGATACTGATCGACGGTAAATCCGGCAACAATGTCGTAGGTATGGAGTACGGTCTACCAGAGGCGATGAGAAACGTGATCTCAGGCAACGCGCGCAGCGGGATCGAGATCTTCGATAGTACAGGAAATCGGGTTTCAGGAAACTACATCGGCACCTCTCCAGACGGGCTGAATGCAGTTCCCAACCTGGACGGAATCGTCGTATCACGAGGGGGAGTCAACAATGTAATTGGATTCGATATCAACGCAGTTGGAGGATCAAACTCAGGGAATGTTATCTCTGGTAACACTCGCAACGGCGTATGGTTTGTTGAGTCGTCGTACAACAGAGTATCGCAAAACCTCATCGGTCTTGCTGCAAATGGACTTGTCGCGATACCTAACGAACACTCAGGGATTTTGATTAGCAGTGGAGCCCACGATAATGTTATTGGAACGGATTTGACGGAATGGACTGGGAATCTACATCGCAACGTGATCTCAGGAAACATGTCGCAAGGTGTCGCGATCGGCGGGGTTGGTGCCGATAACAATCGCGTTACTGGCAATTGGATCGGAACGGATGTAGATGGTGTAAGGGCGATTCCCAATCACGCCAACGGGATCATTATCTATGATCTCGCCAAGAAAAACAAAATCGGAGGGACGGTTGTTGAACAACAAAACCAGATCGCTGGAAATCAAGGTTGGGGAGTTTCGATCGAATCGAACTCCGGCGGGACCGCCATCTTGGGCAACCGAATTGGAATTGCCGATGGAACCCTTGCAAGTTTGGGGAACACAGCCGGTGGGATTCGCATTTCCCAATCAAGCAACAATCAAATCGGAGACGGAACCTTCCAAGGGTCCAATTGGATCAGCAACAATGGCCCCGTCGGGATACAAATTATCCATGAATCCTCTTCCGGTAATTCAATATCTAACAATTACATTGCCAACCATTCTTTAGCAAGCATCGACCTTGGAGCAGACGGCCCAACGCCGAATGATTCTCTAGACTCAGATACCGGGCCTAATCAACTCCAGAACTATCCGATCGTAGAATTCGCCGTGGTATCTCCAAGTCGAACACAAGTCGCAGGCAAGTTAGAAAGTACTCCCAACTCTACCTTCCAAATCGATTTGTTTGGCCAGCAGGTCGGCGTTCTGGGAAATACGTTTTCTGCGAACATTAGCGCAACGACTAATAGCCAAGGCGTCGCGTATTGGCATTACGATCAATCCTTCGGAATTGATCCAAGAACCGTTTTTTATGCGACCGCGAGGAATGCTCTCGGAAGTCAATCCGAAGTCTCTTCAGGAAAAACGACAGAACCGCTTATCGCTATGGAGGCTTCGGCCCTAACGCTACGGGAAGGTGGGCCCAGTATCACCATAACATTGAAGCGTCCAAGCGGCGATGTCAGTCAACCACTTATGGTAAAACTGACCAACTCGGATTCGAGTCAAGTAACCATTCCCTCTGACATAACTATTCCATCTGGTCAGACCAGTGCACAGTTTTCCGTTACAGCCATCGATGACGAGCTCTTTGAGCCCCCGGTCTTGGTATGGATACTCGCTCAGTCGACTTCACCCGGTCTCGGTTCCGGAGTAACTCAACTTACCGTATTGGATAACGATTCCCAATGGCACAACTACGCAATGCCATTTGACGTAGACCACGACAATACCATCTCACCACTCGACGTCATCACCATTATCAACTACTTAAATTCAAATCAAAACCCAAATCTTATCGAAGTTACTGCCCCAACCCCTCGCATCTACATCGATGTTGACGAAGATCAATTTGTCTCGCCGCTGGATGTGATCATCCTTATCAACTACTTGAACAAGAACTCCAACAGCGAGGGAGAAGGTATACTTCAAGACCTGCTCACGGAATCTATCGACGGCGCTGACGACTGGGCTATCGACGGCGCTGACGACTGGGCATTTCTAGGCTCGGAGGAGATCGAGATCTGGAAACGCCGTCAGATATTCGCCACAAGCACAGTCTCATCGACTTGAGAGTATTCGTGAAGCTTCCTGATCATCAGTAGACAAAAACACTTTTGTCATCATCGCACTGAGCATGCGAGTGGAACAATCGTGCCGCATTGCCTTGCTTGACAACAAATGGAGGTTACTTGATCTTCTCGAGGTCTCCTGGCTTCCAACTTTTCTCAATTGCGGCCTCGGTTGGACCGTATAGCCTGATGATGGCGAAGTAACCCTTACCTGGTACCGTCGCAAGCCAATTGGAAGCCTTTCCCTCCGGTGCTTGGGGACCCAGGTAGAGGACAGTGCTACCATCGTCGTTTCGCTGAGGCTTGTCTCGGGAGCCGAGCGAAGGAAAGGGTTGACCATTGGCGAGTCCCGACGCGTTCTGAGCTTCGTACAGTGTTACCGACCAGAAGTTAGCTGCTGGGATATTGGGTGGCAGATTAAGGCGATAGTTACTGCCTCCGGTGAGAGGTTTTCCATCGCTATCGGTAAATGCGATCATGTAAGCCGCCCCTTTACCGGGAATCTTCGAGAGCATACCAGGACTGACCGAATAGTAGTTGGTAAAAAACCAAATCCGAGCATCGAGATCAAGATGCCCTCCAGCCGTATTTTTCCAAGATAAATCAAGCATATTGCGAGGGCTCGCCGGAGTCACGTTATCCAAGGGATTCACCCAACGGCGATCCGGATAAACCTTCAGTGATCCATCGTTTAAGACTTCTTCGAAGCCAATGACTCGGCTCATCTTATAGGCTGTCTTGGCTGCTCGATCCAGAATCTCCCGAGTTCTTGCATCCGGAGCGAAGGGTTGCCCTTTGATGATTCCAATCGAAGCCAACATCCCCAGTGAATCCGATTCGGCAAGATGCGTACCTTCCGAATCGACAAGTTCCTTGAGTCGATCAAAGGCGCTACCGTCGGCGATGGGCAGCATGTTCACCGGCACGCCAGATGCATTCGGAAACTCCATCAGCTTGGCCGATTCTTTTCCGTTGAGTGGATATATCTTCGCCTGCTCAATCAAATCAACAGCAGGCTTTAAATTGCTTGGATCCTGATAGAACCCGCGAAGAAAGACGAAGACATTATTCGTTCCGGAGCGGTAAACGTAGTACCCCTCGGGAATCGCTCCCTGATAGCCTGGTGGCAGCAGCAAAAACTTGCCACCTTTGCCCGCATCCGGACCGGGCAAACCAACATCCCCTTGAAATTTGCCACCGTCAACGGGAATCGGACGTTGCCAGAAGTCGAGCAAGATGCCTTGTAGCATCGGCGGTGCCTCGAACACCAACGGCCCATCCTTACCGAGATCAAGGTAGCTCATTGCGTAGATCACATCGGAGTTTGGCGTGGTCACCAAAGTCTTAGCATCAAGTCTCTTTTTCCAGATGGGCAATACGTTATAGCCCGCGCCGAATGTGTTCTCGGACCCGATCTTCATACCGAGCGTATTTATCAGAGGAAGCGCCCACAGATAGGTTTGCGTCGAGCGCTGAAACAGTAATTCATCGCGCAGCATTTCAGCCGTTTCGCTTGTAGGGCGATTCTCGTTGAATGGTGCATTGGCTAATGCATCGAATCGCGATGTTTGTGCTCGCAATGGAGCACTCATGGAGACAATCGCAAGGACGGCGAAAGCAACTCTCTTAAACCTGATAGATGTCAGCATGAACATGGCTACTTTAAATGGAAATGGATTGCGATCCTCGTAGATCGCTACTTTGGTACACCAACCATAAAAAAGATTCACTCCGAATCTCTTCAAATGGAAGGACTTGGTTGGAATCATACATACGAAGGTCCCCATCGCAACCGGCCATGGGTCGATGAGAAATAGATCGAACCACTTTTCCAGAATAGCACGGCGGCTCGTCGGCAAAACTAAGGGTTTTTACCTAGCGGCAACTACGAGCCAGTACTGAGTTAAGTGCGTTGAAGGTAATGCCGGGGTTTGGGCGAGAAGCTCGATGGACTTGGTAAGCCCGATGGACTTGATAAACGGGCAACACGCCGAATCGAGAGATCGACGCTACTTTGTAGTTGGTTGCCTAGCATCTCTGATCAGCGGGCATCCCGGCGCAAAGTCATATCCCAAAAAAAGGGCAAGACGATATCGAAAAACCTTTTCCTGTCCGCTCACCGCTAAACTGTATCCCACGGCCGAGGGTAGATGCGTGCTACTTCTTATTGTTCTTGTATCGTTCCAACAGTTCCTGGCAACTGGCTTTTTCCTCCTGAGGTGCCAGTTCAAGTGCCCTTTGAATCCATTTCACAGCCGATGGAAAATTACTTGTGTCGGCATATGCCTTTGCAAGGGTTCTCAGGTGTCCAAAGTTGTTCCACTGTGTCAATTCGCAAGCGCTCGTAGCATAAGCCAACGCTTTGGTCGAATCGCGTAAGCTGGAATCCTCACAATCAAGAAAGATACTCGCGAGCTGATGTGCTACGTCAGGATTCTTCGGATTCAAGCTCCATGCCTTCTCCCAATCCGAAATCGATTTCTTGAATTCTTTAACTGTAAACCAGTAGGAGCCCCTATTTGCCAAAGCTTCGTCTCGCAGAGGATCGAGCTCCAAGGCTTTGTTGAAATCCTTAATTGCTTTATCTCGGTTGCTAAGGCGAAGCCAGGCTACGCCGCGATAGGTGTAAGCCTCAGTGTTGTTTGGTTCAAGTTGGATTGCATGTGTGAAGTCGTCGATTGCTTCTGTATAGGTCTTCAAACCATTCCGAGCCGAACCTCGCAACACATAAATCCGCGATTGGTCTGGGGCTAATTCGATAGCTTGAGAGAAATCCCGGACAGCTTCTTTGTGTTGCTGCAAAAAATAATAGGCAAGTCCTCGATTTATGAGTGCATCAAGGTTGTCGGGGGAAAGGGCTAGAAATCTCGTGTAATCATCGATCGCAGAACGATATGACTTACTAGATACGTAGGCCCACGCACGGTAGGAATATAGTTTGTGGGAAGCGGGGCTCAGTTCAATCGCCTTCGTGAAATCCTCGATCGCTTTATCAAATTCGGCTTTAAACGAATATCCAGAACCGCGAATCATAAGTGCATCGGCTCTCGCCGACTTATTTTTAAGATAGGTGTTGATATCCTCAATCGCTTTGTCGGACTCTCCCAGATCAAGCCATGCAGCACCGCGATCGACATACAGATCCCAATTTGATGGATCATCTTGAAGTACATCGTTAAGATCTGCGATGGCTTCTCTCGGCTTCCCTTGTCGAAGTAGGAAACGTGCACGTGTCAATCGAGCGAATTTGTCGCCCAAGTTCACAGCATTGGAATAATCCGCTCGGGCCTTACCTGGGTTTTCACTCGAATCCCACAAAAGCCCCCGATACAGATACGCTTTCGAGTAATTCTTATCGAACGAGATTGCCGTATCGCAAGCGAGCATCGCTTCGTCAAACTCCCCCTTATTGCCCAGTACAAAGCAACGCAGGCTGTGAGCTTCAGCATCCCCCTGATTCATGCCGATCAAGGTATCGCAATCGAGGAGTGCACGATCGAAGTTCTCCGTGCGCAGTAAAACATCCAAGCGTCTTCGAAGAATATCGCGATTCGTTGGATCCAAAGCGTGTGCTGCATCTAGATCCTTGATCGCTTCTTGGTTTCTGTTCATCATGGCAAAAGCGGATGCTCTTTCGGCAAGAGCGCTAGCGCTTGGTTTTAGACGCACGATGCGATTGAAATCCATCAGTGCAAGTTTCAACATGACTGCTGATCCATCAGCATCGGAAGGTTGAATTGCCGTTAATGCCAGAATCAGTCTTGCGCGTCCAAGGATGGCATCTGCGTCATTTGGATCAGCATCGATTTTTGATGAGAAATAAGCATCCGCATCTTGCATGGGGATCAGCTCATTTGAATCGATTCGTCCTTGATAGATTGGCGTCTGGATGAGAATCGATCCTTCGTTGAACTCCTTTCTTCGCACGAGTTCACCGACTGAAAGAATGATCGAGTCACCATTCTCGAGTTGCAATTTAGTATTCGAAGCCTTTGTAACGGCCCATTCCTTTGCGGCGTTTGATTGGATTGCATCCACCTTTGGGTCTGGTTTCTTCGGAATGGGGTTCCGTAAATCATTTCCCGACTCTTTTCGCGAATCATCACCGGAGAACTGGACATCTGGTGGGATTTGGAACAATTCATCAGGAATCTCGTGGTTCGCTTTTAGATCTGTGAAGATCATTCGAATACCTTCGGCCCTATCATTTGCGGTTCTGATGACGCTGATCCATAGCCTAGGCAATGATGTTTTCCTGGATAAATATACGATGGCGGATTCCTCGGGAATGTTGATGTCATAGATGAAAACGTCGTGAGTTTCCCCCTCGATTTCTACAGCATCATTTTTCTTTCCCAATCGCTTGATGTCTTGGATCTGACGCACTAGCCCCATGGAAGCCAGTCCTCGTTTCGTTTCAACGAGCGTTCCCTCTTTACCGCCCTGTTCGTACGTGTAATTTTTATTACCTCGTTGGATCGATATGATTTTTCTGTTGCCAGAAGTGATCTCCCCACGAAAGCTGTTGTCCTTTGCCCAGAATCGCATAGGAAGCCCATCTTTTTCGGAGATCATCGTGATCACAGTTCCTTGAAGTGTCCGCAGGGAGACTTGTGTATCCACTTGGGATTCCGCTTGAACTAGCCGAATGCTCCATGTTAGCCCACAGGCCATAAACATCGAGCCGATGAGCATCGATAGAATTTTCAAGTGCATCGCGATTCTCCAAGACAAAAGGCTACCGACGCGGATCATAGACGGATCAGGAATGCGTAAGGTACGATCGAATGAGTTCCGAAGGAATCATATCCAAGAGGACTCACGGAGCGAAATGCATTGAGTTAGGAATGAGAGTCCACCGTCTGGCGACGGGTGGCTACGAGTGGGAAGCTAAACCGATCCGCTAAGGCTTCTTGTTCTTAGCCAGCCAGCGATCGAGTTGGTTTGCAAAAGCTTTCAGATCTTTGGGACTAAAGTTAGGTGGGCCACCACCGACATGGCCTCCCCCTCGTAGTTCGTCAAGCAAATTGCGCATTGCAAGCCTTTGGCCTACATTTGAACCAGTATAAAGCTCTCCTCGGGGATCGAGAGCAAGTGCATCTTTTGCGACGACTTCAGCAGCTAGAGGAATGTCGGCAGTGATGACCAAATCGCCAGGTTGAACCAATTCGATGATTTTCCGATCGGCGACATTCATTCCAGAGGGAACAAGCAAAGTTGAAATGAATTCCGATCGCGGAGCAGCCAATCCTTGATTCGCCACCAAAGTTAACATCGTCTTTGTCCGTATGGCTGCTCGAAACAACAGTTCTTTGACGACCGCAGGACAAGCGTCAGCATCAACCCAAATCCGCAACTTAAGCTCCTTGATTAACCTGACCGTACAGCACCATTCCGGCAGCGATATTCGACAATTTATACCATATCTCCCGCTGAACATGAAAGCCTGTATGGACCAACGAAATGGAAAAGCACCAACGACCACATTCCCAAGTAGTGCGCTCCGTAGGGTTCGTGAAGCGGTCCGATCAATCCATCGCGCACCATCACCAACAAAACACGCTCCATTCCATCAGCAACCGTTATCACAGGCAAAGACCGCGGAACGTACCGGCGCGCGCAGGTGGGTTACGCGGTCCAAGATGATCGACGTGGCGATCACAATTTACCGAGATGCAGGGTCTGGGGGCCCGAGGATAAATTGAGCAGGACCGCTTCACCACACCCTACAACAAACATTCCCAACCGCTCCGTAGGGTTCGTGAAGCGGTCTCAACAATTCAT
>Ga0214163_1000446_pt1 | contig 19296 bp, 16 predicted proteins | sample LakMenepilimnion_2_FD_153001 | JGI IMG/M metagenome (GOLD analysis project Ga0214163, IMG submission 153001) | Freshwater microbial communities from Lake Mendota, WI - Practice 15JUN2010 epilimnion v4 | ecosystem: Environmental > Aquatic > Freshwater > Lake > Epilimnion/Euphotic zone | place... | reverse complement strand
TTTATTGAGTTGGGTTCACCTGGGGGAGCATCAAAGGTCGGAGAGACAAATTCCGATCACGCAGATGTAACTGCTCTTGCGCCAAAAACTTCCTGATTTTCCGTGGGATGCGCTCGCACCTTATGCAGAGCGTGCACGCAAACATCCTCAGGGAGCGATAGATCTCTCTGTTGGAACTCCTGTTGATCCAACGCCAGAATTTATTCAAGAAGCTTTTCGTAGCGCATCCAACTCTCCGAGTTATCCAGTCACTGTAGGAACGCAAGAGTTACAAGGTGCAATTAGAAGTTGGGCAGAGAAAACTTTAGGAGCCACAGGTAGTTTTGGAGTTCTCCCACTTATTGGGTCGAAAGAGTTTGTCGCCTGGCTTCCAACCTTTCTTGAATCCAAGAGTGTGCTCTATCCAGAAATCGCATATCCAACTTATTTAGTTGGATCTTTACTTGGTCAAGCCAAGGCGACCACCGTTGCAATCGATGCAACAACCTGGCCGGCGGCAGATATGGCGTGGGTGAACTCGCCTTCGAATCCAACTGGCCGCGTGCACTCTGAATCCGAGTATCGCGCAGCTTTAGATTGGTCTCGAAGAGAAGGCGCTGTAGTGGTTTCAGATGAGTGCTATCTCGAATTCGGAGATAGCCAGACCCCAACTTCGATCTTGAGATTCACAGATGGTGACAATAGAAATATTCTCGCTGTCTTCTCGCTCTCAAAGAGATCTTCGATGGCTGGATATCGCGCAGCTTTCGTGATCGGAGATCCAGATCTGATTGCAAAAATATTAGAAGTTCGTAAGCATGCAGGAATGATGGTCTCTCTTCCTGTTCAGAACGCAATGGTCGCAGCTCTCTCTGATTCATCTCATGTGGAAGTCCAACGAGCTCGCTATAACGCACGTCGCGCAATCCTGAAAACTGCGCTGACAAAGGCTGGATTTGAAATCCATGACTCTGCTGCAGGTCTCTATATCTGGGCCACTCGCAATGAGAGCGCTTGGGATTCAGTCTCGTGGCTTGCAGATATTGGCATTATTGCAACGCCAGGAATCTTCTATGGAGAAAAGGGTGCCCAATTTATTCGCGTTGCGATGACAGCAACAGATCTACAGATTTCTGAAGCTGCAGATCGCATCATTACAAAGATGGGTCTATAGAGATGGCTGTTGGAATTTTACTTGTTGGCGGATTTGGAACACGACTGAAACCCCTGACAAATGATTCACCAAAACCGATGCTCCCTGTTGCTGGAGTTCCAGTTACTGAACACCAAATTCTTGCTGCGAAGAAGGCGGGGTTGCACACAATTGTCTTAGCAACATCGTATTTGGCAGAAGTCTTTACCCCTTACTTTGGCGACGGAAGCAAATGGGGAATCAAGATTCTCTACGCAGTAGAGAAAGAGCCGCTCGGGACCGGAGGTGCAATTCGTAATGCTGCAGAGCTACTTGGTCGCGATGAACCAATTGTGATTTTCAATGGCGATGTCTTAAGTCGCCACTCCATCGCCGATCAAATCGCCTTCCATATAGAGAAGAAAGCCGATGTCACGCTGCACCTAATCGATGTGGAAGATGCTCGCGCATTTGGATGCGTACCAACAGATTCTTCAGGTCGCGTCACTGCATTTTTGGAGAAGATGGATAACCCAGTCACAAATTCGATCAATGCCGGTTGCTATGTTTTCTCCCCATCGGTCATTGATGAGATTCCACTCGGTGAAGTTGTCAGTATTGAGCGCGAAACTTTTCCTGCGCTAGTTGCAGGTGGCCGCGCAATCTTTGGATATAAAGATCAGTCATATTGGCTCGATGTAGGCACGCCTGCCGCCTTGTTTAAGGGCTCGCGAGATTTAGTAGATGGTGACTTCTTAGCTCAAGCTGGCACCACGATTGCAGATGGTGCACAGATAATCGGAGGATCCTCAATCGGTGCTGGCTGCATCATTGAAGCCGGGGTGGTCATTGATGGCTGCATCATTGGCGACAAGGTCGTAGTCGGTGCGGGTTCCCATCTCTCTCAATGTTTCGTAACTCATGGCACTTTAATCGCTCCAGATTCCCAAAAAACGCAGAAATATCTTTCTGCCAGCGGCGAGTTATCGATTTCTCTCTAAAAACTGCACTTTTTTGCCATAAATCTTGGAAAAGTCTCTACCTTGGGGTTGACTCAGAGGGATTACACGGGTGTAATTCATACCTAGAGCGCAGGAGATTCACAATGAATCCCGCCCCTAATGACTTGAGGAGATTTGCGAATGCCAATCCGCCCAGAAGGAAGTTCAACTGGCAAGCCATCAGCCCCCACTGCTGGACCAACTATTCAACTCGCTAGTGGAGAGAACTTTGAACTCTCCTGGCAGGAGCGCTCACTATGCGCCCAGACAGATCCAGAAGCATTCTTCCCTGAGAAGGGTGGATCAACTCGCGAAGCTAAGCGCGTCTGCCTCTCATGCGATGTGCGCCAAGAGTGTCTCGAATATGCCCTCGCTCACGATGAGCGCTTCGGAATTTGGGGTGGCCTCTCTGAACGTGAGCGTCGCCGTCTAAAGCGTCGCCCTGCGTAATCGCACCCCCCGATACCAGTCAACGAAGTCAGCCATTTCAGTTAGGTAGGTTCTACCTATGAGTTCCCAACGCGTTACGGCAATTCTTGTCGTTCACGATGGCGCAACATGGCTTCCCGAAGTTGTCGCATCGATTGCATCGCAGACTCGCAAGGCAGAACAGATAGTTGCAATCGATACCGGATCCATTGATTCATCTGCCAAATTACTAAAGGGCGCTCGCATTCCCGTTGCAACTCTCGATAGAGAAGTTGGTTTCGGTGCGGCAGTTGCTCACGGTGTTGCACAGCTTCCATCACAGATTGCAGATAGCGAAGAGTGGATTTGGATTCTCCACGATGATTGCGTTTTACATCCTGGTGCACTCGAAGCGCTCCTTGCAGCAACTGAAGATCGCCCAAACGTTGTAATGGCGGGACCAAAACTTTTAGGTTGGCATGATCGAACACATCTCATCGAACAAGGAATCAGCATCGCATCCAATGGTGCTCGCTGGACCGGTCTCGAACCTGCTGAATATGATCAAGGTCAGCACGATGGAATTCATGAAGTACTAGCGGTAAGTACTGCAGGGGCTCTCATCCGCAGAGATATCTTTGAAGAACTTGGGGGCTTCGATCTCAACCTCGAACTTTTCAGAGATGATGTTGATTTTGGTTGGCGCGCACGAGTTGCAGGGCATTCTGTTATTGCCGTCTCAGATGCGATTGGTTACCACGCTCAAGCATCGAGCAATGAACGTCGAAGCGTAGATGTTGAAGGTGCGCTTCTCCACAGACCTCTCTTACTTGATAGAAGAAATGCAGCATATGTATTGCTTGCAAACTCATCCCTATTTGCGCTGCCATGGCTCAGCCTTCAACTTCTCTCAGGCGCAATCCTCAGATCCATCGGTTATCTCTTCGCAAAGCTTCCCGGCTATGCATCCGATGAACTTCTAGCGATTGCAACTCTGATAATCCACCCTGCCGAGTTGTTGGAAGCGAGAAAAGTTAGAAAGCAGCATCGACTTGTTTCTTCGCGAGTGGTGAAGACATTTATTCCTTCGCGAACCTCCCAACTTCGAGCATCTATTAATCGAACCGCAAATCTATTACGTTCAAAGATTCTTCCCGATGCAAAGTATCAAGATTCCCCTGTAATGAGCGATCTCGCAATTGATGAAGATGAAGATTTATTGACACCTATTGCTCATGCGCCTTGGAGAACAATTTTCTATCGGCCAATGATTATCGCGGCATCAATACTTGTCATCATCTCGATTGGCTGGAGTCGACATCGACTGGGAGATTTATCTGGAGGCGCACTCGCGCAATCACCAGATAGCGCCCAAGATTTGATCAAGCATTACATCTCAAGTTGGCATGAAGTAGGTATGGGAAGCGGCCAATCGACCCCTGCCTGGGTGCTCTTGGTTGGAATTGCATCCGTGTTTACCTTTGCAAATCCACAGATACTCATCTCCCTCTTTTTCCTTCTTGCACCATTTCTCTTACTGGTATCTGCACATCGATACTTTAAGAAATATACAGAAAATGGCTGGCTCTCTGCGGGAGCATCTCTTCTTTATGCCTTGTCACCGATTGCGATAGCGGCAATCAATGCAGGAAGACTTGGGTTGCTGATTCTTCTTATCGCTCTTCCATTTGTAATTCGCCAGCTTCAGCGCTGGATTGAGATTGAGAAGTGGACATGGCGCGGAACCTTCTCTCACGCCTTGTTCCTCGGATTATTACTACTCTTCAACCCATCCATACTTCTGCCTCTCTTAGTGGTCACCTCTCTCTTACTTCTTCTTGATTATAAAAAATCTCAGAACAATGCGAAGGATCCACTCTTTATCCAACGGGCATCAAGGCGTGCTGCACTCTTTCTTATCCCCTTCTTGCTCGCGGCGCCAAACTCCTTTGGATTGCTTCGACATCCCACAAGACTCTTCTTGGAAATTGGTCTTACAGTTCCAGGTGGGGGACCAAACTTGGCGCTCCTTGCAAATCCTGGGGGGCCGGGTTCACTTCCATGGTGGAGCATCAGTCCCATTCCTGCATTTCTCTTCTTCTCATACTTTTCAAGCACTGCAGCTCGTAAATTTGCTCTGCCCGGAATCATCTTCCTTCTCGCAGGTACCTTCTCGAGTGCGCTCGTTGTTCCTAGCAGTGGCTCAACGCTGAACTCACGAGTCTTCCCCGGAGTCTTTCTAGCTATTGCAACTCTCTTCTCAATTACATCGGGCATTGTTATGTACGACAAGATAAGTGCGCGGCTTCAGCAATCGCATCTCAATTTTCGCCATTTCTCTGTCGCAGCAGCTTTAATTCTGACTCTTACATATAGCGTGACCACAACTGGGTGGTTGATTACCGCTGGTTCTGATGCACCTCTTCGTAGCGGTTCAACGAAAGTCCTGCCTTCTTATCTCTCAATTGAAACAAGTGGCAAGACTCTGGTAATTCGCCCTGTCACGACAAATAAGCAAACTTCACTTTCATATTTCATCTCTCGCGGCTCAGATGCCACATTAGGAGATGCTGATGTTGCGCCAGAAAATTCAGAGATTATTTCATGGGCAGTTGAAGGCCTAATCGACAATACAGGGGTGACATCTAGTGATGTCTTTGCAACATATGGCATTAAATATGTATTTCTCAAGAAACCTGTAGTCGAAGAAGTCGTTCAGACCATCGATGGGCTCGGAGGCTTCACTCGAACTTCTGCGACAAAAGCGGGAATTGTTTGGAAGGTAAGCGCCCCGACGGGCAAACTCATCTTTACGAATTACTCTGGCGAAATTTCAATTTTGGAGCACAAAGGAATTAAGGCAAGCGTTCCTGAACCTGGCACTGTCACCATTACTGAAACATTCAGTAATGGTTGGAGAATTTATCAAGATGGTTTCAAGAGTGCGCGGATTCAAGATGTAAACGGTCTGCCAACCTTTGAAGTTACCAATGCTGGAGAAATCACAGCATTCCACGATGGCACGCTAAGGCGTGCTTGGATCTCCTTCTTTCTTATTGTTCTGGTGACAGTAGTCGTGCTCGCACTTCCTGGCGGCCGCAGAAAACGGGAGATTTCAGAGAAGGTGCTTGCATGAGAACCGAACGCGCATTCTTTCTAGCGCTAGCGACGGTTGCCACGTTAGCGGTGAGCAACCTGCTCAATGTATCCGTTTCCACAGGTAAATTTAATGAGGCATATCCATCTGTGGTCTGCCCTCCAAATCTCTCTGGATTGTCAACAGCTATCTCTCTTTCAACCGGTGGTGCTGAGATTCGCAAAACTGGGACAAGGTCAATGAAGACAAAACCTTCAGGAGTTAGTCGATATGCAATCTCATCACAATCTGCGATTATTGAAAGCAATGAAGTAACACCTGCTGTGTGGCAAACTCGCAAAGGTGTTTGGGCGGGCGCATCGTTATGTACAGGTCCAATCACATCGCAATGGTTTGTTGGAGCAACAGCCGATATCACTTCAAAAGGTTCTCTCAATTTGGTCAATAGCGGTCTCGGAAAAGCGGTAATTACTGTCAATGTCTTTACGGAGAACGGTCCTGTAACTCCCCGAGATTTAGTTGTCGGAGCAAATTCTTATCTCAACCTTCCTCTTGTCTCACTAGCACCGGGTTCAAAGAGAATTGCAATCCATATCAAACCAAAGTCAGGTCGCGTAAATGGATTTGTAGTGGATGAGCGAGGCCGAGGACTTAGAACTCTCGGCGGAGATCTTGTGAATTCAACTGGCAATGCTGAAAAGTCTCTACAGATTCCGGCTATTCCTCAGCAAGTTAATAGAAATGTGGCAACACCTCACACGCTAAGGCTCTATGTGCCTGGAGGGATTGATGCTCGCATCAGTGCAGAAATTCGATCAACGGATGGAACCTTCGCTCCTCTTGGAATTAATGGAAGAGTTGTACCTCATCAGAAAGTCATTGAGATTCCGATGAAGATAAAGATGGCTGCAGGAATATTCTCTCTTCACATTGATTCAGATCAGCCAATTCTTGGATCTGTCTTTTCTCAGATTCAGGTGCAGGGTAAGAGTGACTTTATCTGGAGCACATCGGTGCCCAACCTAGAAGAGTTCACACTCGCGACAAATGGCCTAGCCCCGAATCTCGTATTCTCAGGTAAAGATATAAACCTGACTTTAGATTTGCTCTCCAGCAGTGGAAAGTCAAAAAAAGTTGAAATTCGCGGAGAAGATATTGCAACGTACTCGGTTCCAGCTTCGACGCGTGCTGTCACTATGACCAATATTTCCAAGGGCATATCTGGTGCTGCATTGATTGCATCAAAGAGCGGATCTGGTTATCTGCCCTTACTCCCGGGCAGTGTGCTCACAAAATCTTCAATTCCTTCTTCAGATATCAGTGTGTTAAATCCCTGACTTTATCCTCGACACGGATAACCTTATTCTCATGAGTTCGCACCTTCGATCAGGACGCACATGTTCTCGCGTCAGCTGCTCTTCTGTAGCTTCGATGACGCTTACCTATATTTACTCTGAATCCACGGCAGTACTTGGTCCACTTGCAACTTTCTCTGAACCGCATGCTTACGATCTCTGTGACAAACATTCGACGCGACTTACAGTTCCAAATGGTTGGAATGTAATCCGCCAGAGCGTTGATGAAAACTCATCTGGACCTAGCGAAGATGATTTGATGGCGATTGCAGATGCAGTACGAGAAGTTGCACAGAGCGCTCTTGAAGATCACAATCCATCGGCAACACCTCAGTCACATTCAAGCGTGGGTCGACGTGGGCACCTACGTGCAGTGCCTTCCTAATTTCCCTTCCAAATAGAAAACTCTTTACGATACTCATATGAGCGAATCGATTTTCAAGGCTTATGACATCCGTGGGCTAGTCGATAAAGAACTGACTCAGGATTTTGCATTCGCAACAGGCGTGGCAGTAGCTAAGTTTCTTGAATTAGAGCGCGAACCAGGAACTGTCGTTATCGGTGAAGATATGCGCCCATCATCACCAGAACTCGCCAGCGCATTCTCTGCAGGCGTTACTTCCCAAGGTTTAGATGTAATCCGAATCGGTTTAGCCTCCACAGATATGCTCTATTTTGCATCAGGAAAGTTAAATCTCCCTGGAGCGATGTTTACCGCAAGCCATAATCCCGCTGCATATAACGGAATCAAATTGTGTTTAAGCGGTGCGCGCCCAATTGGAAAAGAATCTGGTTTGCTCACCATTGAAAATTTTGTAAAAGAAGGCACCGCTATGGCGATGCGCAATATTGGCGTGGAGAAGAACCAGAATCTATTGGATGAGTATGTAGAACACCTTCTCGCCCTTGTCGATGTTTCTGATATTCGACCACTCAAGATTGTTATTGATGCGGGTAATGGAATGGGTGGCTATACAGCGCCGGCGGTCTTTAAGAGATTAAATGCTGAAGTAATCGAGATGTACTTCGAATTAGATGGAACCTTTCCAAATCACGAAGCTAACCCAATCGACCCAGCAAATCTGGTAGATCTTCAAAAAGCAGTGAAGAAACATAAGGCAGATATTGGCCTTGCTTTTGATGGCGATGCTGACCGCTGCTTCCTTGTCGACGAAAAGGGCGATCTGGTAAACCCATCTGCACTGACTTCGCTCATCGCCACTCGTGAATTAAAGAAGTATCCAGCTTCAAATATCATTTATAACCTCATCTCCTCACGTGCGGTTAAAGAAGTTGTCGAGGAGAATGGTGGAACTGCGATTCGATCCAGAGTTGGCCACTCATATATCAAGAAGTTGATGGCTGAATCAAATGCAGTTTTTGGGGGAGAGCACTCCGGTCACTTCTACTTTAGAGAGTTCTGGAAAGCTGATTCAGGAATGCTTGCAGCGCTGCATGCAATCGCTGCACTTGGCGAAACGGACTCAACGCTCTCTCAATTGCTTAAGACATTTAACCGTTATTACTCAAGCGGTGAAATCAATTCGACCGTTGCCGATGCGAAGGCTGCAATGGCTCAAGTGGAAAAGATTTATGTAAAAAAGGGCGACGTTGAAGTCGATCACCTTGACGGTCTAACGATCAGTGGGGATACCTGGTGGTTTAACCTTCGAGCATCAAATACTGAGCCACTCCTTCGACTCAACGTTGAGGCTTCAACGGAAGCCCGTATGAAAAAGGTTCGAGATGATGTACTTAACACCATCCGAGGCGAGCTCGACATCCTCCTATTAATCCCTTAACTAGTACGCTATTCCCATAGCCGACTAGCACAGTAGAGCCCTACGCCGAAGGTCAAGCGAAAAAACAGCCGTTTTTATATTAGGGAGAGAAATTTAAATGACATCTGTAACAACAATTCCAAAGCACGATATCGCTGATGCATCACTTGCAGCAGAAGGTCGCAAGAAAATTGAGTGGGCAGAGCGAAATATGCCCGTTCTTGCACAAATTCGCGAGCGATTCGAAAAGTCTCAGCCATTCACAGGAGTGCGAATTGCAGCATGCATGCACGTAACTACTGAGACAGCGAACCTCATGCGCGTACTTAAGGCAGGTGGAGCAGAGATTGCACTCTGTGCTTCAAACCCACTTTCAACTCAAGATGACACAGCTGCAGCTCTTGTACACGAGTATGGAATCTCAGTATTCGCTCGCAATTCCGTAGATCGCGATGGCTACTATGCTCATATCAACGCTGCGCTTGATATTGAACCACACCAAGTTTTCGATGATGGCTGTGACCTCGTGAATACTCTTCACACAACTCGTAAAGAGCTACTGCCAAATATCGCTGGTGGTTGCGAAGAGACAACAACAGGCGTTATCCGTCTCAACCAGATGGCGAAAGATGGTGCACTCACATTCCCAATGATCGCTGTCAACGACACCGATACAAAGCACATGTTCGATAACCGCTACGGCACAGGACAATCAACACTTGATGCAGTATTCCGCGCAACAAACTTCTTGCTAGCAGGAAGAATTGTTGTTGTCGCAGGCTTTGGTTACTGCGGTAAGGGTGTTGCAGAACGCGCTAAGGGCATGGGAGCAGATGTAGTCGTAACAGAGATTGATCCTACAAAGGCTCTCGATGCAATGATGCAAGGCTTCCGCGTTATGCCAATGGTCGATGCAGCAAAGGTCGGCGATGTATTCATTACAGTGACAGGAAACCGCGACGTACTTCGTGATGAGCACTTTGCGGTCATGAAGGATGGCGCAATTATGGCTAACTCCGGTCACTTTGATATCGAAATTGATGTTGCATGGCTTGAGCAGAATTCAGTAAAGAAGAATGCAAAGATGCGTCACCAGACTGACGAATACGTCATGAAGGATGGTCGCCGTTTACTTCTCCTTGCAGAGGGCCGCCTTGTAAACCTTGGAGCCGCAGAAGGACACCCAGCATCAGTGATGGATATGTCATTCTCAGATCAAGCTCTCACAGCTGAATATCTCGTTAAGGAAGCAAAGAATCTTTCTGCAGGTGTTCATGAGGTGCCAACATATATCGATAAGGAAGTTGCGAAACTTAAGCTCATTTCAATGGGTGGACGAATCGATGTACTTACACCTGCACAGGATATGTACCTCAACTCATGGGAGCACGGTTCATAAAGAACCGCTAAACATTCATGACACTCATCATGGTCGTCGATGACGATCAAGACCTTGCAGAGATGCTTGGAATTGTTCTCACGAGCTCCGGCTTTGATGTTGATCTTGTAAGTCGAGGAGATGAGGCGCTGGAGGTATTTAGAAATAATCCTCCAGACCTCGTCTTACTCGATGTGATGCTTCCAGGAATTGATGGAATTGAAGTTTGCCGACTTATTCGAAAAGAGTCGATGGTTCCAATCGTCATGTTAAGTGCTAAAGGCGAGACCCAGGATATTGTCCGCGGGCTAGAGGCTGGCGCTGATGATTACATGCAGAAACCTTTCCGAGATAAGGCAGAGCTAGTTGCACGTATTCGTACAAGACTTCGCAGAACGCACTCTGATGTAACAGGACTACTTACAATTGGTGACTTAACAATTGATGTAACGGCTCATGAGGTGCGTAGGGGAACATCAGTAATTCAATTGACCCGCCTTGAATTTGATCTACTTGTTGCCCTTGCAAAAGATCCAGGCCGAGTCTTTAGTCGCGACACTCTATTGAGTGAGGTTTGGGGTTATCGCCAAACAACAGATACCAGACTCGTTAATGTCCATGTTCAGCGCCTGCGTTCGAAGATAGAACATGATGCAGAGCATCCTGAGATTGTTATGACAGTACGTGGAGTTGGTTATAAGGCAGGCGGCACCGCCTAATATGAGAGGCATCCGTCACGCGCTTCAACACTCTCTCGCTACGAAAGTTATTCTCTCTACAGTTCTGCTCTCAGTTGGTGTTGTATGGCTGACAGGTTCAGCTTTGTACTCAAGACTTGCAGATGGAATTCTCTCAACGAGTCTTAGCTCCTCACTAGCGGAATCTAGGTATACATTCTTTAACGCTGAATATCAGATGCTTGTTTCGGAGGGAATGTCCGTAGCCGAACGTAAGCGAGTTCTCGCAGAGTTTGTGGTCAACACATCGACTCAGGGAATCAACGAGGAACGGCGAGAAGTAATCTTTATGAAATCCCCAAGTGCGAAATCCAATACGAATTCCTATGAGATGTCTTCAAACATTATTCGCAACACCTCGATACCTAAAGATCTAAGGGAAAAGGTCCAGAAGAATTCAAAAATTCAATATGACTACGCCGTTGCAAGCTATAACAATGGGGCAACAGTAGATTCACTCTTTGTTGGTCAGAAGATAAGAATTCCTACTGGCGGAAGATATGAAATGTATATTGTCTTCTCATTGAAGAGCCAAAGCGCAACAATGGAACTCATCAAGAATTCGCTCTTGTTGACAGGTATCGCACTGATTCTTCTCATTGCGCTCATTACCTGGCTGGTAGTTCGACAAGTTGTTCGACCAGTTCGAGCTGCAGCTCGTGTGGCAAATCAATTTACCCATGGAGATTACAGCCAGCGCATGAAGGTTGAATCTGTCGATGAGATGGCAAGCCTTGCAAATTCATATAACGAGATGGCCCAGTCGATTGAACAACAGATCACTCGTCTTGAGCATTTATCCAGAGTCCAGCAACGTTTCGTTTCTGATGTGACACATGAGCTACGCACACCTCTCACAACTCTTCGCATGGCATCGGAAGTTATCCATAACCAGCGAGAATCCTTCGATCCGCTAGTAGCACGAAGCTCCGAGCTTCTGGTTGCTCAGCTAGATCGCTTTGAGCGTCTTCTGGAAGATCTACTCGAAGTCAGCAGATTCGATGCCGAAGTCGCAATTTTGGAGCCAGTCGATTTCGACATCATTACTCTCATAAAGCGGTGCGCTAAAGATTTTGATATTGCAAGCGATTTGGCATCCCCGGAAATCAAAGTCGTATCGGAGAGTTCAACAGTCACCATCAAGGCCGATATCCGTCGCGTTGAAAGAATAATGCGAAATCTCCTCTCAAATGCGCTCGATCACTCTGAAGGTAAGCCAGTTGTGGTCACTGTTGTCGCCACAGAATCGGAAGTAGGCATTGGAGTAAGAGATCACGGAGCAGGTTTAGATGAATCTGCGCTGATAAGAGTCTTTGACCGATTCTGGCGTGCAGATCCATCTCGTGCTCGGGTCCGCGGGGGTACAGGCCTTGGCCTTTCAATCGCCCTTGAAGATGCCCGATTACACAATGGAGAGCTTGATGCGTGGGGAAGACCCGGACTTGGTGCACATTTCGTTCTTACCTTGCCATTAAAGGCGGGAGAATCCATCAATGCACGGCCAATCAAAGTCACACCAAGTGATTTCCCCCAGGAGAATTTCTCTCTCTAACTTATCGCTTTAACTAGAGCAAAATTGCTCGGTGAATTCAATCTCTTCATTACGCGAACTCATCTTTCCGGTTCGGTGTTTAGGGTGTGATCAACTTGGGATCTCTATCTGTTCAGGATGTAGAAAATTCTGGCATCCTCGAATAATGAAGACATGGTCACGTTCGGATATTTCATTTCCTATCTATTCTTCTATTCCTTACTCACCGATTGCGGGCCGGGTTCTACTCGCTGCTAAAGAGAATAACCTTGAGTTAGCAGATAATCTTCTAGAGAGTGCGCTTCTACACTCTTTACGTGGAGCTCGAACCCAGAGTCAATGTGATTTTCTCATTCCGATACCATCTCGAAAGAGCGTTGCACGAAAACGAGGTCGCCAATTTGTATCTGTTCTTTCGAGAAAGATTGGCGAAAGTGAAGGTTTGCCGACAGAAGATCTCTTAACCCATATTCGTAAAGTCAGAGACCAATCAAATTTGGATGCAAAGCATCGGGCAGAAAATTTAGAGGGAGCTCTGGTATCCCTGAGATTTATCAGTGGGAGAGTGGTTCTCGTTGATGACTTGGTCACAACTGGGGCGACTCTGCGCGAAGCGGCCAGAGCCCTGCGTAGCGCGGGGATTGAGGTCTCGGCCGCTGTAACTGCCTGCGTTGCAGAACCTCTACGATAAGGGGGCTCGAAAGAGCCGACCAGATTTTGGATATCGGAAGGTAGGAACATGGCTTCAATTCTCGACCGCATCATGCGAGCCGGCGAAGGAAAAATCCTTCGTGACTTAAGCAAGGTCGTCGACAAGGTCAACGCTTTCGAAAATTCCATTACCCCTTTGAGCGATGATCAACTTCGCGCCAAGACCGAAGAATTTAAAGCTCGACTCTCAAAAGGTGAAACTCTTGATGATCTTCTGCCTGAAGCTTTTGCAGTTGTCCGTGAAGCTGCTAAACGCACACTTGGCCAACGTCACTACGACGTTCAAATTATGGGTGGCGCTGCGCTTCACCGTGGAAATATCGCAGAAATGCGCACCGGTGAAGGAAAGACTCTCGTTGCAACTCTCCCTTCATATCTCAACGCCTTAGCTGGCAGAGGCGTTCACGTTGTGACCGTAAATGATTACCTTGCCGAGCGCGATAGCGAGTGGATGGGTCGTATCCATAGATTCCTCGGCCTCACAGTTGGTGTAATTGTAAATAGCATGACCCCATCGGAACGTCGTGATGCTTATAACTCTGATATTACTTATGGAACTAATAATGAATTTGGTTTTGATTACCTGCGCGACAACATGGCATGGTCTCTAGAAGATTGCGTTCAGAGAGATCACTTCTTCGCTGTTGTCGACGAAGTTGACTCCATTCTTATCGATGAAGCTCGTACGCCTTTGATTATTAGCGGACCTGCTGACAAGGCAACAAAGTGGTACGTTGAATTTGCAAATATTGCTACAAAGTTACAGCGCAACACGCACTATGAAGTTGATGAGAAGAAGAAGACCATCGGAATTCTTGAAGACGGCGTCACTAAGGTTGAAGAACTTCTTGGGATCGAAAACCTTTATGAAGCGGCGAATACAACGCTGATTGGCTATCTCAACAACTCTGTCCGTGCTAAAGAGTTATTTAAGCGCGATAAAGATTATGTAGTCATGAACGGTGAGCTCCTCATCGTCGATGAACACACAGGTCGCATGCTTGCTGGCCGCCGCTATAGCGAAGGACTTCACCAAGCCCTTGAAGCTAAAGAGCGAATCGATATTAAGGACGAGAACCAGACTCTTGCAACGATTACTTTGCAGAACTACTTCCGCCTCTACGAGACTATTTCAGGCATGACGGGTACTGCTATGACAGAGGCCTCAGAATTTCATCAGATCTATAAATTGGGAGTTGTGCCAATCCCAACAAATCGCACAATGCAGCGAATCGATCAACCAGATTTAGTCTACAAATCAGAGACTGGAAAATTCGCTGCAGTGACTCGCGATATCGTTGAACGCCACAGAAAAGGTCAGCCAGTATTGGTCGGAACTGTAAGCGTCGAGAAGTCAGAAGAGCTCTCAGCATTTTTGAAGAAGGCCGGAGTCCCTCACGAGGTTCTTAACGCTAAGCATCACGAACGCGAAGCAGCGATTGTCGCTCGCGCCGGAACAAAGGGCGCCGTTACTGTTGCCACAAATATGGCTGGTCGCGGAACTGACATCATGCTCGGCGGAAACCCTGAATTTATGGCCGACTTTGAACTTCAAAGAAAAGGTATCTCTCCGGTAGATAATCCAACTGAGTATGAGAGTGCCTGGCCAGATGAGATTGCAAAACAGAAAACTGCAATCGAGAAGGAACACGAGGAAGTTATCTCACTGGGTGGCCTCTATGTCTTAGGAACAGAGCGCCATGAATCTCGACGTATTGATAATCAGCTACGTGGTCGATCAGGTCGCCAAGGTGATCCAGGAGAGTCTCGCTTCTATCTATCGCTTCAAGATGATTTGATGCGCCGCTTCAACTCTGGAATTGTTGAACGCGTTCTTGCAGCAGCAGGTCTACCTGAAGATGAACCTATTGAATCGAAGATGGTTTCGAACGCCATTCGTTCAGCTCAGACCCAGGTTGAAGCTCAGAACTTTGAGATTAGAAAGAATGTTTTGAAGTATGACGATGTCATGAACCGTCAGCGAGTAGTTATTTACGCTGAACGTCGCCTCGTTCTTGAAGGCGAAGATATCGGCACACAAGTTGGTGACTTCATGGCTGAGACCATCTCCGCTTATGTCCGATCTGCAACTGCAGAGGGATATGCAGAAGATTGGGATCTTGCTCAGCTCTGGACTGCGATTAAATTGATTTACCCAGTTTCCTTCACCCCAGAAGATCTCATCTCTGAATTCGGTTCTGTCTCGGCACTCGATGCAGAGATATTGGAGATTCGACTTCTGGAAGATGCGGCCGCTGCCTACAAGAAGCGAGAAGAAGACCTTGGCGCCGAAGTTCTCCGCGAGCTTGAAAGAAAGGTACTTCTCTCAGTTCTCGATCGTAAGTGGCGTGAGCATCTTTATGAGATGGATTATCTACAAGAAGGTATCGGTCTACGTGCGATGGCTCAGAGAGATCCACTTGTTGAATATCAGCGTGAAGGCTACGAATTATTCTCAGCGATGATGGATGCAATTAAGGAAGAGCTTGCTAGCTTGGTATTTAATGTTGAAGTTACCGTGGAAGGCGATGGTTCTCAGATTTCTGCTCGCGGAGTAGATGAAAAACCAACTCAGAAAGCTCCGCTTCGCTATAGCGCAGCTGATGAAAATGGCGTTGTGACATCTGGCGAAGTCTCAAGAAATAGCCCATGCCCATGCGGTTCTGGAAAGAAATTTAAGCGCTGCCACGGCGCAGCTTAATTATTCAGAGCAGACGCAGAGCGGTACATAACCACCTGCCATCGACGCCTTCAAATCGAATAACGATTGCGCGGAGTCGATTTCCATATCGAACAGTTACTGTGCTTTCGCAGATGCCATCGAGTGGTTCACTCTGATGAATATTTCTGATTCGTCCAATCTCTTTCTGGCTTCCAGTATTTCGCAATAGCTCCATATAGATAACTCGATGGCATGATCGAATCAGCTGTGCTGGCTGCCTTCTGCCAGCCCATATTTCGAGAACGCTCACGATGAATTTCATAGTCCATGTATGTAGATCAGGTAAGGCTGATGCCGATGTTGGTACCGGCATATCATCGAGATCAATTTCTTCGCCGAAAGTTGAAGGTACGAGATAGAGCTTGGCTTTCTGAGGTTGGGGCAAGAGTTTCGGGGGAGCAAAGATGTCGAGAACAGGATGGCTCCAGAGGGCAGGATCTTCGGTACTAGAAATTAATTGAAGGAAAGGCTCACTGCTAAGAGCTGGATTTTCATATGTTTCGGTAGTCATGCGGGGATATTGCATGGGATGCAAGGGCTTTAAATCATCCAAAAGCATGAAGTTACCTCATCCCTAAAGTTGATTGTGCATAACCCTCGATTTCTAGATTTATCTCAGCTTTACCATCCCGCCATGTCTCCCAAGAAAGAACGCAGTACTCGATTTGTTATCTCTATTGCACTCTTCATTGCAGCCCTTGTCGCTTCATTCTTAATGTCGATTACGGCAAACCAGAGGCAGAAGTATTGGGTTGCAGTAAATCCTGTGGCCGCTGGAAGTCAGGTACAGAGTCAAGATCTTTCGCTCATCGAAGTCACCCTAGGAAATTCTCACAGTAAATATCTTCCTGCATCGATAAACCCGGTTGGCGCTATCTCTCTCAGAAAGTTATCGCCAGGAGAGTTGATTCCAGTAGCAGGGCTGGTCAAATCAGGAGAGATAGAACTCAATGAAGAGATCTCGCTGAGTCTGCGCTCAGTAGATATCCCGACGGGCGTTGCTCCTGGCTCGCTGATACATATCTTTCAAGTACATGATCAAGAAAATGGCGTACCTGCCATTGAACCCTTTGAAGTTATTCATGGCGCACAAGTGACTTCGCTTGATAGAAAGGGAACAAATTTTGGTGGGGAAGTCGCGCTCACCATTGCGACAAACTCACGGTACATAGAAAGACTCCTCGCCGCTTCAACAAGTGGCCGTTTGGTCGCCGTACTTTCTTATGAGTAAGTCACAACCGACAGCAATTACTGCAATTCATCGCGCAGATCACGAGAGTTTTGCAGCAAGCACCCTATTTAGTCAGGGCTGGAGCGTTCTACATCGCGCACTCGAATGGCGCTCACTGATTGATTTTCTTGATACTTCAACCATCACACCCGATGTTTTACTCTGCTCAACAGATTTACTTGGATTTGAATCTGAATTAATCGAAGGCATCAAGGGCAGAGGAATCAAGGTCTTTCTCTTTTGCAATGAGAGCAAGAGTTTAGAAGAACACCCAATGGCGATGGTGATGCCAACAACTGCCTTGGAGTTAATTGGCCTGGTTCGCGGTTCTATTAGATCTCCTATGGTGCGTGAAACTCCCCGAGAAAATCCCAAGGTCAGAGCAAAAGTTCTTGGAATAACATCTGCACATTGCGCTGCCGGGTGTACGACTCTTGCTATCAATCTGGCATCTGAGCTCAGTGCGACTGGAAAGAGAACTCTTCTTGTAGATGCTCATCCGTACGCAGCTTCTATAGCAATTTTATTGGGTGAGCAGGGATTACAGAACGCAAGAGGCTATCAGCAGATCAGCGCAGGATTCTGGGCGATGGAGATAACTCAGAGCAATACAGTTAAATCTATTGAGGCGCTAGATCTTGCGAGATATGAATTTGATTTTATTCTCATTGATCTTGGGGCTACATTTGAAATGGCTCAGTTACTTAGTGGCAGACGGTGGAGCGGTGAGACTTTTGTCTGGGCTGCATCATCTGCAGATGAACTTTGGGTTGTTGGAAAATCTGATCCACTCTCACTCGAGCGTCTGAGGAAACTATCTCAAGAGCTTCAGAGTAATTCGATCAAACCGGCAATCTCCTTTATTCATTCGCATTCTCATTCTGGGAGAAGGTCCATCGCAGCCGATCAGTCATTTGCCGACGCCATCCAAGCTCTGGCGCCAAAAAAAATTTTCAAAGTGCCCCTAGATAGCCGCTCGATAATAGCCGCAGAGAACACCCAAGAGACGCTCTATCAATCAAATGAGCGAAGCCTGCTCCGTAAGCGAATCCAAGAAATTGCAGGAGAGATTAGCGGCTAATTTCTTATAGGCTAACCACATGCGTGCATATGTCGGGGTCACAGCCCAAGAGGTAAAGGATTTTATAGAATCCAAAATTCTTGATGTCAGTGATGTTTATGCAGCAACCGGTGTATTCATGGCTCACAACAATGATCTCGAGGAAGAAGAGATTGAGTACATGCTCTCTCTGGTTGCAGCAGAAGATGCCCTCGAACTTGTATCTGCAACATCAGGTTGTGCCTGTGTCTTGGCATTTGAAGTACCTGATGCGTTGATTGAGTCTACTCACGACATGTCAATCACTCTGAGAGCTCCACTTACTTGGAAAGAACTTGAGTGCTGCTTTGAAGTCTCCGCAGATGGAGAAGATCTCACATGGTTTGCACCGCAAGAGATTGCAGACAATATTTCGAGCTGGATTGCGTAAGGGATAACCATGCCAGCAATTGAGGAGTTTCTTCGCGGAAGGAGTCCGCTGGGCGATGAGCAGATTCACCGTCTAAGAGAGCTGATTGCAGATTGGCAACTCTTATCGGATCTCTCTTTTGCAGATCTAATTCTCTGGGTTCCACTACGAAAAGATTTTAAGAGTTGGCCGACTGGGTATGTAGCTGTCGCACATATCAGACCGACAACTGCAGCAACTTTATTCCCACATGATGTTATCGGTGAAGAGATTACATATGGAGCTCGCCCGAATATCGATCAAGCACTCTCGAGCGCTGAGATAGTTCGCGATACCCAACCCGAACCACTCGGCGAACATATGGTCAAAGAAGAGACTATTCCAGTGATGGTTGATAACCATGTTGTCGGAGTTATCTCTCGACATCGCGATTCTGAATTAATGCGCCAGCCAAGTCGTCTTGAACTCAATTACAGAGAAATCGCGCATAATCTTTATCGAATGGTTTCGGAGGGAACCTTTCCTTTCCCAAATGCAGGAACTCTCTTTGATCCGGCCCCTCGCGTTGGAGATGGACTTATTCGCTTAGATGTTAATGGCGTTGTCTCATATGCGAGCCCAAATGCACGTTCAGCATTTAGTCGACTCGGTTGGATTAGCGAAGTTGAAGGCCATAATCTCGGTGATGTTGCTAAATCTCTTGCACGACAGAGCGCAGATGCTCAGGAAGAGAGTATCTCTGGTGGCCTATCAGGGCGATCGCT